>Ga0255780_10002019_pt1 | contig 18652 bp, 9 predicted proteins | sample 071ome_32_FD_179978 | JGI IMG/M metagenome (GOLD analysis project Ga0255780, IMG submission 179978) | Coastal salt marsh microbial communities from the Groves Creek Marsh, Skidaway Island, Georgia - 071405AT metaG (version 2) | ecosystem: Environmental > Aquatic > Marine > Intertidal zone > Salt... | reverse complement strand
GCGAGCATCGCATCGGCAACGGCATCGTTCGTCCAGCCGCCGGCGCCGACACTGACGTCATCTGTTCGCGTTTCGAAACGCGCGTCGCGCGCACCGAACGCGCGCGCGCGAGCGTTTAAACGAACGAGGACGATACAAACCCAGACGCGCGAGCGGTCGACGCGGGCGGGCGCTCCCGGTGGAGTCGTCGACGCGTTCTGAAGCGCGCGCGCGAGCTTCAACGCACTTTTCAATCGAAAAAGCAAACGGTGCGCTGTCTAAACCCTAGACATGTAAATCAATTGATATAGATTTAAAACATATACAGTATGATAAAATGTCTCACCTAGGGTTTTGAGATAAAAAATCAATGTTTTCGTTGAAAACTCGCGCGCTCGGTCGGCACCGGTTGACGCGTCAGAACCCCGCCGGTGGCGCGCGGTCGCGACGAGAGACGACGACGACGACGCCGAATACGAAGGGGAGGATAAACTTCGACGCGTCGCGCGCGGCTTCGTCGGGGGAGGGGGTTATTTCGCGACGGAGCGCGCGGTGATTTAATTGAAAAGTCGCGAGCGCGCTCGCGTATCTGCTGGAAGCGGTGCCGACGTTGACGATGAGGGCTCGGAACGAGGAGCGCGACGACGATCGAACGCGAATGATGACGAGCGAAGGGCGATCGAGCGGTCGGATCTCGAGCGGGAGGGAAACGACGACGTCTGGGGCGATGCGGATCGTGGACGCGGCGGGACCGTCGTTGGCGCTTCGAGCGTTGTCGTGTTGCTTTCGAGCGCCGGCGTCGTCGCCGATGGATTCGGATGATGAGGAGGAGGAAAGGGTCGTGATGCGAGGGGGGAGTGGGAGACGGACGATGAGGGCGGCGACGGATGCGGAGAGCGAGAAGGTGGCGATGAAGGGACGACCGAGTTTGGACTGCACGCTTAAGCGGGCGAATTTCGTACGGTTGCCAAACTCTCGGCGCGTCGAAGAATGCGAGTTAGATGCCGTCTGCAACGCGCTTTCGCAGAGCTTTGCGTTTGAGAGATTGGAAGAAAACGTGAAGCGACGCGTCGCCGACGCGATGTTTCTCGTGGATGTGCCAGAGGGATCGACATTGATGCATCAGGGAGAAGAGGGTGACGCGTTGTATTTGATTAAAGAAGGAGAGTTTGACGTCTTCGAGGACCGGCTGGGCACGCCGGTCAAGGTTGTGACCCGTGGGCCGGGCGAGGTCGTGGGTGAACTGGCGTTACTGTACAGTGTACCGCGCGCGGCGACGGTGACAGCGAAGTGCGCGTCGAAAGTTTGGGTGTGTACGCGGGAAGTCTTCAAGGCGGAGGTCAAGCTGAGTGTCGAGTCAAACGAGCTGTCCAAGCACGTCTTCATCGAGCAGGTACCGGTGATGACGCAACTAGACATTGAGACGCGCAAAAAGATTGCGCAGTCAATGTGTGTGGTAAAATTCGAGCCCGGCGCTCGCGTGTTGAGCGAGGGAGACGTCATCGGTGAGGATGCAAAGTTTTACATGGTTTCCTCTGGACGCGCCGTGGTGACAAAGTTGGATCCAAACACAAAGGTCGAGCGCATCGTTAATCGACTCTTCCGTCACGACTTTTTCGGCGAAACGGAACTCTTGGAGTGCAACGCAACGCAGCAGTCTAGCGTCACAGTAGGTGGAGAAGACGCTCTGACGTGCTACGCTCTAGACAGGAATGCCTTCACAGAGTATATGACGCCGGCGAGAGACGCGCTTCTGTATCAAAAGTCAAAAGACGTCATACGCAGACGAATGAGTGACTACGCAGGGAAGAATACGTGGCAACGAGCGAGCATTCGACTCGCAGAGAGCGCACGCGTTGGCGGCGCGTCGACGACGATATCGTGCAGCGGATTGGCTAATCCGCGTTCATTTTCTCCAGACGGCGACTCACGGCTGAACATTGAGTTGATTGAGAAAGAATTGCTGGGTGGCGGCAGTGGAGGTTACGTCCATCGCGTCACGTGTAGAAGTCACGGCGGACGCGAATACGCGCTCAAGCGCGTTCGTAAAATAGCCTTGATAGATGCGCCAAAGCACGTGTTCAGAGAACTGGAAGTCTCGCGAGATATTAATCACTTCAGCCTGATGTGCCAACACGCGAGCTTTAAAGACAAGCACAATCTCTACATGCTCTTCGATCTGATGAAAGGTTGCGATCTCATGGACGTGCTCGCGAGCATGGTTTCAATCAAGAACATTCCAACCACAAGTGCGGATGGACAAGTGACGCACATCCCCACTCAAATTGGACTGAGCGAAGACATGGCGCGATATTACACAGGCGTTCTCACGCTCGCGTTTGAATATTTGCACGACAATCAAATCATCTATCGCGACTTGAAACCGGAGAACGTCTTAGTTTCTCTCGATGGTAAGTGCAAGCTCGGTGATTTCGGGTACGCAAAGAAACTCGATGTTGGCGAACAGGCGTTTACTTTTTGCGGGACTCCCGGATACGTGGCACCAGAAATTGTCTTATCGAAGGGTTACGGATACGGCGTCGATTGGTGGGCCCTGGGTGTCTTGACGTACGTCATCGTCACCAGTTCGCAACCTTTTAAGATTTCGGTCGATGCAAGCGAAGAAGATCTACCCATCAAAGTGATGAGACGAATCGTCGACATGACGTACCAAGTCAAGTACCCGACGTACGCTTCGGAAGAAGTGTGCGATTTCATCGCCTGCTTGCTACAAAGAAACCCATCGAGACGATTAGGTAATTACGAAGGGGGCGTATCGCACGTTAAAAATCATCGCTGGTTTGCCGACTTCGATTGGACTCTGTTGGAGAGCGGACTGTACACGCCCAGGCCGATTCGTCTTTCGCCAGAGTTTCTCGACATGCAAAAGGAGAGATTGGCAGAGAGCGAAAAACACTGTCTTATGAGCACGCAGATGGACGCGGCTCGAGGGCCTAATGATGCGACATTGCTGAGAGCGATTGAGATGTTTAAAGACTTTTGAGATTATTGATACGTGATACAATTGACAAGGTTTTCGTTTAGGTAAATCAAAACACCTCGCAGTCGCGACTCGCTCTGCTGCGAAATTGAATTTGTAATTTCTAAGGAAAAATCATTTTTATCGTTTAAACAAGAATTGTAAATCTTCAGCGCTGAGTTGTGAGAGAGAAGCTTGATTACCGTCCATGCAGCCTTCGAACACGAGCTGTTTCTTCTCTTGGAGTTCCATCATGCGTTCTTCTATGGTGCCTTTGGTTGAGAATCGCACCGCGGTGACGGGACGATGTTGTCCGATGCGATGCGCTCTCATCACCGCTTGCATTTCGACCGCAGGGTTCCACCAAGGTTCCAAAACGAACACATAATTGGCTGCTTGCAAGTTCAAGCCTTCGCCTCCTGATTTCAAGCTCATCAAAATCACGCTCACGTTTGGATCTTCTCTAAACGCCTGCAAGTTGGCCGCTCTCTGAGTCACCGGCATCGAGCCCAGCAACTTTGCGATTGTGAACTTTGCCTTTTTTAGGCGCCACTCAACAATTTCAATCATGGCTGTGTATTGCGAGAACACAATGGCCTTGTTCAAGTGTCCATTCTCTTGGTTACGCATGTCACGTAGCGCGTTCACCAGGGTCTCGACTTTCGTACTCGACGTGTATTGTGTCAAATCCAACTTGCTCAGAATTGATTTATCCGGCAAGGGATCTTTTGCGAATCGATTCACAGCACTCTTGACTCCATCAAAGCTATCGGGGGTGAAATCAATCGTGAGCGCCGTGCGGCACACTGGACACGTGACTTTTTTCCCATCCGCCGGAGCGCACGACGCATACTGCATGATGCACTCGCGATGGAAAATATGCTTGCAACTGGCGAGAGCGGCATCTTCCTCTTCGATCTCGTCTTGACACATGCCGCAGTAATACTTTGGAGTATCCGCGGTGGCAGGCGAATCAACCTTAGGCGCTTCGGGAGCATCCTTCTGAACGTTGGCGCTCTTTGAGTGAATCACCAAGTACGGATGATCGCACGCCTGACGCAAGCGAGCAAGCAATTCGAAAATGTGTGCGTAGTTGTGCAAGACGCTACCCTTCTTGACGAATCCATCGAATTTGGCGCGGGTGAGCATGTAGAGCGACTCGTAAAAATCGCGTTCCACTTCGTTGAGTTCATTTTCCTGAATGATGATTTTCAGTTCGGGAAGCTTGACGTCGTTCGCACGTTCCGCTTTTGTGCGCCTTAGTTGCGCCGGTAACAAAATGTCGTTTCTCAAAGTCAGCATGGCTTTCTTCCCCGCGCCGACGTAACCGTATCTATTTATCGGGTTCATCACAGCTCGATTGAAGTACGAGTAATGTCTTGGCGCGCCGCAACCACACCCCGCGCAAAATCTCGCCTCTGGACCAAAGTTCCATGACAAAGTCTTGCAATCGCAATCCTTCGTAGAACAAAAGTAATACGCGTACGGATCCATGCGCAGAAATCGAACCAAGCTGTACAAATCACCGATGCGGTTCTGCAGAGGAGTACCAGTCAAACACCACTTGAACGTGGATTTCAACGCATAAATGCACTTCGCCGTGTTGCTCGTTCGCGCTTTGATTTTATGCGCTTCATCGAGGACGATTCGGTGCCAGTGCGTGCGGTGCAGTAACGAATCGGACAAGTCGACGTCGTCTTCCCCGGCTGGTTCTCCCTGAGATCCTTGACTAAGATTTTCCACCGACGAAATCGTCACGACTGACTTTGAATCGTTGTCGGTGTCGTCGTTCTCGCGTTTCACCGTCTTCTTCTTCTTCTTCGTAGACTTTGAAGCAGATGGTGGCTTGACTTCTTCAACGAAAACGACGCTGTCATCGTCGTCGTCGTCGTCGTCGTCATCGTCGTCGCCTTCTTCGGGTTCATACTCACTCTCGCTATCGTCGCGTAAACTCTTCTTAGACTTTTTCGACTTTTTCGTGGAAGCCTTCGAGTTGTTCATTCTCTTCTTCATGGAGCGCACCGCGCTTTCTAACGCCACCTCGGCAGCCAAGGTCAATTCGTCTTTTTCAGTCACATTTTCGTTTTCGGGTTCTTGCTTGATTGAAGGCGGCGTGGGTAAACCCGCGATGAGCGTCTTCATTTCGTTTGGCAATTCCGTCTTCTCCTCAATCTCCTCAACTTCCTCCTTGACGACGGCTTGGGTGTCGCCAGCAGCACCGGGTGCGAGACCAGCCGCGGCGCGCTCTCGCGCTTTATGTGCCCCTTCGTACATGCTCATCATCTCTCGTCCAGCTTTAATCATGAGTTCCTTGTAGAAATTCGCCGGCGTCGGAATGGACGCCTTGACGTCCTCCGCGTTCCCCGACTTGATCTTCAAAGTTCGCATCGCCTTTTCGTTCGCAGTCTCTCGGGTCACCTCTCGACGCGCCAGTTTTTCCGTGCGCACCGCGTCGGGTCCACAAAAGTACTTTAAGTGCGTCACCATTGATCTCGGTAGGTACTTTTTGCCGCACCACTCGCACGCCACCATGTGTCGGTTAATGATCGCACGCCACTCCGCCTCTATCACCGGATACGTCGTCAACACGACATCCACACCTTTGATATCGCTCTCTGAGACGTTTTTACGATTCGCATAGTACACAAACACCCGCAGCGACCCTTCGACGACGCAATCTTTAATCTCCTGCTCCCACTGTACGAGCGCCGACGTCGGCACCACGACCAACGTCGGCGGCGGTCGGTCCTCATCCGTCACCATCTCCCCCATCTCCGCCCGATCCTTCATCCACCGCTCCTTTCTCTTCAACAGCATCGATATGCACTGAATCGTCTTCCCCATGCCCATTTCATCCGCTAATACCCCGCCTCGCAAATTTTCATCCTCCTCGTTCCCGCACATCCACGCCAAGCCTTCCTTTTGAAAACTCAACAACGGTCGCGTCAACGTCCCCGGCGCCTCCATCGGCGCGATCACCGGTCGACACAAAAACTCTGCGCTCTCGACGTCGAGCTCATCCTTTTCAATCTCTGGTTTTTCCGGGTTCGTCACCGCTCGCAACAACGCTTCGACGTCCGCCTCCTTCAGGTTGTCCAAGCCGTACACTTCCTCCCGCAGCTCCTCGTGCGTCTTCCCTTCGATCCGGTAACACCCCGGGTGCATCCACTTGGATATCCATCCGTAATCCCCGCCTCGGTATTTCAGCGGTTCACCGATTCGCGTCGCGTCCTTTGCGATTTTTTCGCTGCATCTTCCGCACTTGCCTCGACCGCTCTTGGCGTACTCAACCATGTGCGTGTACGCGACGTAGGATTCGCTGTCGTCCTCGTATATCGGGCGCCAGGTGACGCCCTTGCCGTCCCACGATTCCACCACCGTGAACTCCATCGTCGGATTCGACGACGACGACACACGGCGACGCGCGCGCGCGCGGTAGAGTGAGGATGACGACGGCGAAAAAGGAGCAGAGTCTATTACACGTCGGTGAATAATAATAATAAATGCGTCGCCGTCGCCGTCGCCGCCGTCGTCGTCGAATCCGTCCGTCGCCCTGCCCTGGACGCGTTTCACCGCGCGAACGCACCGGGCACGGCGGATTTGACGTCCTCGCGCGCGGCGTCGTCGAATCCAAAGCACGCCAAGAGCGCTTCGGCGAACGCGCGCAACGCGGCGTCGCACGCGTTAAACGCGGCGTCTCTCGCCGATGCGTCCTCGCGCGCGCTCGTCGACGTCAACACGTCCTCCAACACCCTGAACGTCCCTCTGGTAGTCTCTAACGCCGCGTAGACGTCGACGTAGGCCTCTGTTCCCGGGGCGTTGTTCGCCCCCGGACCCGCGGTGACGCTTCGCGCCAAAATGCCCAGCGTGCACACGTCCTTGACGTTTGAGTACGCCTGAAGCGCATCCCTGGGCGTGGAGCAATCCAACGTCGCGGACGTCAATCTCTCTTTAATATCCCCGACGACGGCATCCTTATCGTCCCCGTCGTACGCCACATCGCGTCGCAACGCCGCCAACCGACCGCGACTCAACGCAACCGGTCCCACGATGAATCTCGCGTTGGACGCCTTGCGCGCGTCCCCCAACGCCCGCAAAGGATTCGCGAACGCCGCGGACGCCGTCGACGCCGACATCGCCATCGTCATCGTCGACGCGACCGTCGCGATGAGCGTCGTTCGTCGCCCGCGCGTCCGTCTGTTTTCTTCCTCGTCATCCAAACCGACGGCGTCACGATGACGATGTTGATGATGATCATCGTCGCGCACGCCGCGTCGCGAAACCGTCGATCGTCGTCGAGCGACGGACGACGACGACGACGACGATGACGCGTTCTTCGGTGTCGCCGCTCCCAAAACGCGCGCGCGACGGGCGAGCGACGACGACGACGCGGACGACATCGATTTTCGCGTCGAGGACTAACGGTGCGCTTTTCACCGAACGCGCGCTCAAACACCGACGCGAAAATCGATGCGCGGCGGCGACCGAAGCGAGACCGCCGCCGGCGATGACGACGACGACTTGGAGGCGGACGTGCGACGGCTGCGACGGTTGATGCGAGACGCGGTGGAGCGTCAACACGAAACGTCGAAACGCGTGGAATCGCTCGAGTCCAAGCTGTCGCGATCGTCGCCCGCGGGCTTCGGCGTCGGCGCGACGACGACGGAGACGGAGGTCCAGGTGGCGTGGTTGAGCGATGAAAACTCTCGGTCGAACAAGGAGTGGCTGAGCTCGGATGCGAAAAGGGGGATTCGGGCGACGCGCGAGGTTCGAGTGGGGTTCGACGACGCGGGCGGGGGCGAGCTGACGGCGAGGTGCGCGTCGACTCGGGCGGATTATCTGGCGAACGACGACGAGTTTGAGAGCCGGGTGGTGACGCTGGAAAAGGTCAAGTACTCGAGGACGCTCAAGGTGGACGATGCGAGGGGGATTCGGGTGCGGGCGCACGTGGTGCCGTTCGGGGCGGAGGGCGTGGACGCGGCGCCGGGCGGCGTCGGCGGGTCCAGGCGGTCGCACCAGCTCACCGGTTTCGGGGCGTACGGATCCAACCTCATCGAGCGGTGCAACACTGATAGCATGGGGTCGTTGAGCGTCGAGTACAAGAATAAGCTTGCGGCGCACGTCGGTGTGTTCACCGGTAACCGTCAACCGGAGGACGACATGGGTAAAGTGCTCGCGCAATTGAGCGCGAAGAGCTCGACGTCCACGCGGCACTTCAACGCGGCGCTCAACGTGTCCCGGTGCCAGAGCGGCGAAACCGTCGTCGGCGGCGCGTTGACATTTGCCAAGACGCTGCCGAAGACGACGCGCGCCATCGTGACCAACGCGTGGGCGCAAACCGCGGCGACGCAAAAGAATTCGCGCGAAGACTTGCTCGAGTGGGGTCTGGCAGCCAATCTACCGCCGACGCACGGCTCGAGCGTCGCCAAGAACGCCGGATGGGGTGTTGTTTTAGGCAAACCGGCGAATCGCGGTGGCGTGCAGGCGGAAGCTTTCCTGCGATTGGGATCGGACGGCGAAGAAGCCGGCGCCACGTTCATCCCTGGCGTCGTCTTTTCAACGGATGACAGAGGCAATCGATCGACGAGCTTTGCGTGTCGGGCGCACTGGTTGTGGTGAGAAGTGTACCGTTGTTTTTTTTGTTTTTTCTGTACCCATGTTTTACGAGTCGATCGTCGTCGTCGGCGTCGTCGTCGTCGTCGTCAATAATATTTTTAATACATTTCACACATTTTAGTAATAAAATCAACGCGTTTCCATTTCCATTTACTCGCTCGCGATGACTTTCGGTTTCAACCAGTGCGGTTTGGTGTCGGGAGACGGCACCCCTTCCTCGCGATCAGCCTCCATGATCGCGGCTTGTTTCTTGGCGTATTCCTTCGCCTTGATTTCTGCCTCCTTCATCGCCGCCTCGCGCGCCGCCTCGTCCTCCTGATTTGATAAAACCAAATAATGCGCAACGCTATCGAACCCCATCGCGAGCGCGGATCTATACATCGACCCGGTCGGGGGAAATCCTTTCCTCGTTCGGCAAAAGCTACAGTTACAGATATCCCGACAACTCGGGCATCGCCACGCGTCGCCCAACTCGGCCACTTCCTCCCCGTGTTCCCCTTGACGCATGTACAGACAATCGAAACAATACACCCCACGCATCATGTTACACCCCGAACACGACGTCCGTCGTCCTTTCGTCTTTTGTCGACACTGGTGACAACACAACCCGTTCACTGGGTCATAAATTCGGTTCCCTCTCTCGTCGTACCCGTCCCGAAACAGCGTCCACTCCCGCGTTCGCGTTCCCAACGCCGCCACCTGTTCGCTCGTGTACACCTCCTTCGCGTACGTCGGCTCGAACAATTCCTTCGTCGCGTCGTTCGGGTCGTAATTCTCCGGTTCTTCCCCTCGCGTACGTCTCGACGCCCGTCGCGGTGGCGTTTCTTTTTTGAAATCTGTCCCCGCGGACAGCTGCACGTCGTTACGTCTTCGTCTCTTCTTCGCGCTCGCGGCGGCGTTCGCCGCGTTCGCGATCGTCCGCGACGCGTCGAGCACGCCGAGCTCGGTCATCCGCGCCCGGTTCGCCGCGATTCGCGCCGCGCGCTCCGCTTCGTATTCGTTTTTCGGCGCCGTCGTCATGATTCGATTCGATTTCGATTCGATTTCGGTTTGACCGCGCGGCGCAGACTGAAGTCGTCAAAGACGCGCTACTGTACAACAACAACGACGCGCACCGCTAACCGGCGCTGCTACTGATGGAAACTAACGACGACGACGCGACGACGCTCGGTGTGCGCGGTCGGAGAAGCGAAACGACCGGTGAACGCGCCCGAATCGAATCGGCGGCGCTCACCGTAACCGACGCTTATCCGAAACCGCGCCCAAAACTCTCGTCGCTAACCGGTACACCTCGTACGAAACCGCCGCGTGGGCGCCGTACGCGAACGCCAAACCCATGGATACTCCCACGACGTCGTCTCTCGCCCGAACGCACGCGACGACCAACGCGACGACGCTCGCGACGCCGTTCAACGCGCAACAACACGCCGAAATGATCTTCACCCCGCCCAGCGCGCTCAGCGCCCCACCGCGCCCGCGAACGGCGGGAAACATGTACAGGACCGATCCGACGATCCCGATCAACCCGGTGGGGAGGGAGGCGTAGAGCAAGGTCGGGGCGAAGACGACGAAGGCGATCGAGAGCGCGCACCAGAGCGTCACGAGCGATTTCGAGCGATTCCACGCGCGGATCGCCGCGATCAACCGCCGCTTCGGATCGCCGCTCGCTTCCTCCAGCGCGTCCGACGCGTCGGACTCCGACGCGTCGTCCGACGCCCCGTCATCCGTCGCGTCGTCCGACGCGCGTCCACCGCGGGCGCGCATCGCGGGGACGGGCGGGGCGGCACACACTGACGCGACGAAGAAGGAATTTAACTCAACTCTTCCTTCATGACGCGCTCGAAACGAACGTCAACGCGCGCGCCCGGGAGCGACGCGGCGCTGCGTCGATACGGCGAGGCGTTCATGGCGATGTTCGACGACGCGGACGCGGTGGAGGCGCGGGGGTCGACGAAGGAGAAACGGAAAGAGAAACGAAAGCGCGTGGCGGCTGACGAACCGACAAAGGCGATGTTCGACGACGACGACGACGACGACGACGCGGGGAAACGCGGGGGACGAGGTAAAGACGAATCGTCGGCGTCGGCGTCAAAGGCGGGAAAACCATCGGTGGACGACGTGGATACCAAGACGGTCGTGTTCGACGGGAGACGAACGGTGACGCTCGCAGAGGCGCGAAGAACGGCGATACGGAACGAACAGACGACGACGACGACGATTGATACGAATCGACGGATGATTGATACGAAACGCGCGAGGAAAATGTTCATGAGCGCCAAGGCGGGTAAGGTTTTCGAGGACGACGTCGAGCGGGTCGGAAGAGGGAAGGAGGACGAAGAGGAGGAGGACGAAGCGCGCACGGCTCGATTCGGAGGCTTGAACGCGTTGAAGGAGGAAGTGCAAGCGTTCGGTATTCGAGGATTGGGTAAGTGGGACAGGCAAGCGCTGGAGAATAAACGATTGGTTGAGCTCGGGATGAAACCGAAAAAGTCCCCGCGCGTTCCGCCGACGATAGGTATCGGATTGGCGAGGGCGAACGAGAAGAGAATCGAAGCGACGCGACAAGAGGCGTTCGCGGCGGGGTATAAACTGGAAAAGAAGGCGAAGAAAGCGACGAGTAAGGAGGATCGCGATCGAGGCGTCGCGTGGGGGGCGTCGACGTTCAAGAATGGAGTCGTCAGGGTGAGTAAGAGGGAGATGGTGAACCAGGATAGACTCGTCGATACCAAGGCGTTGCTCTCCGGCGGACCTCGACGCGGAGGAGGAGGAGGAGGTGGTGGCAAGAAGAAGAAGAGTTCGAAGAAAAAAGGCGCGGGTAAAAAGTCACGGCGCTGAGCTATACGTACTGTACTTGTATTTCTGTAGCTAATAATGATGATAACGATAACATCGAAACTATACGGCTACGACGCGCGCGCGCTGCTCGATTAGGCGGACATTTGCGCTCGAATCGCGGCTTGCTGTTCGGCAGTCAAACCGCCGAGAACTTGATGCACGCGCGCGTCCGCGTTCGCGCCCTGGGCCACGGCGGCGCCTAAAATCCGCAACGTGTCCGCCGGAGCGAGCGACTCGGTGATGACTTGCGCGAACACTTGAATGATTCGCGTCAGTTTATCATCCTCCAAAGAGGCGGGCGCGTCGCCGACGGTGGCGGCTAATCCGTGATACACCTCGGGACCTTCCTCGAGGTCGTGTCGCAGTGGAAGCGCATCGAGCAGCACACCGAGCAGCGCTTTCGACGCAGCTTCGTGCTCGGATCCGATGACCAATAATAAACGCGCGATGCCCCCCGCGGCGTTGTCGCGAACGCCTCCATCCGACTCGTTCTCCGCTCGAGTCATCGGGGCGAGAGCCTCGGCGGCAGCGCTGTGAAACTGCGTCGCGTACTCTCCACCAATCATCAGGAGAACACCAGTGCAATACGCACTGTTCCGACGCAGTCCGATGTCGACGCTCTTGGTGTCGCGAAGACATCCCGGAAGCGCGACTGGAGCGCACATCGCCGCGGGCGCGCCGACGGCTCTCACAACCTCCACCAACGTCGCGTAGCAAAGCGAACGCTCCGTTTCCGTGTGATTCTCTCCAGTGCGCTTCATGAGAGCGTTGAAGTGTGGCGCAAAGTGTTGCGCAAACTCGGCCCCCATGTAATTCGCGAGCGCCGGGAGAAGCTCCGCGATGGCTTCGATGACGACCAGTCCCGCCTCGGCGTCCTCTTCGTCCTCCTCATCCTCTTCATCTCCGGCTTCACTGTCGTACTCATCCTCTTGCTGACAAAAGGTGCGGCCTTCCAGAACTTCCAAACTCGCCGCGGTGAGATCTATTATGTGCTGATCAACCTTGACGCCCGGGTAAGTCTTGAGAATCTTCAGCAGCAACGCAGACGCCTCAATGGACGCCGCGACCGAATCTCGATCTTCGTCTTGCAACACGCACAGTATCGTCGCAGACAACGACTTGTTCACCAGCTCAACCGCCCCCGCGCCCGATGACGGATCAACCTTGAGCGCCGCGATCGCGCACTGCGCGAGCGCGAGATGCGCCTGCACGCGCACCATTTCGTGCATGTACTCAGTCATACCGTCGAGCAACTCGACCGCTCTCGTGATGTACGGCGCGAACGCATTAGGACAATGTGTCGCGTAACAGTTGAGCGCTTTACACGCCGACGCCTTTTCATCCATGACACCGGATCGAATCGAGTATCCAGGCGTCTTTCGCATCCCGTCCTCGTCTTGATCGCCTTCGTCGTCCGAGTCCAACTCTTGGCGATCGGCTTCGTCTTCGCTGTCAAACATAATTCCATCATCGAGCTCGATAGATTCAAACGCCTTTTGCACGCAAACGTCCAGATAAGGGATGAAGTCGTTGCCGAGCGCCTCGGAGACTTCACCGAAGAGCCCGTGGCCGTATTCTCGAAGCTCGGCGAAATCCAAGTCGAACCCGGAAAGACCCGCCTTCATGGCGCTCTCGACGTGCGGGCCCATAGCTTGCTTACCGCCTTCTGCCGAAATCAGCATGCCCAGAACTTCAAGTGCGCGCGCGCGAATGTTCAATTCTTCATCGGCGGTGTGCGACAGACACCTGTCGAGTCTCGGCAACAGCTCGTTCAAGTACGGATGAACCAGGGCGCCGTTGGAAGCGCACGCCGACGCGAGCGCCGACAGCAGCATCTCTCGCACGTGATGCTTCGCGCCGCTATCCAACGCCAACAGCACGATGTCAAGCAAGGGCTTCACATACATACCCACTTCTTCTTCCAAGTCTTCAAGCCAAGCATCCATGGCGTACATCATTCGCTCCTGAACGCTCTTCACTTGTTCCGTCGGCAACGCGTTGAAGAGAGCGGGCAACACTCGCTTGTGCATTTCGGGGTCCTCCATGGTCAAACTGAGGTGCTCGGCAAACTGTCCGAGAGTAAACGCCGCAGCGCCTCGGATAGACGCATTGGGATCGCTCAGTTTTTCGACGACACTCGGAATGATGGTACCCGAGTGCGCTCTCACCCCCTCGGCGCAACCTTCGGTGACGACGCCGAGAACGGCGACGGCGGCGTGACGCAGCCTCTCATTGTCAGAGTGTACATTCGTCGATGCGAACGAAAGCACCGTCGGTAAGATGTGTTTCGCCGGGATTTTCAGCGCGAGAATATCGATGAGTTGACTGGCAACAGTTTGAATTTCCATCTGCTCCTCCTCCTCTTCGTCCACGTCGTCCTCGCCGGCGAGCTCCGCCTCTTTCGGTTCACCGCACAAAGGACACACCGCGGACAATATCGGCGCGATGAGCTTTGATTTCGTCAACGCCTTTGGTTTGTGACGCGCCAGGTAGGCCAAAACGTCGAGCGCGCGCCGTCTCGTCAACGTGCTCAGATGTTGCTCCGCCATGGCGACTTCCACGCAAAAACTCACGACGGCGGGAATTTGTCCACTGAGCGCGCTCGTCGAGTTCATGCACAGCTCATCCAACACTTCAAAAACCACCGTCGCGCTGTCTTCGTCTCCGTTTTGTACCGCAGATTTGGCCGCCTCTAGGACGTGCGGAACGAGAGACTTGATGATACCCGACTGCTCCGAATCTCCCGGCTCTGAATTACTCGCCAACGCGCCGACTGCGCGAAGCGCGCTCACGCGCACTTCAACGATCGAATCCACCAATCCACTCGAAAACAGCTGCGCCAACGTCCCAAAGTGATGACTCAGCGCCCCGACGATCGTCTCCGTCAACGTCGCGAACATCTTAAACGCCAAAATTCTGTGCCGCGGTTCCGGCGACGACGCGCACTGTCCTAAAAATTCCAAGAGCTCTGGCCAGTGCCCCAACGGCACCGTCAATCGAGCCACTCGTGCGATGACATCCATGACGGCGTTTCGAACGTTCGAGATCTCTTCTCGCATCACCGCATCCAAGAGCTCGCGCTGAAACGCCGCTTTATCATTCGAACTCAGTTTACTCAACGCCTTGGCGTTGCACCCTCGCTTGAGCACCGAAAACGCCAACAGCCGCACCCCGACGTCCGTCTCCGTCCTCGACGCCCCGATTTCGAGCAGCGCGGGGATCCCCGACCCCGGAAGCGTCTTTTTCATCTCCCTCAGTCCGCGTTCACCCGCCGTTCGCGTCGCTTCGTCCGCGGACATGGCGCGCACCAGAAACTCTCGCGCCGTCACGGTCGCTGACGCCGTCGTCGTCGTCATGTCGTCCGTCGCCGTCGTCGTCGTTCGTCGTCGATCCGCTATGCAGAGCCCGCCGCCCGGACCGCCGTCCTCGAGCGCGTCGACCGTTCTACGTGACGACGGACGCGATCCGCGGGCGCGCGTCGGCGTGTGACGGACGGACGGGCGTGATGCGCTTTTCGCGCAGCTCGCTTCACATCGCGACGATCGATCGATCGAACGCGATGGAAGACGCGCCCGACGGTCTCGCGCTCTTCCTCGATGACGCGCGGAAGACCCCGCCGTCGTCGTCGCTGGCGCACTCGCCGATGCTCAAGGCGAAACTCGCGCGGTTGGAGCGGGAACTCGAAGCGCGAGTCTCTTCGCAGCTGGTGACTGCGCGACTGGCGACGGAACTGGCGGACGCGAATCGCATCGCGGCGTCCAAGGAAACGGCGCTCGCGCGTCGTTGGGGAGGAAGAACGCTCGGGGTGAGTTCGAACGGCGGACGCGGCGCGGGGACGGGTGCGGATGCCGCGGATGGTGACGCGTGTGACGACGACGAAGCGAGACGCGCGATGCGCGCGTTGGACGCGTTGGCGGCGGAACGCGCGCGATTGGCGGATGGTTTAAGCGGAGCGGTGGCGAACGAAGGCGTGCGCGTGAAAGCGGATGAAGAAATTGCAGAGGTTCGACGGGGGAGAAGAGGGTTGGATGCGGCGAAGCGAGCGTACGACGCGGCGCGAGCGAGGCAGACGCGAGAGAATAACGTAAAGGCGGATGAGCTCTTGAAGGAAACCAAGGAGGAATTCGAGCGAGCGAGAATGGGGTTGATGATTGCGTTGCAGCGGGCGCAAATGGGCAAGTACGTTCGAATGAAACGGTGCGCGCGGACGTTGGTGGAGTTGCACCTCGACTACTTTAGAAGAGGTGTGGAGCTCTTGGAGCGGCTGGCGCCGACGCTCAACATTTTGGAGGAACAATGCTCGCAAGCAGAGCGTCGAAACGCGGATTTGGAGGATGCTTTGCGTCGCGCCATGACGGAGTCGATCGAAATGCACGAGAGCGGGCCACAAACGACCGCGGAGGCGCTCAGCATGGTGAGCGAGCGCTCGCGATCCATGTCCGAACGCATGGCTTCGACGTCTCTGGACGACGACGATTCATCCGCCATCATGCAAGGCTTCTTGCTCAAAAGGTCCAGCGGAAGACTAGCGGATTGGAAGAGACGGTATTTTGTGTTAGATGCGCGAGGAAATCTAACGTACGTCAAGTCTCAGCCCTCAAAGGCGAGGACGTTCGGTCTCAGCGCGCTGAGGGATCGTTTCATCAACTCTTCAGAAGCAAACGAAATCAAGGAAACCGTTTCGTTACTCACGGCGACGATAAAGCCTGAATTGGATGATGGTTCAAACGCTCGATTCGCGTTTAGACTTGTTTCGCCCGAAAAGACGTACTATCTGCGCGCGGAGAGCGCTTCGGAGCAAAAGTTATGGATCGAGGCAATCACGACTGCTATCGCCAGCCTCTTAAATTCGAGCGTTAGCGAGCAGATGTTGACTGATCACGAAGAACGAACCAGCAAGTACGCCGGAACGCACACTAGAACGCTCTCATCCGTCGCAGGGAACGATGCGAGCGCGAAGACATTGTCTGTTTTATCAGAAATTCCAGGCAACTGCGCTTGCGCTGATTGCGGCATGCCGAGACCGGATTGGGCGTCGCTCAATCTCGGAGTGATGTTGTGTATCCAGTGCAGCGGTATCCATCGTCAACTCGGTGTGCACGTGAGCAAAGTTCGGAGCGTTACTCTGGACGTGCGGGCGTGGGAACCGAGCGTCATGGAATTCTTCAAACGATGGGGAAACGAGGAGGCAAATAAAAGATGGGAAAAGCTTGGGAATAGACCGGATTTGATGGAATCTTCTCTGGAATCGAAGAAGGCTTTCATACTTGAGAAGTATGTCGCCAAGGCGTTTTGCGAACGTACTTCACCGGCGGCGCACGCAGAGTTGATGGAGGCGATTTCAACGCGACACGTCCCCACTTTAATGGATGTGCTCCTCAAAGGTTGTGCCGTCGAGTCACACGCTGCCGCTTTCATCGCAACTCTTGGAAATGATGAATCGACAAACCTCGCGCTGATTGAAGCTCTGATTCAGCACGGTTTCGACGTCAACGATGTCGACCGCGCAGGTGAGAGCGTGCTGCATCACGCGATGCGGCGAGGATTGAACGAAACAGCAAAGTCAGTGATAGGTAAAGGTGCCAACCCTGTCTTGGCGAACGCGCGAGGTCGAACCCCGTTTGACATTGCGGTGGATGAACGAGGCGCAATTCGAGATGAAGACCTCGTTCTGATATTGACAACGCCTTCGTTAGATTAGCTGGGAAATTGTACCGGTAGTAAGTTTCAAAAAAAGCTATTAACCGCGACGTTTCGTCAGAGAGACGTTGAAGACGGGAAAGACAATCACGACTCACAATCGACCCCGCGCAAAGATGCCGACATTTCTGCGGCGATGTCAAACTTGATGCCGCCGACACCGTAGCCGCCGCCGTCCAAGTTCGGTGCGACGTCCTGTTCGTTTCGGGCCGCCCACTTTGCGCTGCCGTCGTAAGCCATAGAGTCGCTCGTGTTGATGTCGTCAGCGTCTCTGATGTGGTCCACGTAGCCAGCGGCGACGGCGGTTGCAGTAACGCCCTTGTTGGCGGCGAGAGTGACAGAGATGCGGACCATCTTGAAGTACACGTGTTCGACGACGATGAACAGCCAATCCTTGCGCGTCTTGGACGGACCACTGTAGCCAGAGACAGCGTTTAAGGGGAAAGCCTTGCCGTACATGCAATTCAGATGATTAATTGCGGCACCGCACAGCACTGCATTCTTCATGATGATGCGACGCACATCCATGTCTTCGCCCCACTGGCCTGGTGCGACGATTTGAGTGCCAGACGTGGAAAGAAACTGACCGTCGTAATTGATGTTGATGCTTGTCGGCGGCGCATCGCCGAGCGTCTGAATGAAGTATTCGAGACGTGTGGCGCTGAAGCCAGTGGTCTCTGAGCCGGCGTCCCAAAACGCAGGTACGTCGTAGCGAGCGACGTTACAGTAACCCTTCGAGCAACCAACTCTGTTCGAGTAACCAGTCGTCCACTCTTGGTAGGCGTAACCGCCAGTCTTCGTGAGCATGTACCGCTTCTTGCCAGACATGTATATCGAACCTTCTTCAGTGGTTGGGTCGCGTTTGACGATGAAACGCACCATTTTCACGTACTCGCGATCGTAATCAATCGCCGCCGCGATCCAAATCTGTTCATCCTTTGACCCCGCGTCGTAACGAAACGTTTCGGTGCGACCGCTCGGATCCATGACTTCGGTTGAAGAAGAGTACAATAAAACAGACGCCAAGTTGACGAGACGAGCATCGTCAATCTTGCCAAGGCTGAGCGCCGCCGACTCGGTTTCAGGAATCGCTGCGCTAAATGGTTGACGGCAGAAAGCCGTGTCCACGAAGTCCTCCGGGCACACCTCTCCGCAGTCGCCAAAGACTGCACCGATGGTCGTTTCTCCTTTATGGTACGTCATGTGACGATTAAAGTACACACCGTATCGAACAGTGCAGTTTTCGCGTTGTAAGATGGTGTCTGAACCGATTTCGCGGAACTTCTCACCGTTCGCGTTGACGAGTTCAAATCCGTACTCCCAGTCGACTCGATTAGTCGTCAACTCGTAACCGTAAATGCCATCGCCGAGCTCTTTGCGTTCCATTCGGATTTTCGTGGCGTCGCCGAAAAAGTCTGGCGAACCATAGTTGTGTCTCACCAGATACGCGCCTGTGATTGCTGAGAACCAAAACTCGCCGCCCTCGCGCTTGACTTCTGTTGGCTTGCACTGCGTGTACAATCGAAACGTAGAGGGCGCTCG
>Ga0255780_10002015_pt1 | contig 18675 bp, 24 predicted proteins | sample 071ome_32_FD_179978 | JGI IMG/M metagenome (GOLD analysis project Ga0255780, IMG submission 179978) | Coastal salt marsh microbial communities from the Groves Creek Marsh, Skidaway Island, Georgia - 071405AT metaG (version 2) | ecosystem: Environmental > Aquatic > Marine > Intertidal zone >... | reverse complement strand
CCCCACTTCGCAGGGTCGTTATACGGCAGAGATGGCGGGGTGATCTGACTATGTGTCGAAGTTACACCCCACTTCGCAGGGTCGTTATACCGCTAGTGTACAACGTTCTGATTCCAGATGCAAATCGCTGAAATCCTCACAGAAAAAGAGATCACTTTCCGGCAGATTTTCTATCCTCAAGGTATTTTTCCAGAGCTCTTTTCGCAATATTTCTGGCGGCATTGGTATCACGGTCATGAACACACCCACAGGCAGGGCAGACCCAGTTTTTTTCGCTTCCCAGATTTTTATTCAACGTTCCGCAATCGAAACAGATTTTTGACGTGTTGGCCGGGTTAACCTCCAGACAGGGTATCCCTTCCCGATCAGCGGCATTCTTGATGGCAGCACGAAATTCACTCGGTGAGAGCAGAAACCGATTTGCCCTTGCTTTGTTATTCAGGACATTGTCTTCATCCTTTGATCTGGCAATTTTCGAAAGATTGAAATTCTCCACACCAATGAGAAGACCGCGCAGCACAAGCCGGGAGGCTATTTGACGGTAGAAATCCTTTCGGTTTAGCAACTGCTTTTTTCTGAGGTTGTGCAATTCCCGGTAGCGGCGGCTGTAGCCTTTCCACCAGTACACTACCGGGCCCGTGATATCTTCCGGAATACCGGCATCTTTTTTCTTACACCACAGGGCAAGTTTATACGCCTTTTCAAATGAAAGCGTGACATTGGCTCTGGCATTTACGATGGAATTCCAGAGTTTATATTCTTGTTTATATTTTTCATTGTCTTCAGGCAGTCGGATATCTTTCATCAACGGTTTGATTTTCATACCCAGATCTGCCGCGGATTCATCCAGCACGGATTTCAGCTCATCAATATGCCCGAAGGCTTTGACCATTTTCGGGGGAGCAAAGATTTCCTCCACCTCATCGGAAGGGTCAAGTGAGATGATCGCACCGACCTGTTTTCTGTATTTGTCATCAGGGTCTTCGCGGAAACCGAGGTCGATCCCAATGGCGTCATCCAAAGGGATATCCTTATGTTTCGGCTCGGGAAGATACACTGTCAGGACCAGATCATAACGGAATTTATCACCTGTGCGTGTCCGCAGTATCTTGGCGTTGGGTATTATTGCCCCTTCCGGAACAGGCCGGTGATAGATGACGTCAAATTCCTGAAATACCTTGCTGGCATTGGTTCGCCCACCGGCAAGAGTTGTCCGCAACCGCAATCTGGGCTTGCGCCTCGTGTCATCCCTTGAGAGAAACTTAAACCTATTTGGGAGTGGCTTTTTGGGGGATGGTTTTTCACCTGCGAACAAATCATCAATGGTATAATCATCGACCTTTTTGCCTTTTTCGTCATTTCGCCGAAACCTGAAGTGCCAGTACCCGGTTCCGTCAAAGGTATGAAAACGCAACCTCCCGCCTGTTTTGAAAGTCCTGTCCCTTGCGGTTCTGAAATCATTACGGATTATTTCCTCTTTGGTATCACTATTCAAAGAGGTCTCTCTTCTGGCGAGTTTTATATTGCTCTTGAAAGATTCGTTGAGAGCTTTCTTGTCAACACTCTTATCTGCCTCCGTGCGGAGAAGTTTGAGAGTATCGTAAATTTCGCTTCGTTCTTCTTTCAGGATTTCGATTACAGCATTGGCCTTGATGATAAGCGGGTGTGTCTCATCCCTTGTGCCGGCCTCTTTTCTCGCATCTCTCTTCCGGTCGTAAGCGTCATCAATTTTTTCGTTGATGGTTTCAAGTCTCACCATCTCTTCACCATATGGCGGATGAGCCTTCTTTCTGACCTCATCGAAATCCGACTGATTTTTTCTTGAAATCTCAACAAGTTTGTTCCAGAGATTGTTCGCCCTTAAAAGCTCATCTTTCGCTTCATCCGGCAGGCACCCCTTCGGCACCAGCCCGTATTTATATACCCTTACGCTTACGCCTTTTTTTGTTCTTTCCTCAACAGCCATGGCAGTTCTCCCCAATGGATCAGCCTTACTGCTTACACAGCAAGGGTTTTCAGTGCCAAAAGAGGCATCCCCGTGGAGAACGCTTAAACTATTCCGCAAACTCAAATGATAAAATGGTAAAGAAACCGGCCGCGCAGGATTTATACCCAAAGGCACAATTTCATATTAAACTAACAGAATTTCCCGTATCAGGAAAGGTCGTTCAGTTCTCACGTTTGCACTGGAACTGACGCTGGCAGGGGACATTCGGGTCATCGTTGCTGATCACCACGTCATTGCCGCCGGACTGCCGCCGGTAGATACATTGTGTGCCCTCAACTCGTTCGACTTTTTTCAGCCGGCAGGTTTCAAAAAGGTTGCGGGTGTTTTCCTGCTTACCCTTGGAATTATAGGTCTTGGCCGCCGCCAGCGCCTCGCCTGTGCCCGTGACATGAACGACAACCCCACCAGGACTGACGAGCACCGCCGCCACCAAAAATGCCGCGAGAAAGAAAGGCTGTTTGGGTTTACGAAGCATCCGGATCATCTTCTGATCCCGGCAGAAATGCCTTTCCCTGTATGGCCCGTGCCCCGAGAGTTTCGATAAGCTGGGGTGCGCTGGCCATCACCTCTTTGAGCATTTCCTCAACTTTGGCTTCCGCCTCTTCCGGTGCTTCTACATCCATTTCAGCGATACCATCGATGATCCAGTGAACTTTAACCTTCATGGAAATTCCCTCCCCTAGAAACGCTACTTGCCAAAAGACAGGCCATAAAACGTGGATCTGGCTTCTTCCTGCGTGGCGATGATCTGTTCCATTTCAAGATTTTCGGCCGCGCTGTCGCGTGCCTCCTGGCTGCCTTCAATCCCGATGGCCGAAGCGATGGAATACCAGAAATACGCCTGCTGGTAATCCGCTTCTTCGACGATTTCCAGGTGATATTTGGCAAATTGCGTCACCGCCTTCTTATCGCCGTCATCAATCCTCTTGCGCAGGCGGCTCGCAACCTTTTCCCTGATTTCAGCAATCGTTTCAGGTGGCAGGTATTCGATGATTTCCTCGGCAAGCGCGCGACTTTTCTCAATTCCGCCTAAATAGGAGAGCCATGACCACATCAGCGCATCGGGATAGTGCTGAGGCGTGCCACGCCCGGATTTCAGCAGCAGGGCCAGGTTGAACTGGGCATCATGCTGGGCGGCCTGGGCCTGCAATTCAAAAAGTGTGTAGGCATGGGCAAAATCTTTGGCCTTGGCGGCTTTCACCGCTTCCTGAAAGGTTTCATCGGAAGTTGCGATATCATTGTCAGTGCCGGAATGACTGCCGGCCATAGCCGTAGTTCCGCCAAAGAGCGTCGCCATTACCAGTAGTGTGAGCGCGAAACGGGCCAAGTCTATTTACCTGCCATCATGACGAGCTGGAGGTAGAAAACACGCATACGGAACTTTGAGCCGGGTTTCTGTTCAAACACCACGATCCGGGGACGATCACTCTCCGGCTTCTGAAATTCAAGGGACATGTTATCCGGCAACTCCACCCCGTACATCTCAAGCGTACCCTGCGGATTGCGGGAAAACTCCTCATGGAAGGACGAGTCAATCCAGGTCCGGGCAAGGGCGCGGCCAAGGATATCCGGCAATCGCTGCCGCATTTCTTCCTTATTGGCAAACTTGACCTGTTCCGAAACCAATTTGAACGGATCATCGCTGTGCGAACGTTTCACCACCGGAGGAGAACCGGAGGGAACAACTACCAGAGCGTTGGGCGGATTGCTCATCACTAAATCCAGAAAAGTCTAAATTACGTTTTAATAATGCCATGATTCGATGAAAATACAACTCCTGACCGAACTTCATCTCTGCTGTGATGCTTTCATGCAACATTTTCCCGGCATAACGGACACAAAACGCAAGCAGGCAATTTCTGGCATGGTTTTTGAAGAGAACACCTTCAGACCAACGCTGAAAAAGGTATAGCCGATGCTTCCGATCATCCGAACAGGCATGATGGCCGCAAATAAAGAGATCTCGACTATCTCTAATAATATCGCCAACGCCGCGAGCAACGGCTTTAAACGAAGCTCCAACAGTTTCGAAGATATCTATGCGACTATGGCTGATCAGGTCAGAAGCAGCACGACCGGAATGGGCACCCGGAATTCAACAATGCGTATCAATCACAGCCAGGGCTCGCTCAAGACCACCAATTTGTCACTTGATATGGCGGTTGCCGGCTACGGCATGTTTGTGACCGCTGATCAGAGTGATGGCAGTATCCGCTACACCCGCGATGGCAGCATGTCCATCAACGAAAACAGTCAAATTACGACAAGCAACGGACGAACTCTTCTTTCCTCGACAGGACAGCCGATAACGGTGCCTCTTTCTATCACCCAACCAAACGGATCTAGGGTTTTACTTGATTCCATTTCCGTCACCCCCAAAGGGGAGGTGATGGTTCAATATGGCGGCCTGGAAGCCATCAATGCCGGGCAGGTTGCGCTGGCTGGCTTTCGCAACATGAACGGGCTTCAGCAACTGGGGCTCAACGAATTTGCTGAAACGGCCAATTCCGGTGCGCCTCGTATCGGTGTTCCGGGAGACGGGTATTTCGGGACCATGATGCAGGGGAGCGTCGAAGCCTCCAACACCAATATTTCAGATGAAATGGTCATGATGATGCGTGCTCAACAGGCTTTCGGGGCCGCGTCAAGAATGATGCAGGCGGATGTTGATATCACCCGCCGTCTGATGAGCTAAACTGATTTAGAACTGGTGATCTATTTAAGCGGAACGGTCAGCTTACAGCTCGTGACGCCGAGACACATCTCTTCGTTGATCTGCAAATCACCCTCAACGCTGACGGCAAGATCCTGATCCACACCAAGAACAAGAACCATCGGCCGCGAGGACGAATGACGGGCAAGGGCTGTCATTTCTTCAAAAGGAGTCTGGGGCATCTTCAGCGCAACCTGCATCAGCGGCTTGTCTATGAGAATGGTCACCTTGCCGGATACCCTGGATATATAGGGATCCGGCGTGATGATGACCTGGCTTCGGCCCCTTGCAATATTCACCAGATTGCATGATGCGTGAAAGGTCTGCTTCAGATGAGGCCCCGCCATCTGAAGTTCCGCTGTCTGGATCGACATGCTGATTTCCCGGATCTGCTGCCAGTTCTTCATGAGGCAATCAGGCCGCCTTCCGGGTTGCTGAGATGCTCGCGCAAGCGGCGTACCGCGGATTTCTTGATCTGCGAGACACGGCCGGTGGTGATTTCAAGAACCTCCGCAATCTCGTAGACGTTCAGTTCTTCCACATAATAAAGCTGTATCAAGAGGGCTTCTCTTTCTGGAAGTGCTTTAAGCGCTTCTTTGAGCGATGCCCTCAGCTCAATGTCGTTCATGACTTCTTCGGGATTATCTTCGTCTGAGACAAACCAGATGGAAAATTCATCATAAACACTGTCGAGAGACTGATGATTATTGGCCTGAAATGCCTTTTCCCATTCCATCATTTCATGTTCATCGATATCAAGATATTCGGCAACTTCATGGAGCTGCGGGTCGCGGCCATTGGCTGAACGCAGTTTTTCTTCGGCCTGCCGAACGCGCTGCTGCATCTTGATGGTGGTACGGCAGAGATTGGAATTCTTTCTCAAATGATCGACGATCTCACCCCGGATGCGAAGGCTGGCGTAACTTGCAAAACTGGCACCTTCCTTGACGGTGTAATTCTGCGCCGCCAGCACAAGCCCGTAATATCCGATCTGGATCAGGTCCTCGATTTCCGCCGACAATGCCACCCGGCCGTGAATATGCCAGGCGATTTTCTTGACCAGATCAAGATGATCGCTGATCAGCTGTTCGACGTCCTGCTTCTGTTCGGGGTAATGCGCTTTCATGCTAGCCCGCCCCCCTGGTTCCGTTATCAAAGAAGTGGACACCGCCAGATGTGTTCTGCGGTGCTGCCAGCACGTTCTTGGCCAGCGTTTTGAAGACAGTAACTTCCGGCAGATCTTCCTGCTGCAGGACAATGGGCTTGCGATCGACGATAGATTTCCGGATACGTTGCGAGAACGGCACATGGCCGCCATAGCGAAGCTTGACATCAAGAAACTGCATCACAATCGAATTGAACTTATCGAAATGCTTTCTTGCCTCGGTATCGCTGCCCGCCATATTGACGGCGATGGTGAAATTCTCAAGACCGGTTTCAAGATGACAAGCCTTGATAAAGGAATAGGCATCAAGAAAACTCGTGGGCTCTCCCACCAGCACCACCACGGCCCGGTCAGATGCCGCAACAAACGAAACCGAGTTGTCCGAAGCTCCTGCCGGAACATCGACAATCAGCACATCGATATCATCCTTGAAGTGATCCATCATCCGGATGGTATGGTATCGGCCGGCGGGATCGACATTCAGCATCTCAAGAAGACCGCTGCCGCCGGAAACAATGCGGACGCCCCTGGGGCCTTCGCAGATCACGTCACTGATGGATTTCTGCCCGTTCAGCACATCGCTGAGGCTGTGCTCGGGATTGACCCCAAGCAGGATATGAGAATTGGCCATGCCAAAATCCGCGTCGAAAATAGCAACGCGTTTGCCAAGCTTCTGAAGGGTAAGCGCCAGATTGACCGATACGCTTGTCTTACCGACACCGCCCTTTCCACTTGATACTGCAATCGAAGTAGGCATAACCATTCTCTAATATATGCACATTACCAATACATTATGCAATTTCCGATCCAACTGACAGATCTCTTATTTTCAGGCCCCGAAACCTGCTCCGGCGGACAGAGGAGAGGCATGCTCAACGGGGATTGCAACAATATCGGTCATCACATTGTCATCAAGGCGTGTTGCCAGTTCAAGCTGGGCTGAAACCGTCGCCGGCTGACCCGGCCTCAGCGCGGACTGGTCAACCACCACATCACGTTCTGTCAGCACCGAGCCGTTTTCATCCTTGACCATGAATCGGATAACCGGCGCATCGGCGGAAAGCGGATAGGTGTTGGTGACCGTACCTTTGACGCGGATAATATCACCAAGCCGGACTGCCTCAAGATCACTGACCTTGAAATAGTCCATGCTGACATTAACCGTCGCACCAATGGTGGACATGAAGGTATCAACCCAGGGCAAGAGCACCTCACGCTGATCTTTGAGCGCGAACACACCCGCCGCCACCCCCATCAGCCCGACAAGGCCGATCAGGGCAAAGCGCCGCCTGGAGGATTTCTTTTCTGCCTTGCGCCTTTTTTCAGTGATCATTTCGCGCAAAGAGGTGAGCTCATCCCGGAAACCGCTCAGAGTCTGGTTTGTTTCCTGATGATTTCTTTCCGCCTTTTCAAGGCACTGACGTGCTGTTTCCACCGCTTCACGAGAGGTATCTTTGAGGGAAGTGGCCTCTTTTGCCAGCCGCTCATTCTCCCATTGCAGCCGCCGCATCCGGATGCTGATCTCCGTCTCTCTTTCCTTGATCTCATCAGCTTCATTTTTATCATCAGCCTGATTACCTTCGACCTTTTCCCAGAAAGCGTCTGCTCTGGCCTTGTCAAACACCGGACCAGAAGAATGGCCAGGAGGTGTCAGCACCGATCTGGCGCGGTCACCCGCTTCCGGCGTGTTCAGCTCATCCTGCATGATCTGGGTGAAGACATCGCTGACTTTCTTTGGTTTCTTGGACATAAGGGCCAAATCATTGGTGGCTCTTATCTCAAGCTTGCCGTCCTTTGTCGTTGTATCGAGGATCATCGCATCTTCACCAAGTTGAGCGATAATCTGATCCATCGCGGTGGCGCTGTCGGCGGCGGATACGGTAATGGTTGGCATGATGAGTCCTCCTTAGGTTCTGGCTCAGCCTTCGGCCTCGCCGCTTATCGTGGCGATGAGTTCAATTTTGCGGGTATCCGGAATTTCGGTGAAACCGATCACGATCATATCGTCGATATGATGACGTATCAGTTTCGAGAGCGAGCGGCGGATCACCGGTGAAACGACCAGCACCGCCTGTTTGCCTTTTGACGACATGTCGTCGTTGATCTGATTAAGACGGGTGAGCAGTTTTTCAGACAGCTCATTGTCAAGAATAAGACCTTCCTCCGCACTCTGCCGCTCCATGGTAATCAGCATGTTTTCAAGATCGGAATTCAGGGTGATGACCGGCAACGGGCTGTTGATGGGCGCGACCTGCTGGATCAGCATGCCGGCAAGTTCAGGGCGAAGCGCTTCCGCCATATCCGGAATGCTCATGTTGCGGGCAACGAGGTGGGAAATATTCTCAAGTATCCTGCGCATATCACTGATGGGCACACGTTCCTGCAGAAGTATCCGCAGAACACCGGTCAGGTTATGTAACGGGATCAGTTTAGGAACAACGGACTGCACCAGATTGGGCGCCGTTTCAGCAAGGTTATCGAGCAGTTTCTGCACATCATCCTGACCAACGAGCTGATCGGCGAATTTATAGAGAAGATGGCTCAAGTGTGTGGCCAGCACCGATTCAGGTGCAATCGTCACATACCCGCGGGCTTCTGCTTCACGCACCTGATTTGATGCGATCCACACCGCCTCCATGCCAAAGGTAGGGTCCGTGACCTCAATACCGTCGATCTTGATGTTTGTCTCTTCCCCCGGAATGGCGAGTTTCCGGTCAGGATAAATCTTGTCTTCGCCGACAATCGTCTGGCCGATCCTGATCTGATAGGTGTTCGGCTGAAGCTTCATGTCATCCCGGATCCGTACCGACGGAACAACAAAACCGAGCGCGGTTGAAACCTGGCGGCGGATACCCGTCACGCGTGAGCTGAGCAGCCCGCCGTCTTCGTTATTGACCATTTCAATAAGGCCATAGCCGAGCTGGATCGAGACCGCTGAATTATCCGCAATATCCGAAAGCGAGATGGCATCAGGGTTTGCCGTGACAGATTCCTCTTCCACTGAGAGATCTTCTTCCTCCACGGCCCCTTTTTGCTCTTTATTGTAAGACACGAATGCAAGTCCTGCGGCAATGAGTGCTCCTGTCAGGAACAGCCAGTTCGGCATCGCCGGAACAAGCCCGATCAGCCCCAACACCACGGCTACGGGAATCCATGCCCGCGAGAGGTTGATCTGGCGGCCGATATGCTCGGCCATATCCTGGGTGGACGAAACACGGGTGACGATAACCGCGGTCGAAATCGCCAGAAGAAGTGACGGGATCTGGGCAACAAGACCATCCCCGATCGACAGCAGCACATAGTTTTCCGCCGCCAATCCGGCAGGCATATCATGCTGGGCGATACCGATGATCAACCCGCCCACCACATTGATCACAAGGATGAGTATGGAGGCAACAGCATCCCCTTTGACAAATTTGGATGCACCATCCATGGCGCCGTAGAAATCCGCCTCGCTGGCAATCTCTTCGCGCCGCAGTTTGGCCTCTTCGTTGGTGAGCACCCCAGCATTAAGATCAGCATCAATCGCCATCTGCTTACCGGGCATGGCATCAAGGGTGAAACGAGCCGAAACTTCAGAGACCCGCCCTGCCCCTTTGGTGATCACCATCAGGTTAATGATGATAAGAATGACAAAGACAAAAATACCCACCGCGTAATTACCGGCGATCACAAAGGCACCGAACGCCTCGATCACCTCACCGGCGGCGTTGCTCCCGTTATGGCCTTCGGTCAGCACCACCCGGGTCGAGGCAACGTTGAGCCCCAGACGAAGGACGGTTGCAATCAGAAGCACGCTCGGGAAGCTGGAAAAATCAAGGGGGCGATAGGTGTGCATCGCCACCATCAGCACCAGAAGTGAAACGAGAATATTACTGACGAAGAAAACATCTAGAAGCAAGGCTGGCAGGGGTAGTACCATCATCGCAACAAGGATGAGAATACCTGCAGGCAGCACGCTTCCACCAAAGGCGGAGCGCAAGTTCGGGATGTTCAGTCGCTGTAAAACCGCTTCCATGACCTACCTGCCTCTTTTCTGCACCAGGGACGTGATCCGTGTCGGGAAAACCTCATTCATGACGGGATGTTGACTGTCAGAAAACCGACAAACCACCTTGCCGGCGGCGGCATGGGTTAAATCTATCTTTCTGTTTTCAAACACTTTATTTTCCATCTCTGCGGTTTTTCATCCTTGTTGCGGATCGCGTGATATGTAGTAAGAGGCAAAACTCGTGCCAGCCTGCCTGAACAGAGTGTTTTTTATTGCCGCCGGGATCTGGCACAGATTATGCAGGCAGACGGGCAGATGAATTTCTCGGATGGAGCTAAACCATGACCAAATCCAACCTTAAGCCTCTGTTGATATTGCCGGTGGTGGCCCTGCTTGGTGCCTGCCAGGTGCCGGTTGTGCTGACGGAAGGCAAATCCCTCACCAACACCCCGGGCATGACAGAACTTGAACTGAGCCAGGCGGAATCACTCAAAGCCGTGAGCGAAGTTCTCGATGCCAAGGCTGAAACCATCCCGACGCTGAATGCCGTCGGTTATGCTGTTGTATCTTCCCAGCCGGGCCGGTCCGAAGCCCAGAAACGTCTGATGGCCATCCGCGCCGCCCGCATGGCCGCGATGCGTGATCTGGCTGAACAGATCCATGGCCTTAAGGTTGACAGTTCCACCACCGTGATTGATCTCATGGTCCAGAACGATACTTTCCGCGGTATTGTCACCGGCACCATCCGCGGTGCGCGTACCGTAAGGATCAACCCGACCGGTGCTGATACGTACGAAATCGTTCTTGAAATCGACCGCGAGATGATTGCCTATCTGATGGATAGTGCAAGGCAGGTCATCTGATCAATTTAGTTTAGTGTCATGACCAGAGCCATCCCACCTATTGCCGCCAAGTCCTGCCTGAGATCATTCAGGCAGGCTTGTGTTGTTCTTGCGGGTGTTTTTCTGGCCATGCTGGCTGCCCTGCCCCATCCGGCCCGGGCATCACTGAACTTCACCGAAGCCACAGGAAGAGCGGTTATTCAGGAAGGTGCCGACACCAGCGAGGCCCGCATGATGGCACTTGAAGACGCGCTTTATCTCGCGGCCTTACAGGGTGGTGCCAAAATTGACGGGTTTTCCACGGTAAGCACCGATACAAGCCTCAATGATTTTCTGCTGGTTCGTCCTGCCAGCATGATCATGGATTACACCATCATCGATGAAATCGAGGACAGCACCCATTATTCGGTCACCATCCGGGCCGTCATAGGTGAAAAAGAAACAGCGGGCTGTGTCCGGCCGGTGGTTAACGCAACACTTTATAAACCTGTCGTCAAGATCAGCGCGAAAGCGCCCGGTTGGGCGTCGGCTTACAGCCCGGCCATTGCACGTATGATAGTGAAATCTCTCACCGAACATGAGAAAATGGATCTCATGAATGCCAGCAACAGGCCGTTTTCAGCCGCCAGCCTGAGCAATACAAATGATGCATTCGATTACGCCGCCCTCACCGGAGGCATCGTGCGGGTCAGCGATGGTGATTTTGCCCTTGTGCCGGAAATCCGGATGGATCATGAACGCACCGGCTCCGGCCTATTGCGCAGGGAATTCGTTATCCTCACCGTGACGCTGAACGGCTATCACGGGCGCAGTTACGAGCCCGCCTTCAGCGAGACCGCCCAGGTCCGGATTCCGGTCAGGCGTTCAACCCCGCTTACGGTGATTGATCAGCTGTCAAAGAAAACCCGCGATGAGCTCAACGCCGCCATGACGCTTCCGGTGCCGACGGTGATCGATGCCGCTGTCAGCGCCATGTCCTGCCAGCCGTTGAAAGCAAGGCTCGTCATCAACAACACGACGCTTTCCGTGCCTTTCGGCCGCAAACAGGGCCTTAACGAAAACTCACTTGCCGTCACCAGCAGCGGCGATATGAACTGGACGGTTTTAAGGGTGTCATCCCTTAACGAGACCAGCGCAAGCCTTGTGCCTCTGGACCCGGGCCGCGATGTTGCTAAACTTGCCGGAAAGACGGTTGAATTTATGGAGTTATCCCGATGATGATACCACGCTTGATGATAATGGGCTCAATGATGATGGTGGGGCTTGTATCCATACTGCCGCTTGCCGCCCACGCCCAGTCCCAGCCGCTGATCGTTCTGGAATATCCGGGCGGCTCTTCTGCCTATTCGGATTCAGACAATCCCTTTGTGATGGATGAGAATTATTCCACCAAGCACCGTGTTCAATCCGGCGAAACCCTGAGCCATGTCATGGACAAGCATTACGCAGGCAGCGGCCTCAACATGCGGTTTATCGAAATGGCGATTGTCATGAAAAACAAGCATGCCTTTGTTCGCAACAACCCCCATTACCTTTACGCCGACAAAACACTTCACCTGCCTTCTCTCAACGAAATCAAAGCATTGATCATGGGTCAATCCAATGATACGCCTAGCAGTTCTTCCAGCATTTCTGATCAGATCTTTTTCTTTGGCAGCTAGCCTGATCGCCGCGATGACGCTGGCCACGACGGCCCCTGCCCTTGCATCTGAGGATGACGTGATCACGCCTCTTACCGGCGAAGAAATTGCCCAACATATCCATGCACTGCTGGCAGAAAACGATATTTCGGGCACGGCTCAACTGAACCTGAAGGAAAAGCACAACCCCTGCCCGGTGCCCATCACCGTTGCACCGCTTTTCAAGAACTGGAAGACCATCAAGGTGACCTGCCCTGCCAATACGCAGTGGCGGCTTCTGGTAAGGGTGGAGCTGGATGATGAGAAGATAGCTCCAGCCAGAAATACGGCCATTTCATCCAGCCCTGAAAAAACCGGCCGTGCCGCCGGAACGCCCCGCGCACTTGCGCTCAAGCGCAGCATGGCCAAGGGAGAGGTTATTCTTGAGGATGATGTGCTGATGGTGCCGATTTCAGCCCGGCAGGGTTATGGTGTTTTTCTGGATGCGGGTGACGTCATTGGCCGCCGCGTCCGCACGCCGATTTCGGCCCATGCGCCGATCAAATCACGCCAGCTTGAACCAAAATATCTTGTTGAAGAAAAAAAGCCCGTGATCATCGCCATCAACACCGGCGGAATTTATGTGGAAATGTCCGGAATTTCGTTGCAAAATGGGCAGTTAGGTGAAGCTGTGAAAGTCGAGAATATTTCGAGCGGCAAGACAATTACAGGAAAAGTGACCGGATTGAGAAAAATTTCACCCATGCACTAAAATATTAGAAGTCTGGGTCGTTAACATGTCTGAGGAGGCTAGACCGATGGTTGAGTCGATTAAAAACACAATGAACAGGATTGATGTTCCGCGTAATCGCCAGGGCGATAACGCACCCGCATCTCGCACCCCTGTGTCGGCAGCAACTGGAAGTTCATCCACGGCCTCGGTAGACAACAGCGTCGATACCCCGAAGGTAGTCGCTCAACTCGCCGAGAGCCCACCGGTGAACACAGAAGCCGTCGCACGCATCAAAGCTGCTATTGCACAAGGGAAATATCCCATTGATGTGGATCAGATTACTGACGCATTAATGGATGCATATCGCGACCTTAAAAGCTAAACTGTCATCAGGAGTTTATTCTGATGACAGTTAGCCCTGTTGAAGATCATTTTGCCATCATTGAGCGGCTGCTCGATGGTGTGTTTGCGCATGGGGATGATAAAACCCCGGACGTCTCCGGCCTTGTTGCGCCGTCCTTTCAGGAAGAATTGGGCGATGCGATGGCCAGGCTTCAGCAGGACATGGAGCAAGGTAATATATCCGTCTCGGAAAAAGACCGCGACAGGCTAAACGCCATTATACAGCGAATTCTGAAACTTGAGGGCATGACGCATGCCAGGCTCAGCTGGTTTTCCGACCTTGAGGCAAATCTGCGCAATGGCGATAAGTGAAAATAAAATCAGTATCACCGCATTGCGGCAATTCGCACACTCTACATGGTAAATAGTGATTTCTCACACCGGATATAACTTGCGATGGTGCCGACGGTCACCTGCATATATCCTGTATTGCGATTAATGATCATGACCATTTCATCATTGGCCATTATCACCTCGTCGCTGGTGATGCTGCCGATGGTCAGGGTGTAATCCCTCGTCACCTCGGAAACGGATGCCGCCGCCCCTGCCCTGTCGTCGTTAATTCTAACTTCGAGCAAGCCGATACTGTTGGAAGGGCAGGTGTATTTTTCATGGCGGAACCGCTCACACCCGGCCAGCATACCCGGCATGATCATGGCGGCGAGGCCCTTAAGCATGCCTTTGCTGAAAGTTCGGCGCGGAAGAGGTATATCGATGGCCTTTGGCATCAGAGGTTCAGCTTTTTTCTGCATCATCACCAGCCGCTTCACTGTCCTGCCCCGTATCATCTGCCGAAGCTTCAGCAGGTTCTGCTTCACTATCAGCCTCAGCTTCAGCAGGTTCTGCTTCACTATCAGCCTCAGCTTCAGCAGGTTCTGCCTCACCATCTGAAGCATCGCCAGTAGTTTCAGCGGGGGGATTATCAGCCTCAGCTTCAGCCGGCGTTTCCACATCAGCCTTTTCGTCTGTGGCAGGCTCTTCTGCTTTTGCCGTATCCGCAGCTTTGGTGTCTTTTTCTGATGCACCGGCGGAAGCACCATCATCGCTGGTGATTGTTTCCGCCTTTCCTGCCTCAGTGAGTTTCTGGGCATCCGCGGTCATGGCATCGATCACGACACCAGCCGGAAAGCGGACATGGTTTACTTCTGCATCTTCAAGAATACGCACCCGCATCCATTCACTGTCTTTGCCTTCCGGTTCACCTTCAGCCGCGCTGTCCTCTGCGGTCACAGCTTCAGGCATATCAGATCCTTCTGCCATGGCACCATGGCGTGATTTGATATGACCGGCGCTGTTGTCGTTGAACTCATGGCCAAGAAGAAAGGCTATTTTTTCCCGCAACAGATAGACACGGGCGGCAAGAACACCGAGACGCTTTTGCTCATTCGTTTCGTTTTCAAGCAGTTGCTTAATAAAATGCGTCATTTCATCAAGATCTTTACCTTCGCATTTCTGAATAACGGCATCTCGCACCTTGATCGTGGCCGCCGAGAGATTGCTCTGCTTAAGGGTTTCGATATCTAGGTTGGGTTTCATTTTTTCACCTCGTCCATTGTTGGCATCGTTCTTGCAAAAATCGATCCAACCCCCCGGCCAAACGCAAATTGCCGGATAAACATTATAAATGGATTTGAACATGAAGGGAATTGCTGACCATCTCGGGTTTCACGGAACAGCACTGATGCTGCGCCAGAAGCGAAACATGATCCTGGCATCGAACATTTCGAATGCCGCGACACCTAACTTCAAGGCACGTGATATCAATTTCGAGGAAGCCATGAAGACGGCGCAAGGCATCGGCCCGATGGTTACAACACATACACAGCACATTCCCGTCGCCATGACATCCCCCGGTCGTGAAGTGCTCTATCGCCAGCCGGTGAACACCTCCATGGATGGCAATACCGTTGAACTTGCGGTTGAGCAGCTCGAATTTTCGGAAAATGCGATGCGCTACCAGACCAGTCTTACCTTTCTGAACAATAAAATCAGCGGACTGATGTCTGCGATCAAGGGAGAATAGTGATGGCTGAGATCAAGAACGTCTATGATATCGCCGGCCGTTCGATGGCAAGCCAGCTGATCCGGCTCAATACAGTGGCCAGTAACATTGCCAATGCCGGCACGCTGACAGGCAACCCGGACGAAGCCTACAGATCCATCAAGCCTGTGTTTGAGACCACGTATTCAGATCAGTTCAAACAGAACGGCGTTGCTTCGGTCACCGTATCCGACGTCGTTGAAATGAACATGAAACCATCACGTATCTTCATGCCCTTCCATCCCGAGGCGGACGCGGAAGGATATGTCTACGGCGCGGCCGTCAATCTCGAGGAAGAATATGTTGAGATGCTCGAAGCCAGCCGCCAGTACCAGAACAATGTCGAGGTCATCACCACCATGCGTGCCCTCGACATGCGCACTATCAACCTTGGCAAATAAGCCCACGGAGTATGACCATGATTGACCCTGCCAGCCAGAACCAGTTGAACAGCATCCTGCAGAAACTGGGCATCAACAAAAACGAAGAAGAGAAAAAGGCCAACAAGGATCAGCTTGGCCAGGAGGATTTTTTGAAACTGATGACAACCCAGTTGCAGAATCAGGATCCTTTTGCGCCGATGGAAAACGCGGAGTTCATTGCCCAGATGGCGCAATTCTCCACCGTGACAGGGATTACCGAAATGGGTGAAAGCCTCAAAGGACTTGCAAGCCAGCTCAAGGAGTTCCGTATTGCCACCGCCTCCAGCCTGCTTGGCTCATCCGTGATGGTGCCCGGCAATGTGGCACGTCCGGACAGCAATGGTGAGATTCACGGGATGATCGATCTGCCCTCAACCTCAACCATGACACAGCTGACTTTCTCCGATGCGGCCGGCACACCGATCCATTCCATGGATCTCGGGCCAAGCCAGGCCGGTCTGGTCGGGTTTTCATGGGAAGACATTCCTGAAGACGTGCTGGCGAGCAATGCGCCGCTGCGTGTCGATGTCTATGCTGACTTCGGCAACGGAATGGAAAGTCTGACACCATCGGTCTTTGCCGAAGTGTTTTCCGCCTCGGTCGGGGATGACACCACCGGCGTCATGCTCGATGTTCGTGATTACGGTCAGGTTCGGGCGGCCGATGTGCTCCGCTTCCGTACCGCCACCGGCTCAACCCAACAAACGCTCTAATCAGGTCAACACCCCAGATTCTGCCAATTGAAGGAGAAATAACATGTCGTTCTACACTGCTCTTACGGGTCTGAATGGTTCATCCGCAGATATTTCGGCAACGTCCAACAACATCGCCAACGTCGGCACGACAGGGTTTAAGCGAAGCCGGGTTGAATTTGGTGATATCTTCGCCACCTCACCGTTGCAGAACGCTTCCTCATCGATTGGTTCCGGTACAATTCTGAAAGGGATCAAGCAGCAGTTTACCCAGGGTAACATCGCCGCCTCGCTGAACGCGCTTGACCTTGCCATCTCCGGTCAGGGCTTTTTTGCGCTGAAGCCTTCTCTTACCTCGGCCCAGACGGTTTATACGCGGAACGGCTCCCTCAACGTGAACAACGACCGATACGTGGTGGACTCCGCCGGACAGTATCTCCTGACCTATCCGGTGAACACGGACGGATCCGTCACCGCGAAAGACCTCGACAGCGCGGTTCCCCTGCAGCTGCCGGTGACGTCAGGTGATCCGCAGGCGACATCCAACATCAAACTCGGGGTTAACGTGAACGCGGCATCCGATGTGGTGCCGGCCCGGCCACAGTTCCAGGACGGGTATACGTTCGATCCGAATGATCCGGAGACCTTCACCAACTCGACATCGATCACGATCTTTGACGACCTCGGTAACCCCACTATTGCCACCGTGTATTTCATCAAGACACAGGCAGCTTCGGCCGATGATCCCACCAACAAATACGATACCCGTCTGGTGATCAACGACACGATCATCACCCCGGACCTCGTCAGCGCGGTAGATGACGCCGGCAAGCAGATTTTCGTTGACCGTTTTGGCCAGCAGACGACCTCGATCCCAGATGACAACTACTTCATCGAAGGCAAGGGATCGCCGCTCTACAAGCTGGACGACCTGCAGACGCTGGTGCCCTCGCAGCCGGCATCGATCAGCGGTGAATCGACAAGCTTCGACTTTGGTGAGGAGGGTGACAAGCTGGTCGAGATCGTCACCGATCCGATGCAGTTCAAGGCCACCCGCGAGGCCGGCAATACCGGCTCCGATGTCTATTGGGGCAAGGATTTCCTTCTGGTGAATGTCGATGATTCCGACCAGCCGGTCAGCATCGATATCAACCCCGGACTCTATAATGCCGACCAGCTGGCCGCCGAGGTGGAGCGCGCAATCAATGCCGCCTATGGCGATGACCGCAAATTCCAGGTCGAGCAGAATGTGGATGACACCATCACGCTTGATTTCCAGCGTGTCGGCGCTGATGGCGCCGTGACCCCGCTGACAAACAAGATATCGGTCGAGCTTCTGGGCACGGACAGCTATGTCACTGAATTGATGGGTGATGATTTTGCCATCACCGGCACATCGCCGGACTTCACCAAGGAAGAATTCCTGGCGCATACCCAGGTTCGCATCAACGAGACGCTGAACGAATATGGCCGCCAGTACGCAGATGACCCTCTTGGTGTCGGCGGGCTGCAGTTCGTCAAGTCAACCGGCGAAAAGATTGAGTCAGTCTATGAATATAACCAGGTGGTGCAACTCGAGCGAGTCGACGATCCGTCCGATACCCACTACATGGTGCATTCCTATTACAACAAGCGCCCGTCGCTCAGCGTTCATACCGTTCTTGATGAAATCAACGGCAACAGCTCCAATCTGATCGAGTATGCCGCAACCGAGAACCGTCTTCGCATCTATCTTGGCAACGGGACCACCTCGGCGAACTCCGATCTGACCAATTATGAACAGGGCCGGTCGATCACGTTGGCGGGCGATGACCAGTTCCGCGGCGACCTGAATGGCCGCAGTTTCGTCATTTCATCGACCGGCACGGACGCGAACGGGTATAAATATATCGATGTCAGCACCTCTGGTCTGGCGGTCGCCGACGAAGATTTCAGCATTGCCGCCGGATCGGCCTCGATCTTCGCGCTAACCAGCCCGGCGGACAATGAACCGACTGTCGAGGCGTTTTTCGAAGGGTCTCACCCGGTCTACAAGGGCGCAGCGGAA
>Ga0255780_10002014_pt1 | contig 18681 bp, 17 predicted proteins | sample 071ome_32_FD_179978 | JGI IMG/M metagenome (GOLD analysis project Ga0255780, IMG submission 179978) | Coastal salt marsh microbial communities from the Groves Creek Marsh, Skidaway Island, Georgia - 071405AT metaG (version 2) | ecosystem: Environmental > Aquatic > Marine > Intertidal zone >... | reverse complement strand
GACAAAAGCGGTGCAAAGAAATTTGCCCATTTGGCCGAGCCCCCTGTTTCTGAGAACGGGATTGTCCATTCGATGGTTTTTCCAGACATATCCACATCAGAATGTGCAGGCAGGGCGAAAGCTGCGGCTGCGGCCGTTGCCATAACGGCGCGGCGGGTAAAGTTTGATAGTTTCATAGTTCCTCCCAATAACGCTTAAATTGCGCAAAAATTATGACATCAGGGCAAGCTTTTCGCCCTTGATTCTCGCACCATGCTTGGTCAACCTTGCACGAAACTATCATGGGGCAGATTAATGCGCATTGCCATCGTTGAAGATAATCTTGCTCTTGCTGAGGGGATCGCGCATCATTTGCGTGACCAAGGGCATTCAGTCAATTTGCTGCACGATGGTCAAACAGCTCTTGAGTTTTTGCAACAAGAAAGCGCGGATATCGCTGTAATGGATGTGAACCTGCCACGCCTCGATGGGTTTAGCATTCTTAAAGCGCTGCGCAAGTCGTCCAATCAACTTCCCGTTTTACTTTTGACAGCACGAGGTGACTTGCGTGATCGTGTTACTGGACTTGATGCGGGGGCCGATGATTATTTGGTGAAACCCTTTGATATGGAAGAGTTAGATGCGCGCCTGCGCGCGCTTATTCGACGCAAACCGTTGGTTGATCAAAAAAGCATTTGTTTTGGAGCGCTGTCTTTTGATCGTGCAGGTCGCAAACTGCTTGCACAGGGTCAAGAACTGCCTCTGCCGCGCCGAGAGTTGGCCGTTTTTGAATGCCTGTTCGAGCGGCAAAATCAAATCGTTTCAAAAACTCAGATCGCCGACCATATTTATGGCATCGGAGCAGATATCGAAGAGCGCGTGGTTGAGATCTATGTGTCCCGTTTGCGTAAAAAGTTGGCGGCTTTTCAGGTTCGGATTAAAGTGGCGCGCGGCCTCGGCTATATGATGCAAATTGAAACATGAGTATTTTATCTACCTCACTTCGGCTGCGTTTGTTAGTTTTAATTCTGTTGCCGCTTTTAATTGTTGCTTTTGCTGCGATCTATTGGCGATTTATCGAAGCGCGAAAAACCGCAGCAGATATTTTCGACCGTCAGCTGGTTATGTTGTGCTTGGCCATCTCGCGCGATGTCGCATATTCGGGTGGCGACTCGCTTTCTGTGACGACGCAGAATCTTTTCGAAGATGCTGCAGCCGGGTCAATATATTATCATGTTTACGGGCCAGATGGCAGTTTTGTTACCGGTTATTCTTCCCCGCCGGTGCGTGATAGAACAGCAAGTTTAGAGCGTAATATTCCGTTCTTGTTCAATGCCCGGCATCTGGGTCGAGATGTGCGGGCAGTAAGCCTCGCCGAGCCGGTCGTGATTGGAGGTATTTCGGGTGTTTCAGTGGTTACAGTCTGGCAAGACCTTGAGCCAAGGTTCAAATTTGCTCGTAATCTGGCGCTACAAGCTGCGCTTATCACTGCATTACTGCTGTTAACGGCTGCCAGTGTGGTCATTTTTGGTGTGCGTTTAGGATTGCGTCCATTGGGCCAACTAGAGGCTGCTATCCAAAGGCGTAGCCCATCTGATATCCGCCCCATTGAGAGAAAAGTCCCTGTAGAGGCACGTGGAATTGTGAGCCGATTGAACGCTCTTTTTTCACAATTAACCGAAGCCCAAGTGGCGCGTGATCGCCTGATTTCAAATGCTGCCCACCAATTGCGTAATCCAGTGGCGGCCATTCATGCGATGGCCCAGGCTACGCTTGCTGCGAAAACTTTATCCGCTAGCGCCGATCGAGCAGCGCAATTGGTCGCTGAAACGCGGAGGACGGTTCGATTGACCAATCAAATGTTGTCGCTAGAGCGGTTGCGGGGCGTTCAACCCGTTTTGGGGTTGAATGAGGTTAATGCTGCCGTAACCGACCTCACAACGCGCCTTGCGCCAAAAGTGCTGGATCAGGATATAGAATTTACGGTGAATACTGCCGCTCAAGCTGCAAAAGCTAGGTTTGACCCAACTTTGTTGAATGAAGCGATTACAAATTTAATTGAAAATGCGCTTCAACATGGTGGAAAAACGTTGTCTGAAATAATTGTTACTGTCAGCGCCAATTCCGACGCTGTTACTATACAAGTCGAAAATGACGGCCGTAAGATCGAGGATAGCGAAATTCAATCTTGTTTTGATCGGTTTTCACAAATCGGAGAGAATTCAGGTTCGGGCTTGGGATTAGCGATTGTCTATGAAATTGCTAAAATCCATCAAGGCGAAGTCACTGTCACTACGAAACCTCGGATGCGCTTCACATTTTCAATTCCAACTAAAGTTTCCCAAGACTTTTGATGCCTGGCTGCTAAGAAGCGCGCTGAGTAGGCCGCTCATTCTTCTTACGCACGGCGGCAAATCAATCGACCCCGATCACAAGCTGGACGAGAGATGCTCGCAGCAAATCAAATCACCCACTGCCTCCAAACCCAATTCGCCAACTGCTGATGATCCGGTATATTGCGCTCTTGCTTCAGCGACCGTTCTGCCCAGTCAAACTTAGCTTCCCCGCGGCTCTCTGCTGCCAAATGCTCGCACTTAGCCATACGTTTGATCTCTTCTGCAACATCACACGGGGTAGGCCATGGAACATAATCAATGTACTTTGTGCACTTTCTGTACGTTCTAGAAAAATTATTGAAACTTTCACTTCTATCCCCGTCTTTATTGTAACTTTCGGAGGAACCTTCACAAAGTACATTAAGTGCATGTTTCTGGATCAGAGGCCAATCATGCACTAATATTTAATATGGACCAGTCAGATGAGGCTGCTCAAAAGTCAGTGTTGTTTTGAGAGCATCTTTTAATTTTCTTACTTCATCTGCGCTCGTGATACGTGGAGATTTTCGAGTGAATAAGTTTGATGAGAGTACTTTTAGCTCAATGCTGCAAGATGCATGAAATTCGCTTGTTTTCGTAATCTGGGAAATTGTGACTACATTTCTTGGATTGATCCCACCACCTGGCATGATGATTATTTCTTCATCTGCATGTTGTACCATTTTTGCAATCTCGGCGGCGCCATTAATGGCGTCGTGTGCACCACCAGAGGTCAAGATCCGTTTGAAGCCAAGCTCAATTGCCTGATCAATCGCATGTAATCGATCTGAAATCACATCAACCACACGGTGAAGGGTCGTATCCAGGCCCTTGGCTTGATCCATTAAATAAGCAATGGATTTTGTATCTAAGTTGCCGGATCCATCTTCTACTCCGAAGACAACACCATTAAGGTTATAAAAGTGTGCATTTGAAATATCGTGGGACATGATTTCGATTTCATGACGACAATATTTAAAATCACCTGTGCGCGGCCGGATCATCACGTTACAGGGGATTCCAGTCTGAGCCGCTGCTTTCATCAAACCGGCTGAAGGCGTCAGGCCTCCTTCACTTAGAGAAGAACATAATTCAATCCGGTCCGCGCCTCCTTCTACAGCAGCAATTAATCCGGCAAAGGTGTCAACGCATACTTCTAGTTTAGGAGACAGTTTAATCATTTTTTTCAATTCGCTGAAAAAAATCCGCTAGTGATCTTTGAAAATCCAATCCATTGGTTAAGCAAATAATGTCTTCTATGCTGCGCCTGTGTAATTGATCCAACTCTAAGCCAATCGCTTGGCCTGGAACGGTTATCGCCATTTTTAAGGCATCTTCTTTGGAAATCCCGATGCAATCTACCAAGCGTTTTACACCTTCACTTTGTGTTATGTGGGCACCTGCTAAACCGCCTTCATTGTTAACTAAACGGTTGTTGATAAGCTTCACTTTTGATCCGTATAGACTGAATTCAGCTGGCCCTCCGACGGTGGGCATAGCATCTGAGACGAGGTACATTCGATCTGATACGGGCCGTGCACGAAGTGCCATTGCTACCATTTCATCTGCAACATGTATCCCATCACAAATAATGCCAGCGAAAGCATCGGAGTTAATCGCTGCGCCAACTACGCCAGGTTCTCTGCCCGCTAAGGGGGGCATGGCGTTGAAGAGATGTGTAAAGCAACTCGCGCCTGCTTTCAGCGCACGGCGCACAACGCTCGCCGAGGCATTCGAGTGGCCGATCGAGACCACTGCGCCCAAGTCCACTAAACGGCTGATGTTTCGTGGCGAAACTACTTCTGGAGCCAGAGTAAGCATTGTTGGCACTTCCGCAGACCTAAGTTTTTTGACAAGCTGAAAGGTATCTTCGTCAAAGGGCCTTACAAACCGCGCGCTATGCGTACCACGCCTCTCCACCGATATATGTGGGCCTTCTATATGGATTCCCAATACACCATGTTGGCCTATAGCATCCATTACTGCATCAACGGCCAGCTTTAAGACATATAATGAATCAGTAATGACAGTCGGAAAAATACCTGTCGTCCCAAATTTTGCATGAGCTTTTGCTATCATCCAAATTGCCTCTTTAGTCGGTGTCTCATTCAAAAGGATGCCGCCGCCACCATTTACTTGAAGATCGACAAAACCGGGAGATAGTATCCCTTCAAAATCGTGTATCTGAGCATCTTCTTTGACCCGAAGATCGTCAGTGACTATCTCCACCCTTCCGTTCGAAATCCCGAGCACTGCTCCAGTATGAAGCCTTCCTTTGTTGAATATACTCGATGGCCGGATCCACTTTTCAATTTGAGGAGCTTCAGCCATTACGCTCTCCTAAGAAGTAGGGCAATAGTGCGCCTTGAACAGCGCTCCTAACGATTGAGCGTCCTTGTGATTCTGCCAGCCCATGCGAGCGCTCCATGACCTCTAACGAAAAAGTCCCTTCCAAAATGTGATCGGGGACATTCAACGTATCAAAAGTCAAAATTAAATTATCAACGGCCTCTTGAACCGAGGGCAATGGCCAATAGTAACGGATGCGGTCCGCATAACTGAAGTGCCATTTTGAATAGTCGTTCTCTGAATAGTGCGATTTCCAGTGTTCAGGGTTCTTGCGCATTGCAGCCTCCATAACTTGTGGAAGCGAAACCGCTGACGGATTGAGCGTTTGGACAATCTGATCTAGAGCGTAGAGCGCTCTTCGCAATGCGAAAGTCAGTGCCGGACCTACTTTTTGGAAAGCAAAGCCCATGTTCGCAAGCCTCGCGAACATCTCTGGCGGTTGAAAATCTGTTGAATGTGCTTCAAGGCAAATACCAGAATACTCCGAAATAACGCCTCGAAAATCACAATTTGAATTCTTTGACATTGTAAAGATTTCGTCTGGTCCAAATTCAATGCCTGGCTGAACCACAAGACCAGCAACTTGTGACCATGAATCTGCTATACCCTTTTTGGAAAAAGCGGTGCGATGTTCCTCAAGAGTTTTAACTGCAGATTCGGGTGATGTCGGAATAATCTGACCATCGTCACCAAGTCGTGCACCACCAGGAGGCGGCACCTCAGTACCGATCACGAATAATAGTTCCTCTGGTGCCGATGCGGCATCTAAACAGCTGACTGCCAGATCTGCAGCTCTTTCAGCGGCGGTTTCACTGTCGACAAGAGATGGTTCGTTGGCGCAACCCTCTGAACAATCCAGGTGTATTTTTTTGATGCCTGCGCGAACATACTCCGAAACAAGATCATTTGCTTTGGACATAGCAACATCTGCAGCCTCTGATTTCCATACCTGTGGACCCAAATGGTCACCGCCAAGTTCTATAATATTCGATCCAACGCGATGTTTGGATTTAAGGTCATCGATGAATGACACAAATTTGTGTGCATTCATGCCTGTATAACCCCCAAATTGATTAACCTGATTTGATGTTGCTTCAATCACCATCGGTAGGTTTAGATTAGAGGCAAGTTGCATTGAAGCGCTTAAAACTTCAGGGTGAGCGGAGCAAACTGATGGGATTGCTATACATTCGCCTGCCTGATTGCGAGTGATGATATTACGCAGTGTATCAGACATTGTAAGCCGCATATGCTGCGCCAAGAGCTGCAGCCGTTTCGCCGCGGCTTCCAAGACGAATGGAAGGAAGTGTGAAGTCTCTCCAAGCGCTTCGCTCCAAAGCAGTTTTCAGATCTTCAATGATGCCCGTAATTTTTGATAAGCCACCACCCAAAACGATTATTCTTGGATCGATTGTGGCTACTATAGTCGAGATAAGGTCTGCGTTTATGTCACACCAAATTTTCCAGACACGGGAAATTTCTGGATCGGAGCGGCTGAGTGCAATCTCACGTGAGGTCAAATTGCTACCTAATAAATGCTTAGCTAAACGTTCCATTCCGGGACCAGAGCCATAAGTTTCGTAACATCCAATTCGACCACAACCGCATTTAAGTATCGGAAGACTGTGCTCTGCGAGAATTGTGCCAGGAGCCGGCATATGACCGAATTCGCCTGATTGGCCATAGCCTTTGTTAATTAAGGCTCCGTCTATGGAAACGCCGCCCGCAATACCTGTACCTAAGACGAGGCCGACCATTGTCCCTTTTGATTGTCCTGATCCAAAAATCACTTCCGCCAATGTGAAAGCCCGACAGTCATTAAGCCATGTTTGCTGTCCACCGGTAGCCTTAGCGACATCCTGAACAAACGGCATTCCATTGGCTGGTAAATTTGCAGAGACCCAATTTCCATTCGTTGGATTTTCGAGGCCCGCAGCAGCGATCCCCACAGGTAGGTTGGGGTTGCCCTCCTGCAGCCAAAGTATTTGATCGACCATTGCTGCTATCAGTTCGTGATAGGTGGTGGGTGTATCAATTCGGCGCTTATCCGCTACGTTCCAATTTGCATCGAACTTTTGCGCCTCAATCTTGGTTCCACCAAGGTCTATGCCACCAGTTCTGATCATTCTGCTGGCTCAATGGGGTGTAATTGAACACTTGATACCACGCGGGTCAGCGTAGATTGACCCACAAATGGATCATCGATATTGAGGCCGAGTTTACCTGACCAAATCACTGATGCAAGCTGCGCAGGTATCACGGAAAGAACGCTGTCCCACACCGCAGAGCCAACTGAATTGATGGATAAATCTTGTTCTGCACCAATTGTTATTATCTCAGCCTCAGGGAACTGGACACGAAGCTCTTCAACCAAATCGGCTTCATATTCGTTTGCGGGATACTCTTTACTTCGCAGGACGTAAATTGCGGTTTGTTTGACCACAAAACTCTTGGGGCCATGGCGAAACCCGAGAGTGCTTTCCCAAAGCGCGGGGACATTTCCAGCAGATAGCTCCATCACTTTCAAAGCGGACTCTCTGGCGGCGAAGGCCTTCGGACCGGAACCCACGAAGACGACACGTGAAGGTACCTGAGATCCGAGGAAATGATCGGCAAGTGTCGTCAATGCTGCTTCCGCGTGCTCAGCCAGTTTGTTTACATTTTTGCAGGCATCGGAGCGTATATCAAAAATCGATAGCGCTGTTAATAGCATGGTAGAGAAGCTAGATGTCATGGCAAAGCCAGAGTCGTGGCAGGTATCTGGCAGCAAAATAGCGCGACCTCTTGTGTTTTTGGCCAAAGCACTGGCTGAGTTACAGGTAATGTTTAGTGTTGGTATAGAAGGTGCCAAAACTTCAAGTGCGCTTAAAGTGCCAAGTGTTTCGCTGGAATTTCCAGATCTGCCAAAATTGACAATGAGGAGATCTTTTGGCGGATTTTTTAGGTAATAATTGGCACGGGCCACAAGGTCGGTTGATGGGACCGAGCGGAAGCTTATCTCCCCTGTATTTGGAAGGCCAGTGGCAATGATGTCACCAATATAGGCCGATGTGCCGGCCCCACAAAACCAGACTTCGTTTACGCCCAATTGTTCAATCCAAGCTCTGTATTTCTCCACAGCAAAATTTTTCGACCACGCCCGCCAAATATTTGGCTGCGCATGGATTTCCTGCCAAGTATTGGACGTCTGGATTTGGTCGGTAATGTAATTCATGAGGTTCTTGTTACCTTGGAAAGCGTGGATGGCCTATCGGGGTCAAGACCCAAGTCAAGAGCAATGCTAAGTAGAACGGGATAAAGCATAAGGATTAGCATCGCCGCGGCTGCGGCTGAACAAGATGTTGCTTTATTTTGTGGAGCTAACCTTAAAACATCAGCGCCAGCCGACCTAAACATGAGTTCGGCTTTATCTAGGCTAGCTTGACTTTCAAGTTCGCCGGTATCGAGGATAAGGACAAACAATTCGTTCGTCGCCAATTGCAGTGGGCCATGCAATGCCTCGGCGGCCGAATAAGCCTCAGCGTGTAGCGCTATTGTTTCTTTGACCTTTAGTGCCACCTCTTGAGCTGCGCCAAATCCTGCTCCGCGACCCAGGACATACACATGATTAGCGCGTTGCAATGCAGATCTTAATTCCTCATGTTCTATGAAATCCGTGTGAGCCAACTGGCGCATTGCAAAGGAAGCATTTTCTGCGATTTTTCGATAAGTGGGGTCTAAAGCTGTCAAAAGTGACATACCCGCGGCGATTGATCCAATTACGGACTTCGTCGCTGGGATAGCGCGCTCAACTCCAGCACTTACCGGAATCGTAAGATTAGCAGCATCTTCAACGGGAGATCCAGGGTGGTTGGTTAGCGCTATTACCTTTCCACTTGCCTTTCTTATGCCTTTTGCACAGGAAACTAGATCGTCGGATGTTCCAGACTGAGATATTACTAATCCGACTGCATTACCTATATGGATGTCCTTATAAATTGAGAAAATTGAAGGAGGTAACGATGTGGCCGGTTTGCATAATCTGGACATGAATAAATAAGACAGAATGGTGGCTACTGCATCTGACGAGCCGCGTGCGATAGTATAAAAGGCCTGAGTTTTAGACAAATCCATAGTAGAGACGGCGAGGCTGTGGTCGGCGATTGCATTGCAGGAGAAGACTTCAGGAGCCTCTAAAATCTCAGATGCCATGAATTGGCCGGGTTTTTTTTGCGATGAAATCATTTATTTCGCAATCCAAAGTTATCAAATTCTGCCCAGAATTGGCTCAGGTCGATGACTTGGCCATTTTCGCGCGCTTCATCAAGTGCCAGGGCTGTAATCCCTGCCTCCAATGCATCCACAATTCCAACTGGTAGCTGATCAAGTTCGCCGCGTAGAAACGCGACTATATCCTCTACCATCATGTGGTCTGCGCCATAATGAGCGCTGGCTCTAGCTCTGTCTTGATTGGTATAGTCTGCTTCGAACGCCACCGAGCCATCGCGTTTAGTAACTTTCAAGTATCCACGAACAAAATCGCCTTCCGCCATCCCATATGTACCAATGACACAAAATCGGCGGTGTTCATCCGGGACGTTGAGGTTGGTGTGAAACGCCAACGAAGGACCGTTTTCATAATCAAGAATTGCAGTTTGAAAATCGATGATATCGCCGTTTGATTGAAATGGGTCATCGACACTGTTCCAAACGGACTTCTTGACGTGAAAAATTTCGGCTTCTGTGTTCGATGTCGGGGCATTTTGGGGGAGAAACGAGCGCCGTCCCCCAAAGCTTGCAACCCTTTTGGGGCGTGAACCCGCTATCATATTATAGATGTCCAGATCGTGGCAGCATTTTTCTAACATGAAACCGCCTGAATGACCAATCATGCGACGCCAATCGCGCATAAAGAATGCCCCATGATAAGGACCTATATGTTCATTGCCCTCTATCGAGACAATTTCGCCCAGATGCCCGTCCTCGATTGCTCGGCGCAGGTCGACCATGTGTTGTGAATGTCGAAGAACCAAACCAACCATTACGCGATCGGTACCGAATTCCGCCAATAATTTTGCAAGCTTAAGCGTGTCGTCCTTATTTGTAACAACTGGTTTTTCTGTGAAAACCCGAACGCCCGCTCGCAGACCTGCTTCGATCTGTTCCAGATGAAAAGCGTTAGGCGAACAAACAAAAAATAGGTCGGGTTTGGCCTCCGAAAGCATCTGCTCAATGGACTCATACCGTGGAGTATCGCTTCCGATCATGTCCAAATAGCTTGGCTGGGGGTCAAAGTATCCTACAACTTGTGCCTCCTGCATCGTCTCTTTGAATATCGATAAAACGTGTCCAGCGCGCAGACCGACTCCTGATGTCACAATACGCATTGATACCCCCTAGTCGGCAAGATCGGGCGCCATAAGACGGCGCATAACTGTTCCGAAAGCGTCGAATACGTGGCAGTCTTTGGGGTCGAATGCCAGTTCAACTGTTTCACCTTCGCGCACATTTGCAACGCCGTCCAACGCAGCACATAAGCGAATACCAGCGTCGGTTGCACCATAAGTGATAGATGTGCCTCCAAGGCGCTCCACGACCGAGACATTAAGGTTCAGTCCCTCAGAACCCTGGGTTATATTTTCCGGCCGAATGCCAATGTCCACATTTTGTCCGATTGATGCAGATCCTGTTTCAACCGGTAATTGCAGTTGAAGACCGTCCTTTGTCTGGACGGACAAACCATCAGAGTCTGCACCTGTTATCTTGGCCGACAAAAAGTTCATGTTGGGTTGTCCAATGAACGAAGCTACAAACTTAGTCGCTGGATGGTGATAAAGTTCCATTGGGGTCCCAAATTGTTCGACACGACCATTATTCAGAACCACAATACGATCAGCCATCGTCATTGCCTCAATTTGGTCGTGCGTTACATAAACCATCGTTGCCTGTAGGTCACGGTGAAGCTGTGACAGTTCCACACGCATATCGCCTCGTAGCGCTGCGTCAAGATTTGAAAGAGGTTCATCGAAAAGGAATATTTTAGGCTCGCGAACAATGGAACGTCCAATAGCCACTCGCTGTCTTTGGCCACCAGACAATTGACCAGGCTTGAGCTTAAGTTTGTCATTTAGCTGAAGAATATCGGACGCCCTTGCAACACGATCTCTCAACTCAGCCTCTGGCATCTTCGCAACCCGAAGTGGGAATGCAATGTTCTCAAACACCGAAAGGTGTGGATACAGAGCATAGGATTGAAAGACCATTGAAATGCCGCGATCAACTGGATGAGCCGAGCTGACATCTTTGCCATCTATGATAACGGAACCATTAGTCGCCTCTTCCAACCCCGCGATGATGCGTAATAAGGTAGATTTACCACAGCCAGACGGTCCTACAAAGACAACGAATTCTTTGTCCTTGATGGATAGTCTGATGTCATGCAGCACCTTGGTTTTGTCAAATGACTTGCTGATATTGTTCAGATCCAGCGTTGCCATGTGGATTCTTTCCGTTTTAGAATTTTAGAGTGGGGGCGATAACTCGCCCCCGAAAGTTTCGTTTGAGTGAAAACTAAAGAGCTTCGTCCAATTCTTCGGCTGCAATTTCAACCAGTTCGTCGACCGAGCCTTCACCGAGGATAATACCCTGGATCATATTGGTGAACGCAGATTGTAGTCCTTTGAACTCTTCGACAAGTGGTTCTGGACCACCAACGCCGATACCACGCACAAAGACTTGCCAGTAGTCGTCGCCTTCGTAGTATGGGCTTTCAAAGCCCAACTTAGCGTAGTCAAAGATTGGTGTCAGACCCCATTCGGTATCAAGTGCATACTGAGACTCGCCTGTTGTCAGCATGCCAGCAAGTTTATGAGCCAATTCTTCATGGCCAGAGCCTTTGAAAACAGCAATTGAGTCGGTGATCAGAAGTGTGCCGTTGCCTCCTTGAGGGCCGGCAGGGACCGGAACAGTTATTTCCTTAATGTTTGCGTTATGCTGGCCACGACCCCAAGGCCCGTCGATATACATGCCGATTTTACCGTCGTTATATAGATCTTTTAGCTGCGAACGTTCCCAAGCCGTTGGGCCTTCCTGTGCGACGCTTATGAGCTTTTCGTAAAAAGCCAAAGTTTCGCGAGTGTTCGAAGAGTTTAGCTTATTTTCGCCCGTTGCAGGATCGATTACTACACCGCCATTTGAGTATAGATAATTTAAGAATTGGTGCATGGTATTGTCAAAGTCTTTACCAGCGATACCAACACCTGCTGCGTCAGTATTGTCGTTAATGGCTTTTGCCATATTGTACATACCTTCCCACGTACGCGGTGCGACACACTGCAGGCCTGCCTGTTCTACCAAACCGCAATTGATGAAAAGGGCCTTGGTCGAAAATGCGCGTGGATAACCCCATTCTGTTCCCTCAACAGTAACTGTATTAAGGATGCCTGGCTGATAAGCACCTCGTGTATCATCTGAAATTTTAGCTGGAACAATCAGGTCGTTATTTGCCAACTGGCGTAGCGTCCGTGAGCCCATGTAGGCAATAGATGGCGGATCACCAGCAGATGCCAACGTAAGGGATTTATCCTGGCATGTGCCCCATGGTACTGCCTCTATGTTGACCGAAACGCCGGGATTTGCAGCTTTGAACGCATCTACCACGGTTTGATCTGCGTCACGGATTTCTCCGCCACACATAATAAAGTGAAGCTCTTGAGCCTGGATCGACAGTGTCGAACCTGCCACCATCGCAGCCCCTAAAGCTAGTGTTTTCAGATATCTCATTTGATTACTCCCTTGTTTATTGAGATTGTTGATTTACTTTTCTACTCTTTCACCGCTCCTGCGGTCAGACCGGCTACTAGATATTTTTGAAGAAACAAGAAGATGATCATTACAGGCAACACGCCGGTAAGTGCTGCGGCCATCATCTCATTCCAAGTCACCGACTGGTAGCCGATGAATTCGAACAGACCTGCGGGAAGGGGTTGGTATTCCCGCGTCTGATTGAATGTAATTGCAAATAGGAACTGCTGGGCGTAAGCGCCGATGAAAACGGCTATACTCACAACTAAGAGTCCCGGGCGTGCAAGCGGTAGGACAACGCGGCGTAAAGTATAAATACGTGACGCACCATCCATAAATGCGGCTTCTTCCAGTTCAATCGGAATCTTTTCAAGATACGATCGTAACAGCCAGATCCCCGTCGGTATCAAAAATGCTACTCCCGGAACGATCATCGCCCAATAGGTGTTAAGGATCCCCATGGCCGCCATAACTCGGTAAAGTGGGATCAGCAGTACTGCACCTGTAAACATATTTACGCCTAGGAAAATTGAAAGACTGATATTTTTAAAAGGAAAATCTAGACGCGCATAGGCATACGAAGCAGGCACTACAAAAATCAATGTGATTAAGGTTACCACCGTTGCTATAAACACGGAATTAAAGATGTATCGACCCAATAATGGTACAGTTTCCCACATATCAAAATACGCTTTGAAAGAGAAATCATCAGACCAAAATTGATAAGGGCTCCGAAAAAGGTGTTCGAGTGGGCGCAAAGACGCCATGAACATTTCGAAAAACGGAAGCAGGAGGAAGATTAGGAACAAAACCAATGCGGCGTAGATGCCAACGACTTGCCAAATTGAATATCGATCCATCATTTATTTGCTCCCGTAATATCTGGAAACTTTACTCAGTAGCCACATGTAAACCACTGAAAATAGTCCAAGCAGACACACAATCACGATCGTGCGGGCGGCGCCTTCCCCGAACTTACGACTAGAAAAAGCGGTCTTATAGCTATCTATTATCATTGTGGTAGTGGCGGAACGCGGTCCACCTTCGGTCAATATCCATATGATTTCAAAACTGTTGAAGGTAAATATTGCTGAAAGAAGCGACATGGACACAATTACAGGCATAATCTGCGGGATAGTTATTCGACGAAACCGGTACCAGCGAGATGCGCCATCAACCCATGCTGCTTCGTAAAGATCACGGCTTACTCCTTGCATGGCAGCGAGGAAAAATAACGTCACCATCGGTACACCAACCCATACGTCAGCAACTACAGCGGAATAAAACGCAGACTGTTTATAAGCCAAGAATTCGTAGGATTTGTCCACAATCCCAATGTACTGCATGACTCCAGAGAGAAGTCCGAAGGCCCCATTATATAACCAAAGCCACCCGATCATTCCTATTGCAATTGGGATTACCCATGGTGGTAAAACAAGGATTCTGAAAAGCGCTTTTCCTGGGATGGCTGCGTTGAGAAGTGTTGCTCCGATTAAGCCCAGGATGAGCTTCAAACTGACTGATAGGAACATCCAATAGAAAGTACGAGAGATTGTTTGCTTAAATTTCCGGCTGTCAGCTAGATCTTGGTAGTTTTCAAACCCTACATAAGAGTAATTTGGGCCTATCCTTGTATCAGTAAAAGAAAGGCGTAAGGTTTCTGCTAAGGGCCAAGCAACTATTATGGCAATGAACAGCATTGCAGGCGCGATTAGAAGCCACGCAAAAGTACTTTGCGATACTCTCTTTGATCGTGTTTGTATCGAATTAGAAGGCGGTTTCACGGCCTATTCCCCCCCAGTTCGATCTTTGTCGCACTGATTCTTTGAATCTATGTTACCCAATTTTTGAATAGTACTACCAATTAAATACCAAATTTTGCTTGTATGTATAATTTAGTTGTTTTTATGAGTAAAATATGGTGAATCGATTCACTGTAATGTTAAAAATGGATAATTGGTATTTAAAAAATAATACCAATTTCAACAGAAAATGACTGCACTTCGAAATAAAATTTATGCAGCAAACAATTGGTTTGTACCCGGGAAAGGGCCGAGATATCAGCAGTTTTTGCGTTATTTGAGCGCTTCAATACGGTCTGGTGAATTAGCTTCAGAGACCCAGCTTCCACCCGAACGTATATTAGCCGAGTTGGCTGGCATTAGTCGTGTAACAGTTCGCCGAGCGATTTCTGCTCTTGCGGATGACGGGCTGGTTGAACAACGACGCGGTGCAGGCTCATTTGTCCGTCCTCAGATTGAAAAATTACAGCAATCGTTATCTTCTTTGGTCTCGTTTTCTGAGAACATTAGAATGAGAGGGCAAACACCGTCATCACGTATTTTAGAACGAGGCCTTTACATGCCTAGCAAAGACGAATTTGTGGTGCTCGGGCTTACCAAGTCTTCGCGCGTGGCGCGAATTAAGCGTATCCGTTTTGCCGACGATATGCCACTTGCTATCGAAACTTCCACGGTACCGGCTGATGTTATTCCAAATCCAGAGGTAGTGGAAACATCACTTTACGAAGCTCTACGCGCCCGTGATCGCGCGCCAGTCCGTGCAGTGCAACGAGTTACAGCTTGTAACCTTTCGTTGAAGGATGCTGAGTTGTTAGGCTTAAAGACTGGGGATGCGGCATTATCAATTCAGCGCACTGCTTTTCTGCCCCATGGTCGAATTGTGGAGCTGACGGTCGGTTGCTACCGATCTGACATGTATGATTTCGTGACCGAATTACACTTGGAGTCTGACGGATGAATATGCCCAAATTTTCGGCCGAAATCATTGGTAACCAAATTCACTGTTCAGTTACATCAGCAACACTCTTAATTGACCCCATATTTTGCTTTTCGCTAATGGCACCACCGGCTGTTGAGTCTGGTGGGATCCTGATACGCGAAGATGGTGGTTATGGTGAAGTTAAATTGCCTGATTTAAAGGCTGGATTGCCGCATGAATTCATTTTGTGTTATGCCGACCCAACCTACAAACCTAGAAATAGGGCTTGGTTGCCACTTGGGGCCTACTTGAGATGTGGCGAAGATATTATTGAACTCCCCAAGCTCCCTGCAGGAGTTGAAACGCGCGCGCCAGTGCCATTTGCACAAGTAAATGATCTCTGTTTAGTGCCGAAACCACATTCTTGGGCACCGAGTGGCGGGTTTCTCGCTATTCGATCAGTGAAGCAAAAATCTCCACTTTGGACGTCCGTTGATGCGCTGGCGCTAAGGTGCAACTTGTCACCTCTGCAAGCAGAATGTGGTGTTTCCACAATTTTGAAAATGGATGACACGCTCCCAGCCGACGGGTATCGCATTGCAATCTCCGAGCAGGGGCTTGAAATAAGGTATGGAGGACATCAAGGTGCCCACTACGCCGGCGTGACTTTATTGGTCTTACGCGAAACAAATAATGGCAACATTCCATGTGGAGTTATCGAAGATCATCCAAGTTTTGACTGGCGCGGTCAGCATTTGGATTGTGCACGGCATTTCTACAAAGTTGAATCGATAATCAAGCTTATGGATGTTATGGCATTGCTAAAGATGAATCGATTCCACTGGCACTTTTCAGATGACGAAGCGTTTCGCTTGGAACTACAATCTGTTCCTGACTTAGCGACTAAAACAAGCCTACGTGGAGAAAATCAGTTGGTGCCTGGTGTTTTTGGTGGTGGTCCAAAATCTGGAGGGACATATTGTAAAGAAGATGCCAAAGCCATTGTTGAACACGGAAAGAGCATATTCATAGAAGTATTGCCTGAGATTGAATTTCCAGCTCATGCCTTAGCAATTACGAGGGCGTTCCCTGAAACCCGTGACGAGAACGACACTGGAACAGAAACTAGCGTTCAAGGATACAGTGAAAATGTATTGAACCCTGCAATTCCGGAGACGTGGGAGATTATTGAAGCCATGGCTGAAGAGGTGTGCACTTTGTTCCCTTTCGGAATGCTGCACTTGGGTGCTGATGAACTACCAGAAGGTACCTGGATGGGTTCGCCTGCAGTGCATCAATTAAAGTCAGATGAAGCGTTGGAAAGCGCGGATGATGTCTTGGGCTGGTCATTACATAGATTGGCAGAAAAACTTGCGATCAAGGGGATCAGATGTGCGGCCTGGGAGGAAGCAGCGCGCGGCAAAAATGGTGGAATTGGGAACAATGCCTTACTTTACAGCTGGAGCGGTCAGCAGGCAGGTATTGAGGCTGCGAAGTCTGGGTATGACATTATAATGTGTCCCGCGCAAAACGTATATTTGGATATGGCACACACCGGCAACGTTGATGACTGGGGAGCAGCGTGGGCTGCATTCGTGGGCTTAACGGATACTATCGATTGGGCAGTTATTCCCGATGATGAAATTGCTGATCGGGTTCTCGGCGTTGAAGGTACTTTCTGGTCGGAGTTCACGACGCAAGATCAGGAGATGCAGGCTATGATTGCTCCGCGTATAATCGGTGTGGCGTCTAAAGGCTGGGTTGATGAACCGCTTGCTCAGGAGGAGTTTTTAATTAATGCGCGCCGTTTTTGTGAAATTTTTACAAAAATGGAATGGAGCTGGAACACTGCTTGCTTTTCCAAATAGGTGGTCGCTATGTCAACACTTTCAGCAAAAAGCGCCGTTGTTTTTTGCATGGCATTATTTATGGTCCAGCCAATACAATTTGGGGTTTGGCTTTCCCGAATAGCTGAAGTTCAAACAGAACTTGGATTGTCCAAGTCTGCATTGGCTTTCGCCTTGCTGGGTATGCCTGTTGGTTTACTACCCATGCTATATTTTGCGGGGGCCATAATTGACCGTATCGGTGTTCGGTTAGCTTTTTTCGGGGCATTTCCAATAATGCTTATGACTGGCGTGTTTCCAGCATTGGCTAGTAGTGTATCTGACCTTTTTGTAGGACTGATCTTACTGGGGATGAGTTTCGCTTTCGCAGAAGTTGGTTTAAATGTAATGGCTGCTCAACTAGAAAAATCCTACCAGATTTCGATCATGAATCGCGCTCACGGATTCTGGAGTTTAGGCATAATGTTCGGCAGCCTAGGTGGTGTAAAAATGGCCACTCTAAACATTTCTGTTTTGCATGCGCTTGCAATTACTGGTGTCACGCTTTTTCCCATTCTGTTGATAATTTCATGGTATTTGCCAAAGCAAATGATCCCAAAACAAACGCCTGCGAAGAAATATGAACCATGGCGCATGCCGATTGGTCTCTTTCCGATAATTGTGTTTGTATTTGGGGCTACACTCGCTGAGGGTGCAATGCATGATTGGGCCACGGTTTATATGAGGGAAGCTCCCTGGGGGGGGTCATATTATGACGGCCTAGCTGTGAGCGTTTATGCTGGCATGATCACATTCGGACGATTTGTTGGTGATACCCTTAACCTGAGACTTGGTCCCGTTGCGCTTGCTAGGATTTGCATATCATTCGCTATCTTGGGTGTTTTAAGTTTGGTCCTATCTGGCTCAATTTGGATGTCTTTAATTGGATTTGGCCTTGTAGGTTTAGGCGTGTCAGTGGTTTTTCCGCTAGGCGTCAGCGCGACAGCACATTTGAGTGAGCGTCACCAAGCGCGAAATGTTTCTGTTATGACATTCGGGGCACTCACTGGATTCCTAATAGGACCGCCGTTAATTGGGCTTATAGCAGAATTAATGAGTCTAAGGATAGGTATTAGCATATTGATACCTGGTCTCATAATAAGTTTGTTTATGTCGAAGCGCCTGCTTCGTTGGTGATATTTTTAAGAGAAATTCCGATAACACAAAAATAGTTTTCAATTTTCATTACTGAAATATGTTTCATTACCTTAAATCCCAATAGGTGAGTGATCGAAGCTCAAGTCACAAACTCACTGTTAGATACGTTTACTATCAATCCAAAATCAATCGACAGATGTTTATTCAATTTGGCAATGTGCCGATATTTTATACGGCGCTATAACACCCACTGCCGCCACACCCACCGATCCGCTTCCGCCTCTTCTCGAATACCGCGCTGCTGCTTGAGGGTTCGCTCGGCCCAGTCAAACTTTGACTGCCCCATGTTCTCTGCCGCGAGGTGTTCGCAATTCGCCATGCGCGATATCTCTACTGCAACTTCACACGGCGTGGGCCACGGAACGTAATCAATGTACTTTGTGTACTTTCTGTAGGTTCCGGAGAAATTATTGAAACTTTCACTTCTATCC
>Ga0255780_10002012_pt1 | contig 18684 bp, 14 predicted proteins | sample 071ome_32_FD_179978 | JGI IMG/M metagenome (GOLD analysis project Ga0255780, IMG submission 179978) | Coastal salt marsh microbial communities from the Groves Creek Marsh, Skidaway Island, Georgia - 071405AT metaG (version 2) | ecosystem: Environmental > Aquatic > Marine > Intertidal zone >... | reverse complement strand
AATCAAGACTCATGGTTTGTTGTTGGCTGCTGTCTCGGGAATCGTTCCCGTGCATATCTTTAAGCGTTACTGATTGGCCCTGCTCCTCAGCGTCGCCGATGATAACAGCAAACCTTGCCTTGCTCGAATTGGCTTTTTTCATTTGATTCTTAATACTGCCACCACCGCAGTGCAAAATAACTCGAAGTTGGTGTTGACGTAATTCTTTCGCCACGTGCCAGGTCCAGCTCTCCACATTCTCGCCAAAGGACACCAGATATACGTCGGGCGATTCTTCCGGAATATCAACTCCAGCCTCTTCAATCAAGTCCAGCAGTCGCTCCACACCAAGCGCGAAACCACACGAAGGAATTCTCTTACCGCCAATTTGCTCAGCAAGGCCGTCGTATCGACCACCTGCACAGATAGTCCCTTGCGATCCTAACCGATCAGTTTTCCATTCATAAACAACATCGTTGTAATAGTCCAAGCCCCTGACTAAATTTGGATTTTCCTCAAAATTAATGCCGTTATTCGAAAGAATTTTCTTAAAACGCTCGTACTTCGATAATGACTCAGCCGATAGAGAGTCTAGAAGTTTTGGAGCAGATGCAATCGCTTCTTGTGTCGCTTTATTTTTACTATCGAGAATACGAAGTGGGTTCTTGTCGATACGCCTCACCGAATCTTCGTCGAGTAAATGGCGTCGCTCCTGCAAAAAAAGGACAAGGCACTCTTTGTATTTTTTTCTATCCTCAAGGCTTCCTAGTGAATTAATTTCGAGTTTGATATTTGCGGAGTCTAAGCCGAATGCTTTCCATAACTCCGAGGCCATAAGGCAATGCTCAGCATCAACGTCAGGCCCCTCAAAACCAAACGCCTCAACACCAATTTGGTGAAATTGTCGGAAACGCCCTTTTTGTGGCCGCTCGTGTCGGAACATTGGCCCAAAATAATAGACCCGACGAGGACCGTTGTAGGTCATGTTGTGCTCGATCGCAGCTCTAACCGAAGACGCCGTGCCTTCTGGCCTTAGGGTCAAAGACTCTCCATTGAGACCGTCCAAAAAAGTGTACATCTCTTTTTCAACAATATCCGTAACCTCACCGATGGACCTTACAAAAAGATCAGTGCTCTCGAGTATTGGGGTCCTGAGGTTTTGATAGCCGAATTGTTTCAAGTGCGTTCTTACCTCATCTTCGAGCCATTCCCACTTAAAACTGTAATCCGGAAGTATGTCATTCATACCTCGAATCGCTTGGATCTTTTTCATTTGACTTACCACCAAATCAGATTAAATCTCTTCGGATAAAAAATTTAATACGCATCACGTCGATTGACTATATTTTTTTTTCACATACTCTGTAACGATTGTCTGAAATTCAGCGGCAATCGCATCTCCCTTCAAAGTACGAAACCTCTCTCCGTCAACAAAAACAGGCGCCACAGGTGTTTCGCCAGATCCGGGAAGACTGATTCCTATATCGGCATTTTTACTCTCTCCCGGCCCGTTCACCACACACCCCATCACCGCGACTTTCATGTTCTCAACACCCGGGTAAATCAACTTCCATTCACTCATTTTTTCTCTTAGGAAAGTTTGAATTTCTTGAGCTAACACTTGAAAGAAATTACTCGAAGTCCTGCCACATCCAGGACACGAAATAACGAGCGGTGTAAACGACCGAAGCCCCATTGATTGAAGCAATTCCTGAGATACTTGCACCTCCTCAGATCGATCTCCGTCAGGACGTGGCGTCAGAGACACTCGCACCGTATCACCAACCCCCTCATTTAGAAGTATCGCCATCGCCGCGGCCGAAGAGACAATCCCTTTCGAGCCCATACCTGCCTCTGTAAGCCCTAAATGCAAAGGGTAAGCACAGCGCTCGCCAACATCTCGATAAACCGCGATCAATTCCTGCACGTCACTGACTTTGCAGGAAATAATAATTCTGTTTTCGGGTAAACCTATCGACTCAGCTAATTTCGCACTCTCCAGTGCGGATTCGATCAATGCCTCTCTCACCAACATCGCATTCGGCAAGGGGACCTCTCGAGAGAGATTCTCATCCATCAATCGCTTTAAATGCTCTTGATCCAAACTACCCCAGTTCGAACCAATCCTGACCGGCTTGTTGTAACGACAGGCAAACTCGATGATTTTGGCAAACTGCAAATCTTTTTTTGAGCCTCGACCGACGTTACCGGGATTGATCCGATACTTATCCAATGATTCAGCGCAATCTGGATTAGCCTCCAAAAGCCGATGGCCATTGAAGTGAAAATCGCCAATAATCGGCAAATCGAGACCCTTGGCGATCAATCGATTTTTAATTTCTGGAACCGCGCAAGCTGCCTCAACCGAATTCACCGTAATGCGAACCATCTCTGACCCAGCATGATGTAATTCGGTGATCTGAGATACCGTTGCATGCACATCAGCGGTATCCGTATCCGTCATTGATTGAACGACGATTGGATGATCTGAGCCAATCGAGAGACGCCCAACTCTAACCGATAGCGTCCGTCTTCTCTGGGTCGTCATATTAGATGGCCACTAGTATTCATTTAAACGTAAGCGACGATGCTCTAACTTCACCACGCCTCGAAGACCTTCTGTTCTTTATCTCTCCCGCTAGCTGTCCACAAGCACCGGCGATGTCATCACCCCTCGTTTTCCTAACCGTCGCGACTTGCCCAGCTTTGATGAGATGACGTTGAAACTCACTGACCACACGATCCTCACTGCGCTCAAATCCAGAGTCATCAAAAGCATTAAAAGGAATCAAATTAAATTTACACGATACCCCGCGAGTGATGTCGATGAGCTGTTTAGCGCAATCAATACTGTCATTCACACCACGAAGCATCACGTACTCGAAGGTTACAAAATCTCTTGGCGCTCCCTTTCGCTGCCACTTAACCCCACTAATTTGACTTCCCACGGAGCTATCTGTGTAGCGCACACACGCCTCCATCAGCTCAGCAATCGGAAATTTCTTGTTTATCGGGACGAGTTTATCCCTTAACTCATCATTTGGCGCATGCAACGACACCGCGAGTGACACAGGACAGTCTTCGCGTAATCGATGGATTGCCGGAACGATACCTGAAGTCGACAACGTCACGCGCCTCCGAGACAATCCGTAAGCGCAATCATCCAACATGATTTTCAATGAGCTCACGACATGATTGTAATTAGTTAACGGCTCTCCCATTCCCATCATGACGACGTTACTTACGGGATTCGGCGCACCTAAACCACCACCAACACGTCTTTGTTCAGAACCATCACTCGGAAATCGATGTTGAGCCAACCAAAGCTGACCAATTATTTCAGAAACGCTTAGATTTCGATTGAACCCTTCTCTGCCAGTCGCACAAAACGCGCACTCAAGCGCACACCCTGCCTGGGAGGAAACGCAAAGAGTTCCCCTTTCGGCCTCAGGTATGAATACTGCTTCAACCGAATTAGCCCCATCAACTGGCAATAACCATTTGAGTGTTCCGTCGGCGGAAGCATGAAGATGACTGCTTTGAGGGACTTCGATAACTGATTTCTCAGATAGCCGTTTCCTCAATGCCTTGGAAACATCCGTCATCAAATCAAAGTCACGAACCCCCCGTTGGTGAATCCACTGAAATAGCTGTTTTGCGCGAAAAGAGCTCTCCCCTAGGCTTTCGAGATACGATGATAATCCGTCTCGGTCTAGATCAAGCAGATTCAACACGTCGTCATTCGCTTAACGGCCGTACACGTTCATCGAGGGGAAAAAATATGCGACTTCGATTGCTGCGTTTTCCGCTGAATCTGAACCATGAACCGCGTTCGCATCAATCGTCTCGGCAAAATCCGCGCGAATAGTACCTGCGTCGGCCTGCTTGGGGTCAGTTGCCCCCATAAGGTCTCTATTTTTTTGAATCGCATTATCGCCCTCGAGCACTTGAATACACACGGGGCCTGAGGTCATGAACTCGACAAGATCATTAAAAAAAGGTCGGTCTTTGTGGACTGCGTAAAAACCAGCTGCATCTTCTTTTGAAAGCTGGGCAAATTTCATCGCTGCGATTTTTAGCCCTGCGTCTTCAAATCGAGTAAGAATCTTACCAATGACGTTTTTCTGAACTGCATCAGGCTTGATGATCGAAAGCGTTCTCTCAAGTGCCATTAATTTCTCCATATTAAGAGGTTTGAATTAAAAATCGCGCGATTTTACCATGAGGACGTGCTCCTACCCAGCACATCCTCACTCGCGAGTCCAGACAACTTGCCAAGATTTTTCTCCATCTTCGGCAAAGAACGAACCCGACACACCCACATCGCCGACGTACGCAATCCTGGAGCCTATATGAACAAGCGGCAACATACCCCGACGCCAAGGCGGTATACCCATCGCTTGCCAAATTTTTTTCAAAGGTTGTTGAGGTCGATCAATACCCAAAGAGAATCTTCCTCCGGGAACGGCAAAAGAAATGGCGACCTTTCCCACTTCACCAGATTTTATAGAGAGGCCCTCTCCATGAGAGGGCCTAAATTCCAACACGCCAAGCCCGGATGGCAAAACCACACGTTCCTGACCATTCCAGAGTTGACTCCATGCAGAGTCAACCGCTTGCTGCCTTGGCAAAACAAATAATTTTTTTCGATAACGTCGAATTGATCCCGAACTCGTCGAAATATTTACCATCGCACTGCTCTGAGCGTCATGGCATTGCCTAAGCGCTTCAGCAACTTGTGCTCGACTGGGAAATTCAAGCCCTTGTTGTTTGAATAACTCCAAAATAATATTTTTTTGACGAGCATCGCTAAACTGACCAAGTCTCTCTAGATCAATACCACCACCCTCGCACTCAAGCGCTTCGATATCCTGACCTGCCACCTCAGAGAGTAACTCTAGCGCACCCCCTAGATTCTCAATCACCGAACGCACCCCCGCATTGAAGGCAGGCAGTCTTCGTCGCACCTCGGGCAATAAGGAGTAACGTAGATAGTTTCGATCGAACGAGAGATCTCGATTCGAGTCGTCCTCGACCCACATCAAATTGCGGTCTCGCGCGTATTGTTCGATTTCTGACCGGTGAACTTGGAGCATCGGTCGAATCAACTTTTTCCCGCTTGCAAAGTCTTCTCGCATGGGCTTCATGCCGGTCAGTCCGTCCAGCCCAGCACCTCGACCGATCTTCAATATAAACGTCTCGACTTGATCGTCAAAATGATGCGCCAACGCAATAAACTCCGGGTCTCGACCTAGAAGAGCTGCATGTCGCTGTGATCTAGCCTCCCCCTCTAAGCCTTTTTTAGACTGTCGATTAACTGAGACCTTAACAACCTCTGCGTTGATATTTCGGTCGTTACAAAAACCAAGGCAAAAATCTGACCATTCGTCAGCATCCGGATGCAACCCATGGTGAACATGCAGCGCGGACAAATTGAGATTAAAACTCGACGCGTTCCTTGAAAGAACATCGAGTAAAACCACTGAATCAACGCCACCACTGAAGGCCACGAGGAGGTCGGCATCACGGATGCCAAGAGATTTGAGATTTAAAAGAATTCGCCTTTCAACTTCGGTCATCCAAGATATCCCTTGGTGATGGCGGGCAGCGGGGTTACGACGTCTTTATTTCGACGTACGAAATTTGCCGTAACTCATGATGCGCTCGAGACGCTGCTCGATTAATTTGGACGGTGGCAAGTCTACAACCGAGCTTAGAGCATCTTCCAAATTTTTCTTGAGCGTTTGGATCATAGCTGTGTGGTCGCGATGAGCACCACCCAGTGGCTCTGACACTACTTTATCGATAAGCCCCAATGTCTTCAGTCGACTGCCTGTAATCCCAAGCGCCTCCGCCGCAGTCGATGCCTTTTCTGCGCTCTTCCAAAGAATGGACGCGCAACCTTCGGGGGATATCACGGAATAAATGGAATACTGGAGAACTTGCACCACATCACCGACGGCTATGGCCAGCGCGCCACCAGACCCGCCCTCTCCAATGATCGTTGTAATAATCGGGACCCTAAGCTCAGCCATGGCGAATAGATTGCGCCCGATTGCCTCAGACTGTCCACGCTCTTCCGCGCCCACACCTGGATATGCCCCAGGCGTATCGACAAAAGTGAAGACGGGTAATTTAAATTTCTCTGCCAACTTCATGACTCGAAGGGCTTTACGATAGCCCTCGGGCTTCGGCATTCCAAAATTGCGATGTAACTTCTCTTTCGTATCTCGTCCTTTTTGATGTCCAATCACCGCCACTGATGAGCCATTGAACCGCGCCAAGCCACAGATGATTGACGGGTCGTCAGCAAACGCGCGGTCTCCATGCATTTCCTCAAACTCCGTGAATAAACCAGCGATGTAATCCAACGTATATGGTCGTTGAGGGTGACGTGCAATTTGAGAGATTTGCCAAGCGGTGAGCTTCGAGTAGATCTCCTTGGTTGCTGCATCACTTTTTTTTCGAAGACGTCTGATCTCCTCAGAAATGTCAACCGCTGAGTCATCCTGTACAAAGCGCAAATCCTCTATCTTGGACTCGAGGTCTGCAACGCTTTGCTCAAAATCTAGAAACGTGGTTTTCATGGGGCAATTTTAAACGGTTTTTATAATCTCTACGCTCGTCTTCGATAATTAGATGCCTAAAAAACAACGCCTTGTTTACCCCTTGGGTCATTTGCAACGTGACACACCTCACCGTCTACCGAGCATTCGATCGCTTGCATGTTGCCCCACTTCCGTTTGTACACCTGAACGTTGTGCCCTCTTTGTTCAAGTCGTTCAATCCACTCGGTGTCGAAACTCTCTGGTTCAACTTGAACCCGGTCGGGCAGATACTGGTGATGAAATCTAGGGATTGAAACAACCGATTGGCCATCAGACTCATCAGAACCGACATAATGAAGTAGTCCGAGTAAGACCATGCTGATAATACGTGAACCACCTGGCGTCCCAAAAACGAGGGTGCCTCTGGGAGTCTCCAAAATAGTGGGTGACATAGACGATAATGGTCGCTTGTAAGGCTCAATACCGTTGATACGATTCCCAACCAACTTGTACGAATTACCCTTGCCTATGCCAATGGAGAAATCATCCATATGGTTATTCAGTAATATTCCGGTCTCCCCCGCAACCATTCCGGACCCGAAGGGGCCGTTAATCGACAGTGTTGCTGCGACCTTGTTACCCCATTTGTCGACAATTGAAAAATGCGTTGTTTCTTCACCATCAATCGAGAGGTCAAACACCGTAGGTAATTGATCGCTAGGAGTGGCTTGAGTCATGCTGAGGTTTTTCGCTCTTCGCTCGGCGTACTCCCGGCTCAGTAACTGCTCTACCGGCACCTCACTGAAATCAGGGTCTCCCATAAAACGCGCCCGATCGTTGTAGCCTCGGCGCATCGCCTCAATCACGAGGTGAGGCTGAACATCCTTTGGTTGATCAAAATAATCCAATGATTGCAATATATTGAGTGTTTGCGCCATCACAAGGCCACCGGAGGACGGAAGTGGCGCAGTGGTGATTGTGGCTCCCATAAATGAAAAACTTATGGGATTTCGCTCGATCACTCGGTAACTCGATAAATCGTCCATCGTCCAATTACCACCTGCCGAGACGATCGATGCCACCATGGTCTCCGCAACACGTCCACCATAAAAACCTACCGCACCATCTCGAGCGAGGACTGTAAGTGTTCGGGATAACTCAGGCTGGATTAAGCGGTCTCCCACCTCGAACGCTGCGCCATTATTTAGGAAAATTCTTCTAGAGCCTGGAAACTTTGACAATCTATTCTTGACCCAGCCTACTGCTCGAACATAACGAGGATCGATTGGAAAGCCATCATTGGCCAGCTCGATAGCAGGAGCTAAAGATCGAGACAAAGATAGCTGCCCATAGTGTGTTGAGAGGTGGTCAATGGCAGCCGGAATACCAGGAATGCCAGCCGCAAGTGCGCCCTCTCTTGATCGACTAGCAACCGCGTCACCGCTCTCATCTAGATAAATCGCTTCGGAAGACGCAGCTGGAGCCATCTCGCGAGCATCCAAGAAAATTTGCTTCCCATCAGCGGCACGTCGTAACAAATAAAAACCACCGCCGCCAATTCCTGACGAATATGGTTCCACTACACCGAGTGCGGCCGTCACGGCAACCGCGGCATCAAACGCATTACCGCCCTCGCGAAGGACGTCGCATCCCGCTTTAGTGGCAAGTGGATGTGCGCTGGCGATCCAACAGTCGTTCGCACGAGAAGTGCCAGCAGTGAGAGCAAGACACAGGAGTGCCAAAGAGAGGACTTTCATAACCACGATATCCTAACCATTGAAAACAAAAATGTGATGTGTACTAACGAAGTCTTAACCTCGAAGCACCCAAGCTCGAAGAAGATTTAACCCCACTGCAAGCAATATCGGACCAATAAACACTCCGATAAACCCGAACCCAAGCACGCCACCTGCGATGCCTAAAAAAACCACAACAAAAGGTAATTGTGCCCCACGACTAATCAACCAGGGTTTGATCACATTATCGATGCCACTAATCGCGAACATGCCCCATACGAACATAAACGCAGCCACTCCCAAGCCCTCGTTCCAATAAAGCCACGCGACGACGGGCAACCAAACTAGGGGTGGAGCCATTGGAATGAACGAGATAAAGAAAGTCACCAGTCCAAGTAGCGCCGCGGCTGGCACACCAGCGATCATAAAACCCACGCCTGCGATTAACCCTTGCGCAAGTGCTGTTCCAACAACACCATAAACTACGCCAGTGATAGTCTCTCCAACGAGACTTAAAAGCTTTTGCGCGCGATCTCCTAAAAGCTTCGATCCAACCGAATGGAGGTACTCGTATATGCGGTCGCCATCGCGATATATGAAAAACGCTAAAAAAATGCCAATGCTGAGCTGTCCAACGCCAACACTGACGAATTCGCCAACATTCAGCAATGCGGAACGAATCTCAGGAAGGAATCCCTTCCCCTCTCTAATCAAGGCTTGACCGTCGTGCGCAATGCTCAACCAATATTCGTTAGCCCATGAACCCAGAAACGGGATGTTTTTCAACCATCCGGGTGGGTCGGGCAAGCCTTGATCTAAAACCGAGCGAATCTCTGTGATTAAATCAGCGGAATCCTGCGCTATCCCGCCAATGACGAAGGAAAACGGAACAAGCAGAACAAAGATGGTCGTGAGGGACATCACCAAAGATGCGGCAGTCCGATTTCGAACCAAGGTCGTATTTAACCGCTTGTACCCCCCCCAGGTGGAGTAAGCCAAAATGATCGACCAGACAATACCAACAAAAAACGGCCTGACGACCACGTAACACCCTGTTATCACCACGACTATCGCCGCTATGACAAGGAGTCGATCTATGTTGTAACGATTTCCCTCAGGCACGAATGATGGAAAATCTCGACGTGAGCAAAAGCGACCGATAAGGTCAGCGGACTAACAACTCATTGATTGCCGCGACGTCCGCCTCCACAAGCCGCCCCACGGCAGCCTGCAGTTTAAATCGAGCGAAAATTGTGTCATACACCGCCCCGAACATATCACGCCTTGATTCAGCGAGTAATTTTTCAGCATCGAGCACATCAACCGCTGTTCTAACACCTACCTCGAGACCTAATTTTGTCGACTCCAACTGTAACTTGGTCGATGCGAGTGCTTCCTCGAATGCCTTGACCCTAGAAATACCCGTTGTAACGTCTAAGTAGGCAACTCGAGTGTCCTGGGCAACCTTACGTTTTGTGTACTCTAAGAGTTGAAGCATTTGATCCTGTTGCGCAATCGCCTCTCTCGTTTGAGCGTTGACCTTACCACCCTCAAATAACGGCACTTGAACTTGAACTCCAACGACTCCAGAAGTTGTATCTGAACCAGACCCGAAGGTACTGTTACCTGCGTACGCGTCTACAACCGAACCAACCAAGTCCACTGTTGGGGACTTACCATACTGGTTGATCTCGACTCGAGATTGAGCGATTGAAATATCGTGTTGCGATAATGCGATTTCCAGGGACTGCTCCATCGCACGTTTAATCCACACATTCACATCAGCAGGCATGGGCGCATCCAAAGAAACGGGCATCCTCAAAGGAGCAAGGTTCCCTTTAATTGGTGATCCCGTGAGCTCCTGGAGCGCATCCAGGGTCACTTGAACCTGGTTTTGAGCGGCAAGCTCCTCAGCTCGCACCAAATCAAATCTTGCTTGTGCTTCCCGTTGATCTGTGATCGTCGCTGTGCCGACTGCAAAATTACGCTTTGCCAATTCGAGCTGCTCTGTGACAGCGAGTTTTTGCGCGCGAACGGTACCAAGATTTGTTCGCGCTTTTAATGCGTCAATGTAGAGCCATAATGTGCGCACCATCAGCTGCTGCCCTGCAAGATCCAGTTGAATATTTGCCCTAAGCACCTCTTTTTGAGCAATATCGATCGCGATATCATTTTGTTTTCGATACAGGGGTTGAACACCAGTGACGCCGTATTGGTAAGAGCCAAAATCTCGATTACCCTGACTAAACGCAGAGTCTGCGTCAATGTTGTTGTAATCGTATTTCGCCTGTAAGTTGATTTTAGGTAGTTTCCCCGATTTGGCTTGAGGAATCCGCTCTTGAATAGCGAGGTACTGAGCTTTGGCCGCCGCGTAATTCGCATCTCGACTCACTGCTTCTTTGTAGACATCAAGCAGATCAACCGCGCCCGCACTCGAAGCACAGACAAATACCAGCCAAATCAAATACCGACCCATAAATCGTATACCTCTGTTTTCAAAGTATTTTTGCATTACACAACTATACCGAATTCGATAAAACATGTTGGTTAAAAGCTACGTTTTTTGTGTTTCCGCAGACTTTATGGTGTTTTCTAGCAACATGGTGATCGTCATTGGACCCACGCCTCCCGGCACTGGTGTGACACTCTTCACTATTTTTGATACCGCCTCATAGTCAACGTCACCGCAAAGCGTGCCATCGTCCAACCGATTGATCCCAACATCGATTACAACAGTCTTCTCACTGAGATAGCTTGCATCAATCATCTTAGGCTTCCCAACTGCAGCCACCACGATATCTGCCGAACGCGTGAATTGTTTAACGTCAGGAGTTTTAGACGTGCAAATCGTTACTGTGGCACCGCGCTCTAGCAACATCAACGACATCGGCTTCCCGACTATATTGCTCCTACCAATCACGACAGCATGCTTGCCCTCGACTCCAATACCGTAGTGCTCGAGCATCTTGATCACACCGTGGGGAGTACAGGGATAATATCTCGCTTTGCCCGTGGTCATAGCCCCAACATTCAATTTGTGAAATCCATCCACGTCCTTTAATGGGTCAATCGTCTCTAGAATTTTGTTTTCATCGATATGATCAGGTAGCGGAAGTTGAACCAATATGCCATGAACCGTTGAATCTGCATTGAGCTTCGTTAATTCATCGAGCACCTCTGATTCAGGTGTATCCGCTGGAAGTTTAGTGACCGTCGAGTGAACGCCAATCGACTCACAAGCTCGGACCTTGTTACGCACATAAACTTCTGAGGCTGGATTATCTCCGACCAAAATAACTGCCAAGCCCGGAGTAATATCGCGACTTTTTAACGCGATGACTCGCTGCTTCATATCAGAACGCAAGGCGTCTGACACGACCTTCCCATCTATAACCTGAGCACTCATTTACCCACTTTCGTTAACTCGTTGATCTAACGAGAGCTGTTTCTCCCGTGTATTAAGCCGCTGAGACTTTTTGAATTTCAGCGAGGGTGGAATAATACACGGGGCCGCGGCCCATGTCGGCCTCTTTTTGGCTGGTAAGCGCATTGATGTTGACGCCGTTTTTCATTTTAGACCCCTGTAGCTGCTTCGGCGCGCCAATCACACCGCGACACATTCCATCAACGAGGTGCGCGTGCCCAAACACCTCGCCACGATCATTGAATAAACGACAAAAATCCCCCTCGTTAATTTCTCTCACGCGAGCATCCTCGATTGAGATTTCGAAAGTTGGTCTGGATAGCATGTTTTGTAAGTGAGGCACGTGTTGAAACGTCGCACCGATAAAGTAGTGTGTTGCTGCGCTGAATACCTGAAGTGGATACTTCGAGGACTGGGTAACGCCAGACAAACCCTCCCGCTCAGGTAAGTGTGCCGGCATCGGATCGAGCCCCAAATCAGCCATTTGTTGCGAGAAGATTTCTATCTTGCCCGTTGGTGTCGGCCATTTTCCAGATTGAATGCCACGTCGCCTGGGCGAGTCGACTGCCGCCCTCATCCAACCTTGTTGTTTTAATTTTTCAAACGTTACCCCCTCAAACAATGGATTGAATTCAGGGTCGATGACTTCTCGAATCATGTCCTCGTCGCTTTGATCAAAACAGGGTTCGTCATACCCCATCCGCTTCGCCAACCGCCGAAATAACTCATTGTTATCGAGACTCTCTCCAACCTTTTCAATCGCGGGCATGGATAATCCGTAGTAGTAGGCGCCGTATCCCGCCAAGAGATCCATGCGCTCGAGCGCCGTGTCAGCGGGTAATAAAATATCAGCGTACTGAGCGGAGTCCGTGAAGAATGTGTCATGTACCACAGTGAATAAATCTTCCCGAGACATGCCGCGTCGGGCAGCTTGTGTGTCAGGGACACAATTTGCCGGATCTGCATTCCATACGAATAATGCCTTTATGGACGGAGCTGCGTCATTTAAGGCTGCTCCTAGTTGAATCATGTTGAACGTCCTGGGCGTCCTTCCTTCCAACAATTCTGTGCGATAAAACTTGTCTTGGTTAAACACTCTGAGCTCACCCCCGGTGGAAACACATACGCCACCCTCACCAGCGAAGGCCCCCGTGATCACCGGCAGCAACTTAATCGCCCTCATCATGTGGCCGCCATTCTCGTGTCTTTGAATCCCCCAATTACATCTGATGAATGACTGTTTTGTCCCGCCATAAAGTGAAGCAAGGCGCTCAATGTCATTTTTTGACACACCAGTGATGGACGATACGGTGTCCAAATCATAATCAGGCAAACGCTGAGACAAAAAAACGTCCCATCCCTCGGTATAGCGCTCGAGAAACTCTTGATCATGAAGCCCCTTGTCCACGATACATTTCATGATGCCAAGCGCTAGGGCTGCATCCGTGCCTGGCTTAGGCACGATGTGCCAATCTGAAAACTCAGTGGTGCGGGTCACTCGTGGATCAATTGAAATGATTTTGGCACCATTTGCTCGAGCTTCGTTGAGAAAGGGAACCGCATGCACACCAGTACTGACGATGTTGGTACCCCACAAGATAACGAGGTCCATATTCGGGAGATTTTCAATATTCGCATCTCCAACACGACCAAACGTGAATGCTTCAGCCGCAGCGCCAGCCGCCGTACATATCGTGCGTTCTAAACGGCACGCACCCATTCGATTAAAAAACCGCTCTCCCATTCCAAGAAAACCAGTCATCCCGAGCGTGCCCGAGTACGAAAAAGGCAGCACCGCCTCAGCACCGTGCTCGCGTATGGTATCGCTCAAGCGAGTCGAGATGGTCTCTAATGCCTCATCCCACGAAATGCGCTTCCACGTAGCCTCAGGCCCTTTGGGGCCGACTCTCTTATGGGGATAAAGCACTCGACGCTCGTTATAAACGTATTCGAGGTAACTGTTCACCTTTCCGCACAAGAATCCTTTGGTGATGGGGTGCGACTCATCTCCGGAGACCTCGACAGCCCGACCCGTCTTCGCGTTGACCTTGACTGTCATCGAGCAGCCATCTGGACAGTCGTGAGGACAAGAGACGTGAACGCTCTTCAACTCGATTGAATCACCATTAACAGAGCTCATGCTTTATCCCATCCTCGATGAACGATCTAACACTACACAGGTCTTCGTACCTCAGCAACAAAACTAAACACCTATATCGTAATATGTGACCGACAGACGCTATCTGAATCACTCGCAGCACTATTGAGGATAAGAAATTGGGAAGACCATGACAATTAAAAAGTTACACCACTTAGCCATGCGTTGCTCCGATGCAGAACGGACGAGACAGTTCTACGAGGACTTCCTTGGGCTACCCCTCGTGCATACGCTCGTGATTGACCAAACGAAAACTGGAAGAACGACCAAGACGCTACATATATTTTTCCAACTAGACGACGGCTCTCACCTCGCCTTTTTTGAGGCGCCTGATTTGCCTTTCGAATTTAAGCAACAACATGATTTTGACCTTCATACCGCACTCGAAGTCGATATCGATACAATGAAGACCAAGTTAAAAAAAGCGAAATCTCTAGGTATTGAAACCCGAGGAATCAGTGATCACAGATTCATTCACTCGGCGTACTTCAGGGATCCAGACGGATACATCATTGAATTGTCTGTAAAACAGGAAAACCACGATCAAGCCCTAAAACGTGACAACAACGAGGCAAGAGAAAAACTCAATTCTTGGCAGGCGCACAAGATGAACACCAATCAACTGTGAAACGAACACCAAACGAGAGACCGATGCAATTAGAGCAAATTACGTACAGCGTTAATAACGGCATTGCCACAATACAACTGAACCAATCCGAGAGCCTCAACAGCTTCACCAAAATTATGTTGGGCGAGCTCAAACAGACGCTTCAAGTCGCACGCGAGGACCCAGAGGTTCGCGTCATCGTCCTGACAGGTAGCGGGAGAGCCTTTTGTGCCGGTCAAAATCTGAAGGAACGCAGCCGCAAGCCTGGGGAGCCAAAGTCCGACCTTGGGGAATCCCTCAAGGAGCGCTACTCTCCGATTGCCATGGCCATCAAAGAGTCTCCAAAACCGGTTATTGCCGCGGTAAACGGTGTGGCAGCAGGGGCCGGAGCAAACATTGCACTCGCATGCGATTTGGTTATTGCGAAAAAATCCGCGAGTTTTCTCCAAGCCTTCACGAAGATCGGGCTGATGCCAGACGCCGGAGGAACGCACACCCTCACTCGCAACGCCGGACGGCAACGCGCGATGGGGATGACATTGCTTGCACAACCGGTTTCAGCTGAGGTCGCAGAGTCGTGGGGGCTCATCTGGCGCGCAGTTGAAGACGAAAAATTTGCAGAAGAAGTGACAAAGATTGCCACTCAATTGGCTAACGGACCAAGCCTTGCATATGCTGCGACGAAGCGCGCGATTCTTGCGGCGGAATCCTCAGACTTCAAGTCAGCATTGGATCTAGAATCTGACCTTCAAACGGATCTGGGTTTTAGCAACGACTATGAGGAAGGCGTATTGGCATTTCGCGAAAAACGTAAGCCAAAATTTACTGGAAGCTAGAGAATTCTTGATGTCCTCGAACTGCAATCTTTATTGATCCACTCGATCGAATGACCAAGATCCTAAAAATATTAGCCATCGGTGCAATCACGATTGCTTTAACGGCGTGCTCAACGCTGGGTCCTGATTATTCTGAACCGACCTTCAATCTCCCGAAAAACTGGAGTAACTCCGACTCTCACCTATCAACCACGCCCTCATCGCAAAATATCTCGACGGCCTGGTGGAAAAACTTTCAAGATGACACCCTCGTCGAATTGATAGCCTCAGGCCTTCGATCAAATCTTAATCTCGCAGTCGCTCGTAACCGAATCGTTGCTGCGGAGCAACTCGCATTCGCCGCGGGGGTGAGCGGCCGGCCAACAATCAACGCTGGCTTGAGCGGCGCCAAAAGCAAAGGTAGCTCCGAAACCGGGCTGGGTCGAACCAACACTCTCATCTCGACTGAATTCGAAACCAGTTGGGAGATCGATCTTTTCGGCAAACAAAAACGAAACCACGAAGCAGCGCTCGCTACCGTCAGCAAAGAGCGAGCGATAGAAGCCGGTATTAAAACAAAACTAATTGCTGACATCGCATCGAACTACATAGGCTTTCGCAAAATTGAAAAAGAACTTCTACTGGTCGAAACGCAGCGCAAAAGCCTGCTCTCGATCCTAGAACTATCGGAACATCGGGTGTCTGTCGGATTAAGCAGTACTGACAAAACTGACGAGATCAAAATCAGGGTATTACAACTCGATGCACAAATAAGCGAACTCGAATCAAGCAAGATCATCTTTGCTAACAAAATAGACACACTTCTCGGGAAAACAACAGGCACCTCTCTCAATCGACTCAAATCGACCCACGGGACCTTAATGGCACCGACATCCGTTGCGGCTGCTATTCCAGTTAATGCACTCAAACAACGACCTGACGTTCAAGAGGCTTTGTTCGCCTTGCAAATTGAAAACGCAAAAATTGGGGTGGCTGAGGCGAACAGATTCCCAAGTTTGTCATTAACGGGAACGATTGGATTGGAAGCTCTCGCGGTCAATGCGATAGGCAATTCGGGTTCAGATTTTTCGTCAATCAGAGCCAGTGTTTTAGGGCCTATTTTTAATTCTGGCGCACTGAAATCCCAAGCAAACGCCCAAGTCGCCACGAGAGATGCCGCAATCGAGAGTGTTCGCCAGTCGGTTCTCCAGGGACTCAATGAAGTTGAAGATGTGCTGACAAAACTTCACGAGACGAAAAATCAGTGGCGTGCCATCAGCGATAGTGTGCTCAAGCGTCGTTTACTCACAGAGCTCAGCAGACAAAAGTTTGAGGTAGGACTCGTCGGAATGGATGAAGCTCTCGAGGCAGAGGTTGATTTGGTGAATTTAGAAAAATCACTGGTTCAACTCGAGTCTGATGAGTTACAACACATCACCGATCTCTACACAGCATTCGGTGGAGGTTGGGCTTATGATATCGGGTCGTCGGGAGATATCTAGATGCACAAAAGTTCAAATCAGTCACAAAGAAATGAAGATAAAGAGATACGCGATCTTCTAGGGTCGAGTAAAGAACGAAAATTAAGTTTGTCCAAACGCCAAATAAGCGTTCTCTTATGTGTTGGAGCTGCGCTGATCATCTGGGGACTATGGCCATCAACAGAACCTCGTGACGTTGAATACCAAACTGAGGAAGCAAAGATTGGATCTCTTGTCGTGACGATATCAGCGACGGGAAACCTCAAGCCGACGAATCAAATTGAAGTGGGTAGTGAACTCTCAGGCATCATGGATTCGGTTTTGGTTGATGAAAATGAATCAGTGACGAGAAATCAGCCACTTGCAAGACTCGATACCGCTCGCTTGGTTGACGCGGTTGAGCAATCAAAAGCGGTCTTGGCCGAGCGCGAGGCGAATGTCGAGCAAATTCGCGCAACGGTCTCTGAATCAAAACTTCACCTATACCGACTCAGACAACTCTATGATGTGACTAAAGGCAAGTCTCCATCAAAGACAGAGATTGATGCCGCGGTCGCTAATTTTCGGCGCGCTCAGGCGAATGAAAAAACAGCGTTATCTGCTGTCCAACAAGCTCAAGCAAACCTACGATCTGACCAGACAAATCTCACCAAAGCCACCTTAATCTCCCCCATCAACGGCGTCGTTCTCAAAAGATCCGTCGAACCAGGACAAACTGTTGCTGCATCATTCCAGGCACCCGTGTTATTCACAATCGCTGAAGACTTAAAAAAGATGGAGCTTCATGTTGATGTTGACGAGGCAGACGTAGGCCAAGTCCTGGCCGGGCAAGATGCTGCATTTACAGTTGACGCGTGGCCTGAACGAGAATATCAGGCAAAAATTAAACGCATCAGCTTTGCTGCTGAAGTAAAAGACAATGTCGTCACGTACCCCGCAGTGTTGGATGTCGAAAATACAGATTTGACATTGCGTCCAGGAATGACTGGCACAGCGCTCATCACCACGCTCAAACTAGACCAACAATTGTTGGTCCCAAATGCGGCGTTTCGTGTTGATCTGAGTCCACACATTGAAAAAGAGGAGCCCAAAGGCGTCTTTGGATTTCTTTTTCCCAGACCAAAACAACCTAGCCCGAAAGTCAGAACCCAACAAAAAACCGGAGTATCCCAGTTGTGGATTCTTAGAAATGGACAGCCTATCGAAGTTAGCGTCGAGATTATTGCGACCAACCAAAAATACAGCGCCATTCGCACATCTGAAATCAACCCAGAAACTCGAGTCATCGTCGAGCTTGTCTCAGAGCGCTAACGATTCATTGAATCATGGCTTTGATTGAGCTCAAAAATCTAACAAAAACCTATGGATCTGGGGACCATCTATTTCAAGCACTAAAGGGAATTAACCTCAACATTAACGACGGTGAATTTGTTGCGCTCATGGGGCCCAGCGGATCCGGAAAATCGACGACGATGAATATCACAGCGTGTCTTGATACGCCTACCAGTGGATCGTATCTTTTTAAGGACGTCGCGGTAGAATCTCTGAGCAATCGACAAAGGACATTGTTACGCCGAAACTACCTCGGATTTATTTTCCAGGGCTTCAACCTACTATCAAGGACCAGTGCTAGGGAAAATGTTGAGCTACCGCTCATATATCGCGGCGACACCCCAAAGAGCAGGCGAATAGCGGCTGAAAAAGCGCTCGAAAAAGTTGGACTGCTTAATTGGAAAAATAATCACCCGAACCAACTATCAGGGGGACAGCAGCAGCGCGTTGCGATAGCACGTGCCATTGTCACAGAACCTTCAGTTCTCCTAGCCGACGAACCGACTGGGAATTTAGATTCAAAGAACAGTAAAGACATCATGTCGCTCTTAACAAACCTCAATCAAGATCTCGGTATTACTGTTGTGATGGTGACACACGAGAC
>Ga0255780_10002009_pt1 | contig 18698 bp, 18 predicted proteins | sample 071ome_32_FD_179978 | JGI IMG/M metagenome (GOLD analysis project Ga0255780, IMG submission 179978) | Coastal salt marsh microbial communities from the Groves Creek Marsh, Skidaway Island, Georgia - 071405AT metaG (version 2) | ecosystem: Environmental > Aquatic > Marine > Intertidal zone >... | reverse complement strand
TATAGGCATTATTCATAGTGGTACTCTAAAGCAGATGTTTACCGTCGAAGACGGTTGTGTGTATTGAAAAAGTGTCAACCGCGTCAACACAGCCCAGGTTGACCCGGCACTGTGCAGGTGTTTTATAAAAAACATATATTCCGCAGTGCCTGCAGAATGTAAAGGGTATTTCGCCATCACCCCACGAATACGTATGGAGGCTTTCTTCCCCGCTCGTCAGTTGCAGGTTGTCATAGGGGAGCTTCATGGAATGCACGCAGCCCAGGCGTTTGCAAATTGAGCAGTTGCAGCGCAAACCCTCAGTGATAGTGTCGCAGGAGAAAGTAAAGCGGACAGCGTTGCAATGGCAGGCGCCCGTGTAGGTTGTCATGCTCATGCCAGTTTCGTAGTGAAGTCGGCCTCGGTGGAAGAGGCTATGTCGGCCTCGGTAAAACCGTCCATGATTCTGGTCAGGACCAAGCCCTGGTCAGTAAAATGAAAAACCGCCCGATCAGTGACCAGGACATCCACAACACCTTTTGCCGTCAGGGGCAGGGTACATTGTTTTTTGACTTTCGAATTACCGTCACGGTCGCAGTGCGTCATGGTGACGATCAGGCGTTTCGCCCCGGTGGCAAGGTCCATGGCGCCACCGACACCCAGCAAAGGTTTGCCCGGAACAGCCCAGTTGGCCAGGTTGCCTGCTGAGTCCACTTCCAGGCCGCCCATGACGGCAACGTCCACATGGCCGCCGCGAATCATGCCGAACGAGGTGGCGCTGTCGAAATAGGAAGAGCCGGGCAGGGCGGTCACCGGAATCTTGCCGGCATTCACCGGGTAGTCGAGCGCGCCACCGGATTCCGGTGCCGGGCCCACACCGAGCATGCCGTTTTCCGTGTGCATGATAATGCCGGACTCCGGTGTGATCAGGTCGGCAACCAGGGTGGGTATACCGATACCCAGGTTGACCACTTCACCGGGTTGCAGTTCGTCGAGCACCGCCTGGGCCATGGCCATACGCGCCGCATCCACCTTCTTGGCACTGGAAGATACCGAGGCCGACGAGCCCAGGTCTTCTTCACTGGTATGGGCCTGTACCAGGAAATCCACGAAGCAGCCGGGCGTGTGAATGGTATTGGGGTCGAGCTCGCCTACCGGGACGATTTCTTCCACTTCGGCAATCACAAGCCGTGACGCGGTGGCCGCCGCCTGGTTGAAATTGTTTTCCGTCATGCGGTACTGCAGGTTGCCGGCGGTATCGGCTCTCCACGCCCGGATCAGGCTGACGTCGCCGCGAATGGGTTTGACAAACACCATTTCCTGCCCGTCTATCACTTTGGTTTCACGGCCTTCCGCCAGCGGTGTGCCAGCCGAGGTGGGGGTATAAAAACCGCCAAGTCCGGCGCCACCGGCACGAATGGCTTCACCGAGCGTGCCTTGCGGGATCAGCTCCACCGCCATGCTGCCATCCTGAGCCGCGGCCACGGCTTCCGGGTTGCTGGTAAAAAAGGAGCCGATGGCTTTGCTGATCTGCCCGTTACGCAGCAGGCGTCCACCACCCAGGCCCGGTTCACCCACATTGTTGCCGACATAGGTGAGGTTGTTGACCGAGGTTTCCGCCAGCGCGTGCAACAGGTGCACGGGGTTGCCGGTCATGCCGAAACCGCCGGCGATTAGCACACTGCCATTGGCAATTTTTCCGGCGGCTTCAGCGGCCGAAATAACGGGTACTGATTTCATGGTTGGTTGATCTCTGCGTTGACTTCTATGTAGTTGCGCTCAATGGCAAAGCGGTTGAACTCGGCGACCAGCGTGGCCAGTTGCTCGGGCATGCTGGTGGCCAGGTCACGGCTTTCGCGGGGATCGTCGCTGATATTGAACAGCAGCCAGTCGCGGCGGGGCGGTTTCACAATTTTCCAGTCACCTTTCACCATCATGTGATTGCCGGCACTGTCCAGGGCAATGGCTTCATCGGCACTATGGACCCTCTCCCCGGTCAGCATGGGGACCATGGATTTTCCGCGTATGGACAGTATTTCCCGGCCATCGAAAGCACCCGTCGGGGTATCCAGGCCGGCCAGGTCCAGCACGGTCGGCATGATGTCCATGACGGTCAGAAACTGGTTGTCTATCCGCCCTGGTGTGGCAATGTCCTTGTGCCAGGCAAAGGCAGCGACGCGAATACCCCCCTCGAACTGGGTGGCCTTGGTATTGCGAAAAGGGGAGTTGGTCGCATCAGCCCAGCCCTGGCCAACACTGGCCCAGGAAGTTGCAGACCCCAGGTTGGCGTAACTGTTGTCTAAATAATCCTCTGACACGCCACGCACCATGCGGGCAGTGATGTCACCACCCTGCGGGCCGTTGTCATTCATGTAGATGACCCAGGTGTTTTCCAGCATGCCATTGGCATCCATGTAAGCCAGTATCTGACCAATGCTTTCATCAAGATGGGCCGACATGGCGGCATAGATTTCCATGAGCCTGGTATAGCGCTCCCGGTTTTCCGGGGATAGCTCGCTCCACGGCCCGGTTTCCTTGTTGCAGGTCTGGATCGAGGCATTGGCGGGAAGCACATTCTCACGCCGGGCACCGGTCATGCGTTGTTCGCACAGGGCATCGAAGCCGTCATCATAGGCACCGGTGAAACGGTCTTCCCAACCTGGTGGATACTGCAGGGGCCAGTGAGGTGCGGTAGGTGCATAAACAGCAAAGAAAGGCTCGTTGCTGGCCTGGTGATCTGCCAGGAATCCCAGGAGTTTGTCGGTGTAACGGATGGTGGAATATTCAGGATTATCGCCGAGTTCCATGACATTGCCATCATCACTGTAGGTAGCACCCGGAATACTGTCATAGTGTGAATCAGCACCGCGCAGCAGCGTGTAATCGCGATCAAAACCATGGTTGGAAGGCAGTGTGCTGCCACTGGGGTCGCCTTCACCGATATGCCATTTGCCGGACATCATGGTGTGATAGCCACCAGCCTGCAGTACCTCGGGCATGGTAGCTACACGTGTTTGCAAAAAGCGTTCATAGCCATATTCACCTTCAAACAGGGCATTGAACAATTGCGTGCCCAACCCGGCCTCGTGATTGCCGGTGCCGCTCATCAGCATGGCGCGGGTCGGCGCACAGCTTGGGGCAGCATGAAAATTGGTCAGGCGAATACCGCTACGGGCAAGGCGATCCAGGTTGGGGGTGGGAATGTCCATGCTACCGAAGGCACCCAGGTCGGTATAACCCATGTCATCGGTGACGATAATGAGGAAATTGGGCTGTTCCTGTGCCCAGACAGTCATATTGAAAAAAAGTGTCAGCAGACCTGAAACAATAGCGCGTTGCATGAATCTCCCCCGGTTAGTTTCCCTGTCATCAAGCGTACCAGATTGTATGGGAAAATTACTCCGGAATGGGTACTGTCAGCGGTATTTTGTATTACAGACACCTTCTCTTTTCTGTTGATGTCCGATACCAGAATTGACTACCTGGTTTCCGTATTTACCATTATTTGTCCCTTGTCCCTTGTCCCTTGTCCCTTGTCCCTAGTAACTCACCGTCACGCCTTCCTCAATCAGGTCCGACGGATACAACACGATGCGGTCACCTTCTGACAGCCCCTCGAGCACCTGGGCATATTCCTGGCCGCGCTGGCCCAGGGTCAGGGTGCGCAGTTCCACGGTATCGTCGTTGATCATGAAGACCTGCCAGGCATTGGTGTGCTGGAAAAGGGCGCTGGTAGGAACGGTCAGTACATTGTCTTCTTCCCAGACCACGATGCCGGCCTCGATACGATACCCGGCGCCAAGCGGGCTGGACGATTCCAGGAATTCGGCGATGACATTAACGCGTTGTTCTTCAACACCCAGTGCCGACATCTTGGTGAAGGCCCTGCAGGATTTTGACCTGCTGGTCTTTGGTGCCTCGATCCATGTCGGCAAGATTGAAAAGACCCTGGTGGATTACATTAACCGGCATGCCAATGTGATTGCTGAAAAACAGCGCTCATTGTTCATTGTCCTCATGGCCGCTGCCACGAAAGACCAGGCACGGCGTGAAAAATCCCTGGCAGAGGTGCAAGCCAATGTGTCTGCCCGGCTGGAGGTGGATTTTGACGATATGGAAATGATCGCAGGCGCACTGAAATACACCCAATACAATTTTTTCATCAAGTGGGTCATGAAAGGGATTGCCCGAAAAGAAGGGGGCAGTACCGATACCTCGCGGGACCATGAATACACGGATTGGGAGCAGGTGACAGCGTACGCACGCCGACTGGCAGAATAAAGAACTGGTGAACAAGTTGCTCCATTGCCTTTGTCAGGGCAAAATCGGTCTTCCTGATGACGCTGTTCAAGTCCCGGGGATTGCCGGTCATGTGCCGGTGGACAACAGTCATTGGTATCAGAAGGGATAAGAATAATGACAGTCCTTGAACCAGTCATAGTTGAACGCGAGCCCTTTAAAGTCATCGGCCTGGAATATTCGGGGCCGATGGAAAACTTTGAAGGCATTTCGGCGTTATGGGGCAGTTATATAAAACGCGCAAAAGAAATTGACCCGAAAGTCGGCAAGCGCCTGGGCTTTGGCGTGTTTTACTCGACACCGGAGCAGGCGGAAATGGGTGAGACCTGTTACATGGCCTGCGCGCAGGTGACCGATAAAACAACGACGCCTGAAGGTATGGAAAAGATGCACGTCCCTGGCGGGACTTTTGCCATGCTTACCCACAAAGGCATCATGACCGACCTGCCCAGGGCCTTCCAGACCCTGTTCAGCTGGATCGCTGATTCACCCTACGAGACTTTGAGTGCACCGGGTTACGAGATGTACGATGAGCGTTTCAGTGCGTCTTCTCCTGAATGTGAAATTGATATTTTTATTCCTGTCAGAGTGCAGTAATAAACAGGGCCTCACTGTTCCTGGCTGATACACGGATTTGATTCATGAAAGAAAAGCTGCAGGAATATGCCCTTATCGCCGAAATCATAAGCGGCATTGCCATTGTCATTTCCCTGGTCTTTGTGGGAATCCAGATTCAGCAGGGTACGGAAGAAACCGCCATCAACACCAGTGCCATTCGCACCTCTGCCTACCAGGACCTGACGGGACAGATGCTGGACATCTACAGCGGTATTACCACTTCACCGCAACTGGCGGAGCTTTTCTACAAGGCCCATTGTGGGCAGGCCCTGAGCCCGGTGGAAGAGGTGCAGATGCGTACCTATGGCATTCAAACCACACGTCATGGCGATATGGCCTACCAGATGTATGAACAGGGTCTTATCAATTAGGACCAGCTTGGCAATGCCAACGCCATCCTGCTTGCCAACCTCACCCAGACCCAGTATTTCCATGGCATATGGAATGGATTGAGAGTCACCGCGAACCCGGCTTTTGTGGCTTATATCGATGAAATGGTAGAGTCGGTGACACCGAATGGGCCCACGCCATGGTGTTCTTCCCGGTAAAAAAATTATGAAAAGCACCTGTTTAGCCACAAACAGGGTCTCCTGGTGATTATGCGCTGGCGTTACCTGAAACTTGATTTCCCCTATCTCATCGGCGAGCTGGTCATCGTGGTGTTGGGTGTGCTTATAGCCCTGGCTGCCAATGGCTGGTACGAGGATTTGAACCGGAAACAGGTAGAGCATACCTACCTGACGCGCCTGCTTGACGATTTGACATTTGGCGGTCGTATCATTGAAGGCGTGGGTGTAGGGATGGGGGGGCACCAGAGAGGCGCGCATTGAGTTTCAGGACATACTGGATCATGAGGAGCCGGTATCAGAGAACATATTGCCCAGCTTTCTCTATGCTTCAGAAGTCGGCTTCACACAGGCCGTGATCAGTCATGACGTGACCTACCAGGAACTCATTTCAACCGGCAATCTGAATATCATCAGTGATCAAACGCTGCGCATGGCCATTACGGAATACTACCGGCGCTGGGAGGATATGGTAGCTATCGTGGTGGCAAGCCGCGGCGAGACGATTGATGTAGTGGGATCCCCTCAGAGTATTCTAATGGCCACCACCGGAAGAATTGTCGGGGAGTTTACCCAAAACGATGATGATACCAGTAATGATGTGCCGTTTTCGGTTGAAGAAAAACGGCGCATTCTCCAAATTTTAAATGCAAATAAAGATAAAATTCTCCTGGAGTCCAATTGGCAATTAAGCCTGCAATCCGTGGTGTTAAGCAGGCAGTCAGTACTTGCCGAATTGAACCGCGAATTAATCAGTAAAATCGAAGGCGCTTTGTAAGCATGGATAAACTCAATCAATGGCTGACGTTGGGCGCCAACCTCGGGGTCATTCTCGGGATCATCTTCCTGGCCCTGGAAGTGCAGCAGAACAATGAATTGATTGCGAGCCAGAATCGGTTCAATGCCCAGCAGTTGGTTAATGAATACACCTCGGTGATAGTCACTACGCCAGACCTGTCCGAATTGATGTTTGCCCTGGATTCCGGAGACCAGCCATTAACAGGTGCCGAAACCATGCGGGTAAGCCAATATTTTCGCGGTCTGTTCAAGAGTATGGAATGGAGTTTTCTCGAATTGCCTCAGGAGGAAATCCCTCTAGTAGCATGGCAGAGTCAGTCTTCAGGTCGCCTGCATCGAATGTACTGGGCACGGTTGCGTGAGACACTAAATCCGGATTTCGTGGCCTACATGGAAGCCAATACCGCTATTGATGGCGAATAACCGGGCTCTCACAGTTTTCGATATTCAGAAATCCCACCTTTAAATCATCCTGTTCCAGGATTGATATATAGCAGTCAGGCACTAAAAGGTGCATTTGACACACTGCTGAATAATTTCCTGTTATGGAATTGATGTGCTAATTAGGATTTTGGCTTTTTCAATGGTATAAGTGTCATGTATGCCTGCTTGGGGGAGAAGGCTGTATCAGGCTGTCATCTGTTCCGTCAATTTCCCCATGTCAGGTATAAAAAATAATGAATTGCAACAGGGGAATACAATGGAATCACAATCCGGATTCAAAATAAGGAAAGGCGCATTATTGCTTGGTTGTTCCTGCCTGGCAGCAGTAATTGCGCCAGAGTTGAATGCCCAGGCACTTGAAGAAATAGTCGTCACCTCGGAACGCAGGGCCACCTCCCTGCAGGATACGCCCATCTCGGTGTTGTCCTTTTCCAACGAAATGATGCTGGCCAGGGGAGTCGAGACAATCGAGGACCTGGCCACCAATTCACCGAACCTCGATGTCAAGGGCAGCAGGGGTACGGGTAATGTTTCTCCCACTTATCAAATTCGGGGCATCTCCGGCGGTGGCGGTGCCACCGGGGAACGTGGCGTCGGTTTTTATCTTGATGGCGTCTTCGTACCGCGCCAGACAGGGCCCTACATGCAGGTGCTGGACCTGGAGCGGGTGGAAATCCTGCGCGGACCGCAAGGCACACTGTTTGGTCGAAACAGCCTCGGTGGTGCCATACGTGTCTTTACCCAGCAGCCCACACAGGAGCGTGATGGTTACGTTCAGTTGCGCGCCGGTAACTTTGACCGCCGCGACGTCAACGTCATGTTCAATACACCGCTCAGTGATACCTTTGCCATTCGGGGACAGGCCGCCTGGCTTGACCAGGATGGATATGTCACCCGCGGTCCACAGGAACTGGGCAGCTCGGAAAACCTGATCCTGCGCCTGCGGGCTGCCTGGCAGGCCTCGGCAAATGTGGATGTCAATTTTGGCGTCATGCACCTGGATTCAGAATCTGACGGTAACCCGCAGGACATGGAAACTTTTGACATGGCGCCCGTGGATCCCATCAATGGCACCAGTGAATTCATCAGTTTCGAAGGCGGTTATGCGGACTGGATGTCGGACTTCCTGGAAGCCTCCGGTCAGGAAAGGCTGCGTAACAATGATGCCCGGCTCGTGCTGGATGATTACACCATGCCGTCTTTCTGCTTCATTGATGATGCTGACCCCGACTGGGACGATCTTTGCAAGCAGGTCAATGAAAGCACTTACACCCAGTATGACATGACGGTGAACTGGAGCCTTTCTGACACCGCGTCACTGACTTCTGTGACCGGTTACTCGGACTTTGAAAGCTTCGGTGTGACGGACTGGCAATTACTGGGCATGGAGCGTCGGCCGAGTGAGGCAGAATCGTGGACCTTTTACCAGGAAGTCCAGCTCAACAACTCGCTCTATGACGGCGCCCTGGACCTGGTTACCGGCTTGAGCTTTTTCCATGAAACCGCGGAAAGTCCAAGGAATTACCTGTTGCAAGCCACTGGTACCAGTATCTTCGGTGCCCCGGGCCTGCCCTTTACCACACCTACCAACCAGAACCCCAATGGCAATGCCTGGACCGGCGGCCGGATTACCGGTGACAACGCCACGGTTCAGAAAGCGGATTCCTGGGGCCTGTTTGTCAACGGTACATGGCATGTCAATGACATGTTCAATGTGACTGCCGGTGTTCGCTTTGCCTATGATGAAAAAGACTACGAGCAAACCGAGTATGCTTCGGATAATTTCGTCCCGGCACCGGGCACGGATTCCACGACTGTCTCAGCAAATGATGACTGGTCTGAAGTTGACTGGCGCCTGACGGCTGACTACCACCTGACGGAAGACCTGATGGTTTATGGTACATTGTCCAAGGCCTATCGTGCTGGCTCCTATGCCTACCAGATCCTCGACAATATTCCCGGACCGGATCAGAGTGGTGATTTCATCCAGCCTATTCCACCGGAGAAAGTGGTTAACCGGGAAGTGGGTTTCCGCTCCGAGATGTTTGATAGCCGGTTGCGGTTGAACATGACCTATTTCGATATGGAATACAGCGACCGCCAGAACCCGGCGGCCTCTGCAGACCCCAATTCACCCGTTGGTTTCACCATCCAGTTAACCAACCAGGGTGATATTGATATCGATGGTCTTGAGATCGATGCGCAGTTACTGGTCAGTGACAACTTCTCGTTGACTGCCAGCGCCGGCTGGGTTGATACCAAGGTCAATGATGTGTGCGTGAACAACGGTATCTACCTGTTCCCGTCACCGGCAGAGGAAAGCTACCAGTTCGGTGGCATGTGGAATTTCGACCTGGCCAACAGCGGCCGCGTTGATTTCTCACTGAACTATGCCTATACCGGCGCCCAGCAGACCCATCCGGGCGGTGTGGAAGCACCAAACGGTGCCGGCTCATCGGGTTGCGGTACAGGACCTTTTGGTGTTCCGGTAGCAGAGTGGTTCCTGGATTCACGGTATGAACTGCCTGGTTATGGGCTGCTCAATGCCAGGGTGACCTATACCAATCCGGCCAACACCTGGGAAGTGTCCCTGTTCGGCAATAATCTGTCCGACAAGGAATACGGCAACTTTGCCAGCCGCTTTGGTGGTGGTTACTGGGAAGGTGGTCCGCCCGCACCGGTCAACCTGAAAGCCCCCTTGCGTTCAGCGCTGGGGGTCACTCGCGGCAGGCCGCTCAACTGGGGTGTGTCGTTCAAGTACCGCTTTAACCAGTAACACGGAGCGCCAGCTCCTGTAAGTGAGGCCGGGTTTCCTGAACAGGAAACCCGGCCTTTTTTTTCGGGCTTGGTGGAACTGCCTGTCAGTCTTCGTGAAACTGGAACGCCGACGTACTCAGGCGAATCTCCCGCAGGAAAAGTACCAGGGCGATACTCAGGAACATCATGCCGACTACGAAGAGGAAGGCCACAAAGCCGGCGACATTGACGTCGAGCAGGGCGCCCAGGAACAGGGAAACAATGACCAGGCAAATGAGCAGGGCGCAGGAGGTGGCCAGGGTGATAGCCCAGTTGGTATAGGCTGCCCGGATATCGAGCCTGTTCAGCTCATCACGAATTTCATTCATTGCTTCTTCATCAGCATCGGGCTTCTTGTCCTTCAGGAAACGCCCACGATCGACAATGCGGCCAAGACGATTGGACATCACCATCAGGGTGCCACTGATGCCGGCGAGCAGGAATACCGGTGCAACAGCCAGCTGAATAACACTGGAGATGCTGCTGACCTGGAATAAAGTCTCCATCACATGATTCCTTTAATCAGTACTGATTTCGTCACATTCAAAGGGCAGGATTTCCACGCCGGGTACATGAATCCATTTCTTGGACAGGTGTACCGGTTCAGTGAGGTTGATGGCATCAGTAATGACCATCTGGTAATCCATGAAGGCGCCGTCCTCGATCATTTGAAAACGCTCTTCGATTCCTGCCGCTCGGCTCAGGGGAATGCCGCGCTGGTTCAGCCATGGAAAACCAATGTGAGTGGTGCGCGCCACCAGGGTGCTTTTGGGCGCCCAGGGTTCGCCACCTTCCCACCAGCCCCAGGAGTAGCCCAGGAGGGTGAAGGGTGTATCGGCTGGTGCGCCCGTCTGCCCGATATGAATGGTGCGGGTCAGGTCATATTCCTCGATCCGCAGCACCACGTTGTCACCCTCGCGCACGATTTCCATGGGCAGTGGCTGCTCCATGATCAGCGGCATGCCCTTGGGCTGGCAGTTGTTGGTGGGGTTGTCCCGGGCCATGTCGAAATTCGCCAGCACGTCCAGTGCACCATCAGTCAGCGGGTACTGGGTCAGGTCATAGTCGCGATTGATGGATTCAGGAAACAGGAAACCGTCGGCACCGGTAAAGGTCCACATGCGAAAGATGCCGCGCTCCGGCTGGCTGCGGTCACCCTCGGTACGAAAGCGGTAGGAAAAGTCACCAGTGACCTCGTCCTTGAAGTAGGCTTCCTGGCCTGTCTGCATCAACAGCTCGGTACCATCGGGCAACAGGACATTGGTGGCAAAGGCTTCAACCTTGTCAGTCAGGGGAGGCCAGGCAGCGACCCTGACTGTCATGCCTTCTTCCAGGGCATCCCGGGGAATGCCGGCACGCTGCATCAACGTGGGTGAGCCGCTTTCCAGGTCCCATTCTGTGCCATCTGCCGTTTCCAGGAAAATATGGATATGCGGATTTTCCCAGTGCAGGCGGGTCACCACGCCTTCCAGTTCCATGTGGGTGCTGTTGTCAAAACGGCCAAAGAAGCTGTGATGGGCGTGCAGGGCGGTCGGAACGCCAGTGATCAGCAAACTGCCGGAAAGCAGCAGTGCAACGATAGGTTTCTTCATGAGGGCCCCCTGGTCTGACAATACAGTTAATTGTTTTGCCACGAATAATACTGCACTTGCATAAGTTTTGCGGCGGCAGGGGATAAATTTCGTTGAAAACAGGATTCGTCTGCCCCTGTGTTATGCTTTTGGCCATAACAATAATCACAACTCGGTGGTCGCGGTGAGGAAAGTCAATCCCGTTCTGCTCCTGATTATCTTCAGTATCCTCGTGTTCCTGGTGCGCAAGTACTTTTTTCCGGAATACACGGATGAAATGGTCATCAGTACCGTGGAAAACCTGCTGGGCAGGCTTGGCCCCCTCAGTTTTGTGTATATGATCGTCACCTTTGTTGTTTGTGCCTTCTTTTTTATTCCCATTCTTATGCCGCTGTGTATTTTATGTGGCGCCTTCTACGGCCCCGTGCAGGGGGCTGTCATTGCCCTGGTGGGCATCACCCTGGGTTGCATGGCCACCACCATTTCCGTGCGCCGGGTTTTCAGGGGGATGGGAGGTGTGGTCATGAATAATCCTGAATACAAAAACCTGCTCAACAAGCTGACCTACCATGGCACTGTTGTGGTCTTGCTTGTCAGGTTAGCTTTTGTTGTGCCCTACATTCTGCAAAACATCCTGTTGGCGCTGACCAATATCAGCACTGGACGCCTGGGGCTGCTGACGCTCATTGGCGGCATTCCGGGTGCGGTGAGTTACAGTTTCCTGGGGGCCGGGCTGGTCAGTCTCGGTGATACCGATCTCTATGGGGCAATGGTCATGATCCCGGTTGTCATCCTGTACCTGGTCAACATGGTTGCCAATTACCTGCGCAGGAAGCATGGTCTTGCGCAAGACAATGACCTGCCGTCATGATTTGCCTGCAACAACTCAAGTAAAGAGGAGTTTTACATGCACCTGAATCGAGTCTTCATTCTTGTCTTCCTGGTTTCGTGGATCAGTCCTGTCGCCGCGCAGGATGACCTGTTGCAGGCGGCTTTTCGCGGTGTTGCCGATATTGGTAAACAGTGGAGCGGTGAAGTGAATACGGCGACCCAGGCCCTGTACACGCCCCTGCACCGGGCCGTGGATTCCGAGGGCCTGGTCCTGCATGGTGATATCGCCTATGGCGATCACCCGTTGCAGACCTTTGACCTGTGGGTCAGTGAATACGGCTTTCGTGAAGGTGGCCCGGTATTGATTTACTTCCACGGCGGTGGCCTGGTGCGCGGTGACAAGGTCAGTGCCGCCACCGATAACCTGATCTACAGCAATATCGGCAAATTCGTGGCGCGCATGGGTGGCATCGGTATCAATGCCAACTATCGCCTGGCCCCGGAAGCAACCTGGCCGGATGGTGCCATCGACCTGCGCATGATCATCGAGTGGGTCAGGGCAAATATCGATGAATACGGTGGCGATCCGGAGAATATTTTCATCATGGGTAACTCGGCCGGCTCAACACATGTGGCGACCTACATGTTCCACGAGGCTTCCCAGTTACCGGATGGGCCCGGTGTCAAAGCGGCTATTCTCAGTTCGGGAGGTTTTGCTGCAGGAGTCCCGGCATACTACGGCGAAGACCAGACCATTGCCGAGGCACGTTCACCCCTGGGTCTTGTGGATACGTATGAAGGACAGCAGGTGCCGGTCTATCTCTGGAGTGCGGAATACGATCCCGCCAATATCGAAACCAGTGTTGCCGAGATGTACGCCAAACTGTGCCGCAAGTATGCGGATTGTCCCCTGTACACCCAGTGGCAGGGTTATAACCATGTCTCGCATGTGATGAGTATTGATACGCAAGACACCACGATCACGAATGGCTTGATTCGGTTTTATCATGATGTGATTGGTGACTGACGTCACCAGGAACAAGGAGCAAGGGACAAGGAGCAAGGAACGACACGTTAGGCTTTAACGAATATTCCGGACTATGTAGGTCGGCATAAGCGCGAAGCGCTGTTTGCCGACATTGATATTCACCTCATGTGGAATATTCCTTGTCGGCAAACGCTCCGCTTATGCCGACCTACGAAACTTTCCTTGCTTTATTCCGGAAACGCCCTCACCGGATCCGAACCGTCCCAATCTATGCAGGCTTGATATATTCCGGTGAACAACTCATCCATGGCCTCGTTGCCCGGTATCAGTTCCACGAAACCGGGGTTGCGTACCCCGTCATCCATGTAGCGGACACGGCCTGAGCCCACGTCTGCTGAAAAAGCTTCTGAAAACCCCCTTGCCTGGTAAGCCCGTGAAGCCTCCAGGGTGTCGTCAACGGCTATGCCGATATGGTGAAAACCGTAGCCGCGGGTGTCGATGATTTCCTTGTAGACCGAGGGGTGATCATCCCGGGGTTGTATCAGTTCGATATTCATATGCCCGGCAAAGGTCATGGCGAGAGCCACATCAGCCTGCGATTGCTGGTCGCGATATACCTGGTCAGGACCGGTAAAGCTCTCCAGCAGAAACCAGGGACCGGTATTGCCGTCCATGATCCACCAGTTCATTGCCGCTCGAATATCTTCAATGACATAGGCCATTTGTATGATCTGACCTGTGCGCTGTCCAAAACCGAATTCCGCCATCGATATCCCCCTTTTTTTATTATTCGAAACCTTTCAAATCATTCTACCTGAAGGGGGACGGACAACTCACGCTCACCCTGAATATTGCAAACAAAAAGGAATAAATGTTCTTATTTTGAGCAGGAAGTTTCGAATATCGAAAATCAAAAACTAGTTGTAATCATATGATAAATAAAATAACTTCATGAAATATAAGGGAAATAAATAGATCAATCCCCAAAATATTGCTTACAATTCAGTAGGTTGGGGTGATTGACAACTTTGCACATTTAAATACTGTTAACATAAGCAGTAATAATAAAACCAAAACTAAAACCACAAAATGAGGGGAGATATGATGAAGTCTGGATCATCAGGCCGTTCCGGCCGTAATTTTCAACCACGATTAAAACCACTAGCCTATTCCTGCATGCTGGCAGCAGGCCTTGGCGTCTCTGGACAAACTTTTGCCCAGGAAGACCTTGAGGAAATCGTTGTTACCGGTTCGCGTATCGAGCGTTCCGGTATGAATACACCAACGCCGGTGACTTCCGTGTCTTCGGAAGAGCTTTCCAACATGGCACCTGGCGGGATCATCATGGCGTTGAACCAGCTGCCACAATTTTATGGCAGTACCTCGATCGAGGATTCGGGTAACTTTTTTGCCACCCCTGGTTCCGGTAACCTGAACCTGCGCGGTCTCGGTACCAACAGGACCCTGACACTGCTCAATGGCAAGCGGGTAGCCTCATCCACACGTTTTGGTGGTGTCGATGTGAATCTGTTTCCGGAAGCCCTGATTCGTAACGTGGAATCGGTGACCGGTGGTGCCTCGGCGGCCTACGGTACCGATGCAGTTACCGGGGTGACCAACTTCATCCTGGATACTGATTACACTGGTTTTACGGCCCATGCCCAGTTGGGTACGTCGGCAGAAGGTGATGGTGACAATAACGAAGCGTCCATTACTTTTGGTATGGATGTGGGAGAAAAAGGGCATATCCTTTTGTCCGCAGACCGATACGAACAGGACGGCATCTTCACCTATGAAGGCCGCGACTGGTACAAGGGTTGGGGCACAGTCAATACACCGGGCGGCCCTTCTGAAGTAGTCGCGCCTTACGTGAAGTCCACACAGGCAACCTTCAATGGCGTGATTTCTGCCCCGGGCACCTCCCTGCATCGCCAGGAATTCAATGATGCCGGTAATGCAATTTCGCCATTCGTGGAATGCCCCGGGGCCGGAGTTGGGCCCGCAGCACGACACTCTGCCCCTCCGGGCAGCGGCTGTAGTGGCGACCTGTTTGGGGCAGACCGTCCCACGGTGTCTCCGGATTTTGAGCGTAAGAACTACTTTGTCTATGCCGACTATGATGTGACGGATAACCTGAATGTCTTTTTCCAGGGCATACATGGCAACTCGGATCGCTGGGCGACCAATGGCGCCGGCCAGTTCCAGTTCGTGTTCTCACCCATGGTCATTTACAGTGGTAATGCCTTCCTCCCGCCTTCTGTACAACAGGTCATGGATGATGAGGGAATAGCCTCCTTTACCCTGAACCGCATGGGTCATTCCTCCGACCTGGCCAAGGGCGGTGCTGCTACCCAGCAGGACATCACCATGAACTCCGGTACAGTCGGCTTTGATCTGGAAATAGACGCCGATGGCTTTTTTGATGGCTGGCAGGTCGATGGTTATTACCAGAAAGGCAAGAGTGATACCGATGCCTACCAGCATGGTGGTATTCGTGTCGACCGTATCCACATGGCCCATGATGTAGTGATTGATCCCGCTACTGGCCAGATGGCGTGTAACGTCACCGTAGTGTCCGGTTTGTATCCTGATTGTGTACCCCTGAATCCGTTTGGTCGTGGCAACATGACTGATGCCGCCATCGACTGGGTTACCGGTTTTGATCCAGGTCAGCATGTCACAGTCCCTAACCTGTATTTCACCCAGTCCGGTTATTCCAAGGGCTACTCGGATGATTACGTGTCTGAGGCCGCCAAGGTCATTCGCTCTGATATCGAACAGGAAGTGTTCGAGTTCAACCTCAACGGTGAAATCTGGGAAGGTTTTGGCGCCGGTCCCGTGCTTGGTGCCTTTGGTTATCACTGGCGCGAAGAAAGCATGTACCAGTTGATGCGTTCCCCGGCTCTGCCTGACGGCAACCTGGATGACGGTCGTCCGGTACCGGCCAATGACCCGGCCCTGGGGATTCGTGGGCAATCCCGCGGTGATGTCAACAACTCGGTAGCCATCCAGTATTCCAAGGTGCCGAATATCGAAGGTGGCATGGATGTCAGCGAATATTACGGTGAGTTACTGGTGCCCTTGCTGGCCAATGACACCATTGAGCAGGTCAATGGCTCGCTTGCTGCACGCCGTGCCGACTACTCCGGTTCAGGCGGCATCTGGGCCTGGAAATGGGGTATCGATGCCCAGGTGACTGAAGAGCTTCGCCTGCGTGTCACCCGTTCGCACGACGTGCGTGCAGGTACCCTGTCCGAACGTTATGACCAGACTGGGGGAGCATCCTCCGTCGATGATCCGTTCCTGGGTAACCAGTCCTTTAATATCTTCCAGACCAGTGGTGGTGATCCCAATATTCGCCCGGAAGAGGCTGACACCATTACCGCAGGTTTCGTTTATCAACCGAACTGGCTGACAGGGCTTTCGGTTTCCCTGGACTGGTATGACGTGTCCCTGGAAGATGCCATATCATCTCTGACTGTACAGCAGGTACTGGACCAGTGCTTTGCAGGGGACGAGGGCCTGTGTAGCCGTATTGTTCGTAATCCGGATGGAACGATCAATATTATTTCCGCCAACGTACTGAACGTGGCCAAGTCCAATGTCAGCGGTTATGACCTTGAGGTGGCTTACAACACGGAAGTGGATTTCTTTGACTGGGGTGGTGCCGAGAGCCTGGGCTTCCGGGTGTTCTCCAGCTACCTGAAAGAAAATTCCAGCCAGGGTTTCCAGGCGCCGGTCATTGACCGTGCTGGCCAGACCCAGGGTTTTGAACTGCCAGAGCTGAAGATTACCGGTAGCATGAACTACCGCAATGGTCCGTTCTCCGGGTTCTTCCAGTTGCGCTGGATTGATGAAGGCGTCAGGAATGTACTGGATACAGAAGGTGTCGAGATTGATAACAATACCATCGATTCTGCCCTGTATGCAGACATGAACATGCGCTACGAGTTTGAGCTGGACCAGGGCATGATCGAAGTGTTTGGTAATGTCTCCAACGTCTTTGATGAAGACCCACCTGTGACACCAAGCTTTGGTCTGTTTGGTGGTTCATCAAACCAGACCAACTCCGGCCTGTTTGACCTGATTGGCCGTCGTTACACTGTCGGTGTGAGGTATACCTTCTAGACGCTGTAACAGTATCGAGTAAGCAAGAGTTGTAAACCCCGGGAGACCCCGCTGTGATTGTAAATCGCAGCGGGGTTTTCTTATTCTGGCAATTGCGAAATGAAGGTGCTGATGCGCTGAGTGAAGATATCCGAGTTGACCACGCTGCCATGACTGCCGGGTAATGTCGTGAATGTGAGCGGCCCTTGCCAGCCGGCGACCAGGTTGTCCGTATGCACATGGGGAACCACGCGATCAGTTTCTGCCTTGATAATGAGTGCGGGGGCGGTGATGGCCTCCAGGTAGGGCATGGAATCGAAATGGTGCCTGAGCAACAGGCCTACAGGAAAAATGGGGTAGCGTCCCTGGGCCACGGCGCGGATGCTGTCGTAGGGAGTGATCAGCACCAGTCCCCTGACCGGTAACGTGGCTGCTACATGGGTGGCAACACCGGTGCCCAGGCTCCTGCCGATAATTACCGTATCTGCATAGTCAAAACCGTATCGCATCCTGGCCATTTCAAGAATGGCCAGGGCATCAGTCTTCATGCTTTGTTCACCCGGACTGCCGGTACTGTCCCCGAACCCCCGGTAGTTGATCAGCAGGTAATTATAGGGGCCAAACAGGATGATGTTATCAATCCGGCGTGACAGCTCCTCGGCATTACCGCCGTAATAGACGACAGTGAGCCCGGAGTCTCCAGGAATGTACCAGCCATCCAGGGTTTGGCCGTCAACACTGAACGTGGTATCAAATTCGCTGAACACTGCGGCATCCGCAGCGTTTTCCGGATCGGGAAAGAACAGCAGGGCTTCCTGGCGCAGGTAAAGATAGGCCATGGCCGCGCAATAGGTGAATACGCTGATCGAGGCCAGCGTTACGAGCGTTCTTTTCAGCAGGGATTTCAACTTAACACGATTGGTCAGTTGCGTTACCAGGCAATCCGGGCTTGCCTGGTCACTCAACCTGTTTAGTCGCTCAACAAGGCATTATCAACATTGATCGGGTCAGGTATCACGCAATTGTCGATCTTCGCACATTCTTCCTGCAGGTAGTGCGCCGTGTCGAAGAAGGGTGAGGGGGCCGAGTCGTTGTATGCCGGGGGATAACGGCCCATGGCCAGGTCAAAGGGCGTATCGCCGTCTTCGTCCGCGACCTGCTGGCGGGCACCGTTTTCGATCAGGAAGCGGGCCACTTCGGTCCAGCCCTGCTTGGCCGCACCATGCAGGGCTGTCTGGCCATGTACCACCACTTCGCCCTCGTTGGCCGGATGCAGGTTCTTGTCACGCTGGTAGTCAACCGGGTCAACACCGGGTGGCAGGGCGGGATCACCGGACAGGGCATTGATGTCGGCGCCGGCCTCCAGCAATAACCTGATGGCTTCGATGCTCTGCTCCTGGGTGCGGAACTGGCCGCGGGTCGGGGAAGTGGTATGCCCGATGCCGGCAACAATCATCATGGGTGTCTGCCCTTCCATGTTGGGCAGGTCGGGCAGGGCACCGTGGTCCAGTAATAGCCTGGTGCTTTCGATATCCCCGCCTTTGACTGCACGCATCAGGGCCGTGGCGCCGGTAGTCAGTACCTTGTCGGAGCCGCGGTCATAAATGGCATTGCGCAGCGGCGGTACCATTTTCAGTTGAATATTCGGGTTGGCACCGGAAGCCAGCAAGGTGGCGGCAATATCGTAGCCCGTGATGGTGT
>Ga0255780_10002007_pt1 | contig 18704 bp, 25 predicted proteins | sample 071ome_32_FD_179978 | JGI IMG/M metagenome (GOLD analysis project Ga0255780, IMG submission 179978) | Coastal salt marsh microbial communities from the Groves Creek Marsh, Skidaway Island, Georgia - 071405AT metaG (version 2) | ecosystem: Environmental > Aquatic > Marine > Intertidal zone >... | reverse complement strand
GAGTTGGCTCTCCCGCCTGTTAAGATACATTGCTCTGTCCTTGCAGAAGATGCCATAAAGGCCGCAATTAAGGATTATGAGGTGAAGTGTAGTTGTAGCAATTAAATTTGCTCTACTTCTTTCCCATTTCTATAGTTCGCAAGATATTCAACATACAAGTTTATTGAATGATCTGAAAAACTATCAATCTTTCCTTGTTTGATACCTTTCCACATTCCACGCATTTTATCTTTGAATAACTGCCAACCACTAGGACTACGAACGTTCCCCCAAGCATTTAGATAATGCTTTTCACCATGATGTTTATAACCCATTATAGCAAGTGGAACCGTAGTAACAATGTCATTGTTGTTTACCCATCTATGATGTGTAACACACAAACTTTTAACATAAGTCGGCCAACCCACTCTAGGAGATCCGTATGTGTACAACTCTTGTACAGGATCAATTTCAGGATACAAATGACATCTGCTTGCCATAATTGTTGCCATTGCGGCACCTAAACTATGTCCACAGAACCAAATCTTTTTACCTTTGTTCTTTTTATCTTTGAGGTCCTCTAATATATCTGGCCAAAGTTCATCTACTTCTGACTTGAAGCCTTTATGCACCCTGCTAATTGTTTCAGCAATCACAGGCATTGCTTTAAGGTCCGCTTTAATGTCGTTAAACTCGGCCGGTTCGGTCCCTCTACAAGCAATAACAATATCTGTATTATTTTGGATTCTGTATGCTTGAGCACCATCTTTGTTGTAGTATTCTATTGTCGAAAACCCTAAAGGTCTTGTTTGTCTATATGCAATCTTTTCGGCGCTGTATGCTATCATGCTTAATTCAGCAAATAACAATGACTTTTCAGCAAACGTAAGATCACTAATTGGTTTTTCTAATTTGTTTGTATGCATTTTACCCCCTATCGCTTTGTAATATTTACCGTAACAAAGCCATAAATACGATGTAGGATCATAGATAGGAAGCAGAATGAGACGACAAACACGCAGTATATTGCAAGAGTTAAATGATATTGGAGCAAAGCCAAAAGCAGAAAATCTGGTTGACAGCCGTGCCGCTCATGTTATAGAATCAGCAATTAATGTAATAAAGATGATTAAAGAAAACTTTGATAATGAAACGGCAAGTGATTTAGAAAAAAGGTTTATTAATAGCATCAAATCAGGTGATCCACAAAAGTTTGCACGTGGAATAAAGAATTATAAAAAAGGCAGAGACTCCGATGTTGATTGAAGAACTAGTTAGAATACAAGAAGCAGAAGGCAAAAATACTCACATGGAGCACGTTGAGGAAGAAGCACTCAATCGTGGCAAGGAAGGTGCTGAGTATGCCATCAAGCAAATGATGCTTTTTGCTGATATGCTCAAAGGACGCACAAATAAAAAATTAAGGGTATCAGTTAAATGGGATGGTGCTCCTGCTATTGTCTGTGGAATAGATCCAGAGAGCAAAAAGTTCTTTGTAGGAACAAAAGGTGTATTTGCTAAAACACCTAAACTAGGGACCAGTCATGACGAAATTGATAGGCTGTACGGAGATTCAGGTGCGGTGCCTAAACTGCATCTAGCATTTGATCATTTAAGTAAACTAGGTATCAAAGGCGTACTACAAGGCGACTTCATGTTTGACGAAAGTTCAAGACGTGAAGAAGAAATCGATGGTCAGGCAATGTACACATTCAAACCCCAACTCATTACCTATGCTGTTCCTGTGGACAGCGACATTGGTAAAAAAATAGGTCAGGCAAAGTTTGGAATTATATTCCATACAAACTACGTAGGCGAGACACTAGCAACAGCACAAGCAAATTACGATGTAGATATTAATCAATTGAAACGTAATTCTGATGTGTGGTTCGACGATGCATTTTTTAAAGATGTATCAGGCTCGGTGCTAATGACAGCACAAGAAACAGCACAAGCGAAACAAGATTTGGCTGACGCAATGGCGGCCTATAAGGCTGTTCCAAATGTGGTATGGGACGCAATGAAATCAAATGATGACTTTATTGCAAATTTTAAAATTTGGATTAACACAAATATTAGACAGGGTAAACTAGCAGGCGACCCAGGTGAATTCTTAAATGGATTTATTGATTGGTATAGAGAAAGAGTACAGGCAGAAATTGCTAAACTAAAAAATCAAGACCCAGAAAAGCCAGCAGTAAAAAATAGAATGGCAAAAATTGACAGCAATATGAATTTTATTAATCGTAATAGAAAAGGCTTGTCAGGCATTATTAATTTTATGAAAGAAATTACAGCATTAAAAACACTTTTTATTAGCAAACTAAACAACATCGAAAGCATAGCACATTTTTACAAAACAGCAGATGGCTATGAAGCAGGTTCTCCGGAAGGCTACGTAGCCATCGACCATGTAGGTGGTGCGGTTAAGATAGTTGACAGACTTGAGTTTAGTCGTAGAAACTTTACCACACCTAAGGACTTTGGTTAATGAGCAATTTTAAATTTTTAGACTACGTTACAGAAGGCAAGATGATCCGTAATAGTGACGGAGTTACACGCATGAGTTTTACTGATGCAAGTGATCTTGTTTTATTATATTTTCTAGCATTACAGGTTATGCGTTACTATCCTGTTTCTAATCGCTTTGTTAAAACTTATGCAACAGAAACACTAAAATGGAATAACTGGGACTACTTTAGAAGTAGTGGCAACGACTTATATTGTTTACTAAACATTGTTGATGGAGACAAAGACATTATTAAAAAAATGCGAGATCCTATGTCAGCATTGCGTTTAAGAAATAAAACAAGTTTACCACAACTAAATGTTAAAAGACTATTACGTGCAATGGCTAATGGTGAAAGACCAAATGCTAACGATAGTAGTTCTTTGATGAGATTAGATAGTAGTTTACAAAACGGAATGCAAAATTATAGCACATTAAGAAGAAAAGTTTCTACATTTAACACACTTTCATCACAAGAGAAAAAAGATGTAGTTACAAAGATTGAATACGCATTAAAAGCAAGAGGAAGAAACGCAGATATTATTGATTATTATATTTTGTTTGTTAGTGATTACGATCTAGAATCAAAACGTGTTAAGGATAGAGAACCAAGCGTATCACTTAAAGATCCTGACGAAGTAGTTCAAGCAGATACGAAAGATATACAGATGCTAAGATTGTTAGGTGTTCCTAACAAAGACTTGCCTTTTGCATACAAAGTATTAAGTTTAACAAGCAGAGGTTTGCCAATACCAAGTCGCTTTGCAAAAGCGTATCAACCTATTATGCAAATAGTAGATGACATAGTAAAAGCAGGTCCTGGCTATGTAAACCTATTAAAGCAGGTACATAATAGGGCAAAAAGAGCAAAAAATTAACCATTTCGCTCGGTTTTTCCAAAAAAGACTAAATAATATTACGATGCCCATTGAGCATGGGATCGCCATTAACGAGTAAAAAAGGAGAACTAAAATGGCTGGAATATCAAAAGCAAACTCAGAACTATATACTAGAGGTGCGTTATTTTCAAATGACCAACTAGCAGTATATAAAATTACACCAACAACTGCATTAACTGCTGACTCAGAGTCAAGCAATGTTATCACTGAAGGAACTATCCGTGCAGTGGCTAACGAATTAGGTGCGTACATGTTTGAAGCAAAATCAGACGGTACTTACGCTATTGTTGTTGTTGACAACCACGCTCTTGACGCTACATCTGTAGACACAAGAGTAACTGCTGTATTAGGTGAATCAGTAACGGTTGCTAAACAAACTACAACTATCGGTCTGTAATTTTTATAGACTTTATAGTCGAAAAGGGTGTCAAGAAATTGGCACCCTTTTTTTATGACCGGTAAATATATACATGCGTATAGTCATTAAAACATTAGTCGATGTAACAAAAACAGGAGTTCGCCGTAAAGAACAGGGCGATGCTCTCAAGTTATCACAACAAAGTAATTTTCAAACACTTCAGCAGATTATTAATATTAGAAGTTTGATAGAAGAAAATGCTGATCCAAGCATAGAAACAACAAAAGTGGACGGTATGTTTGGTAGCAAATTCAAGGGTGAACACAAGGTATGGACATATGAGTTTACCATTGACAGACCAGAAGTATACAATAGTGGTAGCGATCCTATTGGATTACTAAAGGAAGATTTTGAAAAGATTCCTGTAATAGGCGCACTAACAGAAACCATTGAAAAACCATCCAGTTTTGTGGTTAATGACAAGAATAAAACCAATATTACCTTTGAGTCTTTTGATAAATAAAGTTAGAAGGCTAACACATTTCATATATAATTAGGCGTTGTACAAAGGCTCTTTGTTTTAGATAAACTTACCCGGAGCGGGTTAAACGGAGATATTAAAGATGGCAACTGCCGCAGACATTGAAAAAGAAAATTTAGAAGCACACGTTGAATTGTGCCAGCACAGATACGAAAATCTAGAAACACGTCTAAAGAATGTAGAAAGCAAAATTGAACACATTCACGAAGACATGGCAAAATCACACTCATCTTTAATTAAAGTAATCATCGGTACATCAGGAACCGTAATAGCAGGACTGCTATCCACGCTCGTAGTTATTCTCATTAATACACAATAAACTAAATACTAACATGTTGTTAGTAGAATTATTCGATAATCTCACGGAGAAACAGATTTGGGGACGAACTGGTAAGAAACTGGTTCGCAAGTATCGTTGTGTGGGTGGTAAACGTGCAGGCCGCATTGTTGCTAAACCACAACAATGTTTTGCCGCACCTAATATTCAAGCAAAAATGAGAATGAAGGTATTACGCAAAAAACAAGGTGCTAGAATGATGCGTAAAGCGATGAGAACAAAACGCACCAATCCAGCATCAAGAGCATTAAAGACATTGAATAGAAGATGAGAGCAATAGAATTTATCACAGAAGCACAAGCCAAATACGTGTTTGGTCGCGGTGGCGGTAAAGGTGGAACACACAAAGGCAAGGTCACACGTAAATTTAGATGTGCCAGTGGACCACGCAAAGGACGTATTGTTGCTAAGATGAGCACCTGTCATGCTCCGGTAGATACAAAAGCCAAAGCAAGAATGACCGTTACTCGTGCAAGAACACCTGCAAAGGCGGCATGGCATGCCAAAATTACAAAGAAGAGTTCGGGTATTTCTCAAGCAGTTCGAAGAAAGAACGTTGCAATGACCAAAGGCAAAAGGAAAAGATAATGAGAATAAACGAATTTGATTCTAAGCATGACGAATTTAAAAAAGTAATATTGAATCATGATCTCACCGAAGAACAACTAGACGAGGTTCTTCCTTTGGTAGGTATGGCCGCTGGTGCTTTAGCAAGAGGAGCCGTAGGGGCATTAGCAAGAACCGTTGGTGGTGCAGTAGCAAGAGGTGCAGGCGCATTAGCAAGAGGTGCCTCTAGAGGAGTTAGCAAAGCCGCAAGTGCTGTCGGTAGGGGAGCAAATAACCTTGCCGCTAAAACAGCACAAGCAGGAAGACAAGCAGGAAAAACAATAGGAAGACAAGTAGTTCAAAAAGGAAAGCAGAGCATAGGAAAAGCAATTAAACAAAAGTTTCAACAAGCCGCTCAAAATACTGGTGGAGGTGGTTCTCAAGGTACACAAGGTACACAAGGTACAACTCAACAACAGCAACAGCAGGCAAATTCTCCAAATGCACCGATGGATTTAAAAATAGGAACAGAATTTGATTTACCAGATCCTACTAAACCCAATCAAAATATCACACACGTTGTTAAAAAGGTAGGTTCACAGGATGTTGAAATGGAACCAAAGCAAAAGAAACCAGGTGTTCCAACTAGTGTTAAGTTTGCCAAAAAAGATATTACTGGCTAATTGTTCTTGCATAAACACTATTTTAGTGTTATAATAAACCAATGAAACCTGATGTTAAAAAATTAGTAGAAACCTTCTCTGAAACGGCGGCCCGTGTCAAATTGCAATTAAAAGCAAAAGGGTTCGTGCTACCGGTTGCACACAATGGTGGTATTAAATTTAAGCATCTTTGGGTAAAACGTAATGATAACGGGTTTTATGATATACGTAATCTACACAATCCAAAAAAGATTTATCATAAAGATATCGGTGCTCATAAACTAGCAATGGCAATAACCATTTATGAAGGATTTGGAAAAACGTACAATCTTACAGAAATACAAAAAATCGATAATGTGTATCTGCATCATGCAAATAACATAACTATATACAACTATCACATTAGCAAGGCGCAAGAAGCAGGTGATGACGTTAAAGAGCAGATAATAAGATCACGTGCTGATCACCATGAAATTGCGTTAAATAGTGTTAGAAAAGACATAAACCGTGTGCTAGATAGGGCAGAAAAACTGCTATTTGAAAATAAATAACATTGTTATTAGGGGAAAGAATATGAAAACAACAGATTTTATGAACAACGTTACCGTAGAGGGTCTAAACGCACAATTACGTAAGACTTATGGTATTTCAGTTGACATTGCAAAATACAGCAAGGATCAACTAGAAGATTACAGCAAAAAAATTGAAGCAAAATTAATTGACTTCGAAACTAAAAATAATTTTAACGAGTCAACAACTAACGAAGGTTATCAAAAAACACTTTTGATTAAAAAGATTGTTGAAGCGGCAATGAATCAATACATCGAAACTCCCCTAGAAATTGATGATGTTGAAGCAGACATTGATAATGTAACTGAAGCAGACGCAGATGTTGCACGTGACTTTACAGATGATGTTGAAGTTACAGAAGGTGATAACATTTATCATCCTTGCACTAAATCATTTAAACATGATAAGTTCGGTGAAGGTGAAGTGTTAGAAGGTGAGCATACTTTAGCAGAAGATGGTACGGTAACACATTACGATGCTAAGTTTACAAAAGAAGATGGCACTCCTTTTATTGTTAGAAATATCCCCGTTGCTAACATGAAAGAATGTGTTATAGTAGAACACGGTCATGCTCCTAAGAAAAAGAAAGTTAAAAAAGAAGACGTTGAAAAAGTTGAAAAAGTAATCAACGAAGGTGAAGAAGACAAAGCGGCATTGGTAATGGCGGCTAAGGATATGGTAGACAGATTTACTTCATTCTTAGAAGACGTTGCTGAAATGAGTGCTGAAGGTATGCTTGACATCCAAGATCAAATTAGAGATGAAATGGGTGCTGAACAAGCAGAAGCGTTTGCACAAGTTGTTGCTCCTGCACTTGAAGCAACTATGGAAAACTTAAAAACAAGTAGAGAAGCATTAACACAAGGTGTTGGTATTATTACAGGCGAAGAAGCACCAACTGATACTATCGGTGCAGAACCTGAAGGTGATATTGAAGAGCCTATGGATGCAGAAGTACCAGCAGAAGAGCCTATGGATGCAGAAGCACCAGCGGATGATGAGTTTGGTGCAAGTGATGCCGCAACAGGTGGAACAGAACCTGCAGGTAGAGAAAAACGCGAATCATATCAACCAACTAAAAAACCAGTTACTGAGTCAGTACGTATTTTCAAGACCTTAAGCAAATAAGGAGAACTTGATGCGTTTTTACGAAATCTCAGATAATCCAGTTGATGATCTAGTAATTGTTCTACGTAATCAAATCAAACGAGCAAACACAGAAGGTTCCTCCGCTCAATTAAGTTGGCAGGCTATTTCTAGTCTTATGTCAGATATGGGACACGGTGAATATAGTTACGATTCTTTTAAAACTGAGTACGATAACAATCCAGACTTAAAATCTATTGTAAAAAATTATAATGCTGATGGAATTGTTTTAAACACTCAAGTAGAAAAACCCGAATCCGGTGAAGAAGATGGCGTTGATGATTCTGAAAAATCTGTAAACGCAATGGCAAAACGAGCAACAAACAAGCGTTTCTAACTTGACATCTTGTTGCTTTTCTGTGTATAATTAATAATATTAAAATGAGAATCAAGTAATGAATAATATTTCACCACCACCTTATGTGGAAAGACATCAATATCATAAAGTCAAACAAATTAACCTAGAAGGCAAAAGACTTTACGAAGCACCCGACGGTAGCAAAACCCCAAGCGTTACAACTATTCTTAGCAAAACAAAAGATATGACACATCTTATTGCTTGGAAGAAACGTGTGGGTGAGCAAGAAGCACAGCGAATTACAACAGAAGCGGCAGGTGTTGGTACAGCAATGCACAACAATCTAGAACGTTTTCTTATTGGAGAAGAACGTATGCCCGGCAAAAACATGGTGCATGTTCAAGCAAATAAGATGGCTGATGAGATTATTAAAAACGCTCTATGTGATGTGGATGAAATATGGGGTATTGAACAAGCATTGTATTATCCAGAACTTTATTCAGGTACAACCGACCTAGTAGGTGTATACAAAGGCAAGCCTGCTATTATGGACTTTAAACAAACTAATAAACCTAAAAAAGAAGAATGGGTCGAAGACTATTATATGCAGTTGGTTGCATACGCCCTAGCACACAACAAAGTTTATGATACTAACATTAACGAAGGGCATGTGTTTATGTGCTCAAGAAACTGCGAATATCAACAATTTGATTTAACTCCTGACAAATTCGATTTCTGGGTCAATAAATGGCTGGATAGGGTCGAGGACTACTACAAGGATTATCATAAATAGTAGTATAAAGTTAAAGGAGAATTAAAGTGGCAGTTGTCCAGATATCAAAGATTCAGCATCGTAGAGGTAAAGTAACGGGATCAGGTGTTCCGCAACTAGCATCTGCTGAAATAGGCTGGGCGGTAGATACACAGCAACTTTATATAGGTAATGGTGCTGTATCTGAAGGAGCACCAGCAGTAGGCAATACAGAAATCCTTACAGAACATTCTAATCTATTCACACTACTAAATCAATACGAGTACAAAGGAACAACAGACGCAACAAAGAAAACAGGTGAGTTTGTTAATAGTCCTACAACTAGAAGTATTCAGCAAAGACTGGATGATTTTGTTTCAGTAAAATCATTTGGTGCTAAAGGTACAGGTGATGTTGATGACACCGAAGCATTGCAACGTGCAATTGATGAATTGTTTATTAATATTTCAGATAAAAATGATCCTAGATCAAGAGTAGCATTAAAGATTGATGCTGGTGAATATAAAATCACAAACACTTTATACATTCCACCTTATGCTAACTTAATTGGTGATGGTAAAAACAAAACAATTATAAAATTATATCCTAATACAAATGAAGTTACTCCGATTGCCAAGTCAATGTTTATGACCGTTGATGGTAGATCGATAACAGGATCTTATATTACATACAGCAATATTCAAAACTCAACAAGACCACAAAACATTACTATTTCAGGTATTAGTTTTGAAGTAGATGCACAAGTAACCGTGCATGATGCTATTGCAAAATTAGATTGTATGACCGAAAGTTTAATTGAAGATTGTAAATTTAAAAACAATTGGGATAAAATTGACGGCTTTACATCACAAACAGGAATCAACATCAGAGGTTTAGGTGCTACAACAGCAGAACATGTTACAATTAATAATTGCGAGTTTGAACGTTTAGCAATTGGTATTCATAGTGACTATGATGTAAGATCGTTTAACATCAGCAATAACTATTTTCATTTTTTACAAGTAGGTATTGAATTAGGAAAAAATAGTGTAGGTTCAGGTGCACAATCACAAGGACCAAGACACTTTAAAGTTCAGCATAATACATTTGACAAAATTAATGATTTTGGTTTAGCAGTTTATAAGAAAACAACATCACCAGAAACATCACCATACGGACATACATCTGTAGGAAATAACTATTTGGATGTTGCTAACAATATGAATGGACAAAATAGTCCGCAAACTTCTGTAATTAAATTTGAAGAAACATTGTGTGAATCAATTGGAGATAATTTTGAACGTGAAGCATTTATTAATACTTCAAATCTAATTGAAACACCTTTCAAACCAAATGTAGATGGCTATCATCAAACTAAATCACGTGTTAATAACACGCAAATTTCTGAACGTGACTCTTTTGGAACGTTTACTAAAATTCCTTTTACTAAGGATAAAACAGCATACGTTGACTACTTGTTGGTAAAAGATTCAACAAGGGCAACTACACGAAGTGGTAGGTTAACTATTGCTGTTAGGGATGGATCAAATATTTCAGTAACCGATTCATATACACATACAGGTAGTGATAACGGTGGTGTTGACTTTACAGCCATACTAGATGATTTAGATTCGACCGTAGGCAGTGAAACCGTTAAAATACAATATCGTAATCCAATTGGGTTTGGTAATGGTAATTTAACTTATACAATTACATATTTTGCATAAAAAATTTATTAGTAGATGAATTTTATCGAAACTAGTGTTGATTCTAGAATAACTCAATGGCGAGATTTTAGAACACAACTAGAGGTTAGTAAAGATCCATTACAGGAAACGCAAGACTTATGGAACAATGCTCCAGTTATCAATCGTTACTTGGATCCTTGGGATTCTCAACAATGGCCAACGCCGTGGGAACTATTAAAAGAAAACCGGTTTTGTCCCGTTGGAATACCCCTTATGATGGGTTGGACACTGAAGTTAACTACTAAGTTTTCACAAGCACCTGTTTTGATAAAAATAAGTATAGACCATACAGAACAAAGATATTATAATCTATGTTACGTTGGCAATAAAGTTCTAAACTACACTAACAAAGTAGTTGATGAAAAAGAACTAACGGATAACTTGAGTGTTCAGTTTCAACAAGAACTTACACAAGCAAGTTAAATACAGAACAAATTATTATTTAAATGAAGGCAGGGAAACCATGACGCAAGAAATTTTAATCACCAAAAGAAATGGAGAAAAAGAGAAATTAAATCTCGATAAAATTCATTTTGTGGTGGAACAAGCGTGTGAAGATCTATCAGGCGTAAGTGCTTCACAAATCGAAATGAACGCCGATTTACAATTTGTCGACGGAATGACGACACAAGAAATTCAAGAAGTTTTAATTAAAAGTGCAAACGATCTAATTAGTTTAGAATCACCTAACTATCAATTCGCCGCGGCAAGATTGCTGTTATACGGATTGCAAAAACAAGTATACGGAAGATATGAACATGTTTCTTTAGTAAACATTATTGATAAAAATATCGAACGTGGTGTGTATGACCCTGCTATTAAGGACAAATATACACAAACTGAATTAAAGAAAATGAACACATGGATTAAACATGATCGTAACGAAGACTTTACCTATGCTGGTTTGCGTCAAGTAGTAGATAAGTATTTGTGTCAGGATCGTTCAAGCGGACAAATTTATGAAACTCCGCAATTTATGTATATGATGATTGCGGCAACATTGTTTGCTGACTATCCTAAGGAGACACGTTTAAACTACGTGAAAAAATATTATGATGCGACCTCACTTTTTAAGATCAACATACCAACCCCTGTCATGGCCGGAGTGCGTACTCCTATTCGTCAGTTTGCCTCTTGTGTTCTTGTTGATGTTGACGATACTCTTCCTAGCATTTTTAGCAGTAATAGTGCGATCGGTTACTACATTGCTCAAAGGGCAGGAATTGGAATCAATGCGGGACGAGTACGAGCGATCAATTCAAGAATCAGAGGCGGAGAAGTAGCACACACTGGTGTTGTTCCGTTCTTAAAAGTTTATGAAGCAACGGTAAGAAGTTGCACACAAAATGGTGTGCGTGGTGGAAGTGCTACAACACACTTTCCTATTTGGCACTATGAGATTGAAGACATTCTTGTTTTGAAAAACAACAAGGGAACGGAAGATAACCGTGTACGCAAACTAGACTATTCAATTCAACTTAATAAAGTATTCTATGAGAGGCTGTTATCTAATGGAACAATAACTCTTTTCTCGCCTCATGAAGTGCCAGAAGTATATGATGCATTTTATAGTGGAGACAATGCTCGGTTTCAAAAAGCATATGAAGCGGCAGAAAGAAAAACATCAATTCGCAAAAAAACAATAAAAGCAATGGATCTTTTTTCTGCATTACTAAAAGAAAGAGCAGAAACAGGACGTATCTATATTATGAATGTTGATCATTGCAATAGTCATAGTTCATTTAAAGATCCAGTTTATATGAGTAACCTATGCCAAGAAATTACATTACCAACCAAACCAATTCAACACATTGATGATGAGAATGGCGAGATTGCGTTATGTATACTTTCAGCAATTAATGTAGGCTTAATTAATCACCTAGAAGAATTAGAACCTCTGTGTGATTTGGCCGTTAGAGCACTTGAGGAAATTATTGAATATCAAGGTTATCCAGTCAAGGCGGCAGAACTATCTACCAAGGCTCGACGTTCATTAGGTGTTGGCTATATCGGATTAGCACACTACCTAGCCAAAAACAAGGTAAAGTATTCCGACAAAGAAGCATGGAAACTAGTTCACGATCTTTCTGAAAGTTTCCAATATTATTTGTTAAAGTCAAGTAATCAATTAGCAAAAGAAAAAGGCAAATGTGAAGGCTTTGAAAAAACAAAGTATGCTGATGGTATACTTCCTATCGATACATATAAAAAAGAAGTAGATGAAGTAGTTCCTAATAAACTAAATCAAAATTGGGAAAAGTTAAGAAAAGATATTGCTAAACACGGATTGAGGCACAGCACATTATCAGCACAAATGCCAAGTGAAAGTTCATCTGTTGTGTCAAATGCAACAAACGGAATTGAGCCACCACGTGGTTATCTAAGTGTTAAGAAGTCTAAAAAAGGACCTCTTAAGCAGATTGTTCCAGGCTATAACCAATTAAAGAATTTTTATACATTACTTTGGGACATGCAAGGTAACGAAGGTTATATTAATGTAGTTGCCGCAATGCAGAAATTCTTTGATCAGGCAATCAGTGGTAACTGGTCATATAATCCATTACAATATGAAAATAATGAAGTTCCAATGAGTGTTATGATGAAAGATTTATTAACTACATATAAAATGGGTTGGAAAACAAGTTACTATCAAAATACCTATGACTTTAAAGGTGAAGAAGATAACGTTCAACCTGCAGGTTTGGAAGAAACACAAGTTGACATCAAAGAAAAAGATGCTATACTTGAAACTAATGGTGTCAATGGAGTAAATGGCACTAATGGTATAAAAGATCACACTAATGGTGTAAACGGTGTCGAACAAGGAGTAGAAGATGACGACACTTGCGAAGCGTGTGCAATATAAGGATTTATGACAAAGGGAACTAAGAAGAAAGTTACAGGTAAAGAGAAAATGGAAAAGAAGAAAACGGTGTTCAACCGTAAGAAGGTTGACTTCACAAAACAGCACATGTTTTTTGGAGAGGATCAAAACACCCAAAGGTATGATACATTTAGATACCCTGAATACGACAAACTCAACCAAACTATGTTGGGTTACTTCTGGCGACCAGAAGAAGTTAGTTTACAAAAAGATAGAGGTGATTATCAAGAATTTCGTCCAGAACAAAAACACATCTTTACAAGTAACCTAAAATATCAAACACTATTAGATAGTGTGCAAGGACGAGGACCATGTTTGGCATTTTTACCTTATTGTTCTTTACCAGAATTAGAAGGTTGCATTATTACTTGGGATTTCTTTGAAACTATCCACTCGCGTTCATACACACATATTATGAAAAATGTATATCCGAATCCAACAGAAGTATTTGATACAATATTGGATGACGATAAAATTATCGAACGTGCTATTAGTGTTACAAAAAATTACGACGAGTTTTATGATATTGCTAACAATTACTTTAACAAAGGTAAAGGTAATATCTACGATGTGAAAAAAGCGTTATACAGAGCAATGATGACCGTGAACATTCTTGAAGGTTTACGTTTTTATGTATCATTTGCTTGTACGTTTGCGTTTGGTGAACTTAAACTTATGGAAGGTTCAGCAAAAATTATTTCACTAATTGCTAGAGACGAAGCAACACACCTAAATTTATCAACACATATCATCAAGCACTGGATGAAGGGTGATGATGATCCTGACATGAAAAAAATTGCTGTTGAACTAGAAAACGAAATTTATGACATGTGGCGTAATTGTGTTGATGAAGAAAAACGTTGGGCGGATTACCTCTTTAAGGACGGTTCTATGATCGGACTTAATGCTAACCTACTTCATGCTTATGTAGAGTTTATTGCAAATAAAAGACTCAAAGCCTTAGGCTTAAAAACAATTTATGATCGCCCACTAAACACTAACCCACTACCATGGACACAACATTGGTTATCAAGTGCAGGACTACAGGTTGCTCCACAAGAAACCGAAGTTGAAAGTTATATCGTTGGTGGTGTAAAACAAGACATCGAAGAAGATACATTTAAAGGATTTAAACTATGATCGAAATATATGGTAAACCAATGTGTCCATTCTGCGACAAAGCAAAAGCACTTTGTGAGCAAAAAGGACTAGACTACACTTACAAATCACTAGGCACAGACTATCAAGTTAACGACCTACTCGAAATGTTTCCTGGTGCAAAAACCGTACCACAAATTGTTATTAGCGGAAATAAGATCGGTGGATACGATAAACTTGAAAAATACATTGAAGAAACTAATTATACCGGAACAGGACACTCACTATAATGCTAATTAATACACCACACAAAGTAGGCGACATTGTAACAATTAAACTTTTCTCAGGCGAAGAATTAGTTGGAAAATTACATGAAGAAACAGACACTCTTTTAAAAATTAAAACACCTTTAACATTAGTAATGTCACAGCAAGGATTAGGACTACAACAATATTTGTTTACGGTTGATCCTGATGCTCCACTACCACTTGAACGTAGAGCGGTTGTAACAATTACAAAAACACACGACCAGTTCGCAAAAGTGTATCAAGAAAGAACTTCCGGTCTAGTGACTGCTCCAGCAGGAATGGAACAAAAGATCAAGACAGCAAACTAGGAACACTTCTGTGAAAGTTGTAAAAGGTTGGCACTTTCCAGATAATGACGGTCTTTTATCAAAACAAGTTAAAGGACATTACCCCGATACTAGATATCAACAAGAAGCATTAGAGAAAGCCTACGAACAAATTAGGCAAGTTTCTAGTTTTGATATGGCTATTGATGTAGGAGCCAATGTAGGATTACATTCGATAAGATTCTCAACAAAGTTTAAAAATGTTATATCATTTGAGCCATCTAGTTCTAACTTCGAATGCCTTAAAGTAAATGTACAAGGATACGATAATATCAAAACGTTTAAGTCAGCACTAGGTAAAGAAGAAGGAGAATTAGAACTTAGATTACCTAGCAGTAGTAATAATTACGGTGCATTTAGTTTTAAAGACTTTGCAAAATCAAAAGAGGATTTACTAAAAGAACTTGTTCCTGTTGTTAAATTAGATGAATTTATGTTAGCACCGTCATTTATTAAAATAGACACACAAGGATTTGAAGTTGAAGTTGTAACAGGTGGAATAGAAACAATTAAAAAGCATCGTCCCGTAATTTTAGCAGAAGCAGATCGCAAACAAATACAGCAACTACATAATTTACTTGCTCCTATTGGATACAAACTAACATGGTTTGGTAGCAAAGATAAGGTATTCTCCCCAGTTCATTTAAGATAAATATCACTATGCATGAATTTGTGATAAAAGATAACGGAAAGATTTATACCTTTGACAAATTTGAAGATATTCCTCTTGAATTTGATCATGTAATTAAATTTGTTCCTAAGGTTCCAGAACCTCCGCACACAGAAATTCAGCATGATGAAATTCATTCTTGGAATGATAAATTGAAAGAACTCATGAGGAGAGAACGTAATGCCAGCAATAACTCGTAAAGGTGATGCAGACGTAACTCATTGTTCTACTCCTGTTAGAGAAGCACATAGTCCTAATGTTTATGCTAATGGTATTCCTATTTCAAGACAGGGTGATGTAAACAATAGTCATCTATTACCCGGTGCACCGTGTCCAAGTCATCAAGCACCTATTGCTGTAGGTTCCACTACCGTTTTTATCAATGGTAAAGGTTGTGGAAGAATTGGTGATGGTATTTCAGGATGTACTTCCGTTGCAGAAGGATCTTCTAATTGCTTTGCTGGTGGTTAAAAGATAAGCAATAAACTAAACAATAACCATATAGCCAGAAAAATTGCTATGCTTGCCAATGGTCCTTGAGGCTTTGGATTCAGAACCGGCTTTGAACCAAATTCATATGGATTCACTAGGCTCTATTCCAATTAATTGGTGTACCTGTTTCATCCAATACTAGATCACCTGTATCTTTGTATTGAGCAACCATAATACCTTTTCCTCTACCTTTGCTGATCCATTTGCAAGGTTTGATTTCTCTTTCGTTATGATATCTTATGGCATGATGTGTTATTATTCCACGAGCCTTTACTCCAGCCATTATTTTCCTTGTCCTTTATAAAATTTAAGACTGCGTTTTTTAGACTTGTTCATTGAACTCATCTTGCACGAACGCTTCTTACCTGATTGACTTGTTTTCTTAGGCGTTGAAATATGACGTTCATATCCTTTATGTAGTTTCATAGATTACGCTCCTGCTTTAGCCTTTAATGCCGCTCTTTTCTTTTCTGCCGCCGCGGCTTGTCTTATTTTTCTACCAATTGGTAATTGTTGTACTATTTCGTAGATGCCGCCTTTTTTGGCTTCCCACTCTACTTTTACAGATGTGCTCTCTGTTCCGCCCTGGAATGATAGTACTGCTTTTTTATAACTTACTGCTTCTTTAGTTTCTACCTTATCACCGTCCGTGAAGGTAAAAGTTCTCATCTTTGCCATAACCCTCCTTGGTTAGTTGTTTGGCTGTTTTCTTGGACGTTAGTTATCATTTTATTCTAAAAATACGCACTTTATGTCTTGACAAACCGTTTAATAGATGCTATAAATATTATTGTAATTGTTGACAGCATCGTATGTCACAAGAGCAGGACCCCGGGGCAGTTCCGGGCACCTCCACCATTCACTTAAAACACATTCACAGAGTGTGCTTTGAGGGGGTGATATAGGATTCGACTGGCTTGTTAAGGGTGAAAGAGATTACCGGTAAGGAACGACCGAGCATTATGTGGGGAGACTCACGCTACTTGTCCAAAAACCATAAACGCAAACGAAAACTTTGCATCTGAAGATCTACGTCTAGCGGCGTAATCTTACGGGGTTGGCAACTTACCTGGCAACAGAAAAGTTGCATTTTTATAAAATCTATTAATTATAACAAAAACAATCCAAACAAATAAAGAGTAGGATCCGTTGACGTAGTCACGGAGTCCCGTTTGACTTCTTTATTCGGTAAATACACATAGGAGAACCGAAAATATGTCCGTAAAAGTAATTGATAGTTTTAGACTGGTTGTAGCCAAAAAAGGTGCAGTAAACCTCGGCTATGTTGAAGCAGATGCTGATAATGATACCCTTACGCTCGAAGCAGGTACAGGTATTGGTTTAGAAGTAGATACTAACAACGATACTATTAAAATTATCAACCAATCAGACGTTGCGGCAGTATTAGCGGCAAGAGCACCTATCTACTTAAGAGCAGATGATTCGGTTATTAAAGAAATAGGTCCAGGCGAAAACTTTGGTCTATTAGGAACAGGTGCGGCATCGACAGCGTCAAATGCTGAAGGTGATGTTACAATTAATGTTCCATTAACACTTTCGAGTTATACAAATGATCCAGGATTCATTACAGGTAATAATCTAGGTGATCGTGCAGACGTAACTATTACAAGTGTTTCTGACAACGAACTTTTACAATATGATAATGGAACAAGCCAATGGGTAAACAGAACACTTGCAGAAGCAGGATTTGCGGCAGTTTCAACATCAGGAAGTTATAACGATTTAACAAACAGACCCAATCTCACATTTGATGGTGACGTTTCTGGATCAACAGGCGGTGCATTAGCAGGTGGTGCGTCAACTATTACAATAACATTAGACGACGTTGGTATTGTTGCTGGAACGTATAATGGTTTTACAATTGATAGCAAAGGTCGTGTAACAGCAGTTAATCCGTTATTAACTGAAGACGATACTTTACAAAGTGTAACTGACAGAGGAACTACAACAACAAACGCAATTACGGTTGCAGGACTTACGGTAGGAAATTATTCTTTCCCAACTACACTCGGTTCAGATGGTACAATATTAAAAGTACAAAACGGAGGATTACAATTTTTATCAGCAAGTGATTTTGGTTCATTACAAATTACAGCAGATGACTCTGTTGTAAGAACAATTAATAGTGGAGAAATATTAGAAGTTGCCGGAGCAGGAACAATTACAACCGCTTCTGATGCTGAAGGTAAGTTAACAATTACAGGACCTACAAACATAAGTGCATTTTCAAATGATTCTAATTATCTAGCAGTTGGAGATAATATTAGCAATCTTTCTAACGATGCTAGATACATGACCGAAATAGGAATCGCGGCTGATGATTCTGTTACAAGATATGTAGGTGCTGGAGAAATTGTTAAATTTATTGGTTCAGGTAATGTTACAACAGCAACAGATCTAGAAGGATATGTAACTATTACTTCAGCACCAACATTACAAGATGTAATTACAAACGGAAGCATAGCGACAACATCTGTAGATTTTCAAGATAGTGTTACACTAGGTAGCGATACAAATGACAACTTAATAATCAAAGCAAGAGTAACACAACGTTTTCCATT
>Ga0255780_10002006_pt1 | contig 18718 bp, 18 predicted proteins | sample 071ome_32_FD_179978 | JGI IMG/M metagenome (GOLD analysis project Ga0255780, IMG submission 179978) | Coastal salt marsh microbial communities from the Groves Creek Marsh, Skidaway Island, Georgia - 071405AT metaG (version 2) | ecosystem: Environmental > Aquatic > Marine > Intertidal zone >... | reverse complement strand
GGTGCCGGCTTCGATCTCTCCTCCCGCGGCTGCTTACGCGCATGCGGTGCTGACCGAGGGTGCGGGTCGGATGCTGCACACCTCGGGTGTGGTGCCGATCGCCGTTGACGGTTCGGTTCCGGTGTCAATCGGTGAGCAGGCGGCGACCGTGTGGGCGAATATTGCGGCGATGCTGGCTGAGGCGGAGATGTCGATGAGCGACATTGTCTCGGTGACCACCTATGTGGTGGCGGGAGAGGATCTGGCTCCGGTGATGGCGGCTCGCGACGCCGCGCTCGGCGGGCATCTCGCTGCCTCGACGCTGGTGACGGTGCCCGAGCTCGCTCGACCTGAGTGGCGGATGGAGATCGCGGTCATCGCCGCAGCCGGCTGACCTGCCTAGGGTCGAGGCATGCGCCTGAGCCGTGTGATCCGACCGTTCGCTGTGGCGTCGATGGCGCTCGCCGTCTCGGGATGTATCGCTATCGACTACGGCATCACCGTCGAGGAGGACGGCTCCGGCTCGGTCGAGGCGAGTCTCGGGCTCGACATCGGCGTGCTGTCGGCCTTCGCGGGTGACGAGATCGATCGCGAGGAGGCCTGCGCCGACTTCTCGGCTGAGTTCGATCAGCCTGATGGGGTCACTTCGGAATCCTTCGATGAGGGCGACATCTGCGGTCTGCGTATTCGAGCCGTTTGGGATGCTTCCGACGATGCGGAGAGCTCGCTCGCCGCGGTGCTCGACGACGACACGATCAGCCTCGGCCGCACCGGTGATGGCGGGTGGCGCATGGAGTTCCCGTTCGGTGACGATCTCCTCGGCGACGCCACCGGTGGTGACGAGGGAATGGACGAGTTCGCGAGGCTCTTGCTCGGCGACGCCAGTTTCGTCGTCCGGTTGACCCTCCCGGGGTCGCCGGTCGATCACAACGCCGATGAGGTGTCGGGTTCCACGTTCACGTGGGATGTCGATCTGCTCGACCCTCCGGAGACGTTGTACGCCGAGACCGGTCCCGCTGATGAGGCGTCGGCCGCGGGCGCCGTCGTGATCGTCCTGGCGGTCATCGCGGTCGTCGGTCTCGTGGCGGTCTTCGCGGTCACCTCCCGGAGGGGTCGCTCGGGTTCCTGACCTCCTACGCTTGGCTCATGTCTGACGACGTGCGCCGAACCGATTCCGGCATCGAGATCCGTTCGCTCTACACCGAGGGCGACCTGGATGGCTGGGATGCCGCCGAGCGCCTTGGTCTTCCGGGTGAGGCACCGTTCACCCGCGGGGTGTACCCCTCGATGTACCGGGGTCGTCTCTGGACGATGCGCCAGTACTCGGGTTTCGGCGACGCGGCGTCGACGAATCAGCGGTTCCGGTTCCTGCTGGAGGCCGGTCAGACCGGTCTGAGTTGCGCCTTCGATCTCCCGACCCAGATGGGCTACGACTCCGACCATCCGCGCGCTGAGGGCGAGGTCGGCAAGGTGGGGGTGGCGATCGACTCGATCGATGACATGCGCACCCTGTTGGCGGGCATCCCCCTCGACACGGTGACCACGTCGATGACGATCAACTCGACGGCCGCGATCCTGCTGCTGATGTACGAGATCGTCGCCGAGGAGCAGGGCGTCGCGTCGGATCGCATCTCGGGCACGATTCAGAACGACCTGCTCAAGGAGTACATCGCGCGCGGCACCTACGTGTATCCGCCGAAGCCGTCGATGCGGATTATCACCGACATCTTCGGGTACTGCTCGGAGAACATCCCGAGGTGGAACACGATCTCGATCTCGGGGTATCACATCCGTGAGGCCGGTTCGACGGCGGTCCAGGAGATCGCCTTCACGATCGCGAACGCCATTGCGTACGTGCAGGCGGCGATTGATGCCGGCCTCGACGTGGACGACTTCGCGCCGCGCTTGTCGTTCTTCTGGAACGGTCACAACCACTTCTTCGAGGAGGTGGCGAAGTTCCGCGCGAGTCGTCGGATCTGGCATCGGGTGATGACGGAGCGGTTCGGCGCGAAGGACCCGCGTTCGGCGATGTTGCGTTTCCACACGCAGACCGGTGGTTCGACGCTCACCGCTCAGCAGCCGGTCAACAACGTGGTGCGGGTGGCCTTGCAAGCGCTCGCCGCGGTGATGGGTGGCACCCAGTCGCTGCACACCAACGGCTTCGACGAGGCGCTGTCGTTGCCGACTGAGGACGCGGCCCGGCTCGCGCTTCGCACCCAGCAGATCATCGGCTACGAGGCGGGGGTGACCGACACGCCCGATCCGTTGGCTGGTTCGTATCTGGTGGAGTCGATGACCGACGAGATCGAGCGACTCGCGTGGGAGTACATCGAGCGGATCGACGAGATGGGTGGTGCGGTCGAGGCGATCGAGGCGCACTTCCAGCAGGACGAGATCGAGCAGGCCGCGTATGAGTACACGAAGTCGATCGACGATGACGAGCGGGTGATCGTCGGGCTCAACCGGTTCACGGTCGACGGCGAGCCTGAACCGGATGTCTTCCCGATCGATCCGAGCCTGGAGACCTCCCAGCGGGAGCGTTTGGCGGCGTTCAAGGCGAACCGCGACATGGCGCAGGTGTCGGCGCGGCTCGCTGAGGTGTCCGAGACGGCGCGGGGGACCGGCAATCTCTTGCCGCCGATGAAGGAGGCGCTGCGGGTTGGGGCGACGCTCGGTGAGGTGAGCGACGCCCTTCGCGAGGTGTTCGGCACCTATCAGCCCTGATCAGGCCTACTGATCGGGCCGGTGACCTAATTCACGACTAGCCGAATCGGGTTTGTCGGAATACACTCCCCAGACGTGGGGTTGACCGCGTCATGAGCCAGACCTTCGCGACAAGTGGAACGCATCCGCTGTTCGCCTCGACCGCCCTGCCGGGGGTCAACGGTGGAGTGCTCGACCTGATCGGGAACACCCCGTGCGTCGATGTTTCGAACCTCTCGCCGAACCCCGATGTTCGGATCGTCGCGAAGCTCGAGATGCAGAACCCGTTCGGGTCCGTGAAAGATCGCATCGCCAAGGCGATGATCGAGGCCGCCGAGGCTGATGGCTCCCTCAGCCCGGGCCAGACGATCATCGAGCCGTCCTCGGGCAACACCGGTATCGCCCTCGCCGCGATCGCTCGCCTGAAGGGCTATCCCATCAAGATCCTGCTCCCTGAGAGCGTCTCCATCGAGCGTCGTCAGATGCTCGAGATCATGGGCGCCGAGATCATCCTCACCCCCGGGGCCGAGGGATCCAACGGCGCCGTGCGGCGGGCCACCGAGATGGCGGCTGACCATCCGGAGTGGCGTCTCATCTACCAGTACGGCAACGAGGCGAACCCGCGCGCTCACTACGAGGGCACCGGCCCTGAGATCTGGCGCGACGTCCCCGACATCACGCATTTCGTCGCCGGTCTCGGCACGAGCGGCACGCTGATGGGTACCGGACGGTTCCTGAAGGAACAGAACCCCGACATTCAGATCGTCGCGGTGGAGCCGCCGCTCGGTGAGAACGTCGAGGGTCTCCGAAACATGGATGAGGGGTACATCCCCCCGGTGTTTGAGAAGTGGAACGGCTACGAACTGCTCGACCGTAAGCGGGTCGTTCGTCCGCGCGAGTCGATTGAGTGGACGCGTCGGCTGGTGTCGGAGTGCGGCATCTTCGCCGGTATCTCGAGTGGCGCCGCATTGGCTGGGGCCGCGAAGGTGGCCGCGGAGATCGACCGAGGGGTCATCGTCTTCATCGTGTGCGATGGTGGCTGGAAATACCTCTCGACTGGCGCCTACACCGTCGATCTCGACGTCGCTGAGGCAAACGCCAGCTCGATCATCTACTTCTGAGAACGCCGCGAACTCACGTCACCTTCCGAGGTCAACTCAGAGTGAACGAGAGATGACATCGAGGTGAACGACACGGGTTAGTGTCGATGCTCGCATGTCGGATCGTGGGCCTGTCCAGTTCGAATCAGCCGCCCGCCTCCTCCGATTCGCGGTCGTTCTCGGCCTGATCTACCTCTTCCTCGCCGGCGTGTCATCGCTCGAGGGCGGCATCAAGGTGATGGGGGCCGACACCCAGGAGCGCCTGTTCTCGAACGTCTCGCATCCGATCGCTGGCCTCTTCATCGGCCTCCTCGGCACGGTCTTGGTGCAGTCCTCCTCGGCGAGCACCTCGGTGATCGTCGGGCTCGTGGCCTCGGGGGCGCTCGGCCTTGAGGCGGCCGTACCGATGATCATGGGGGCGAACCTCGGCACGACGGTCACCAACACCCTCGTGTCGCTCGGTCACGTCCGTCAGTCGAACGAGTTCCGCCGCGCGCTCGCTGCCGCGACGGTGCACGACTTCTTCAACGTGATGGCGGTCATCGTGCTCCTGCCGTTCGAGCTGGCGACCGGGCTGCTCTCGCGACTCGCCACCGGCACCGCCGATCTGCTCATCGGATCGGGGGGCGCTGAGTGGGAGAGCCCGTTGAAGGCGCTGGTGAAGGCGCCGGTATCAGCGCTGAAAGACGGCCTCAAGTCGGCCGGGTTCGACGGAAATGCGCTCGGTATCTCGATGGTCGCCGTCGGCCTTGTGGTCGTGTTGATCTCCCTCATTTCGATCACGAAGAACATGAAGCAGTTGATCGCCGCGCGACTCGAGCGATCGATGAACCGTGTGCTCGGGCGTGGCGGCGGCATCGTTGCGATCATCGTTGGCATCTTGGTGACCGTCGCCGTGCAGTCCTCGAGCATCACCACCTCGATTCTCATTCCGATGTCGGCGGCAGGCGTGATCACGTTGCGCAACGCCTATCCGGTCACCCTCGGGGCGAATGTCGGCACGACGATCACCGCGCTCCTCGCCGCGATGGCTGCCAGTGGGAGCGACGCGCTGTCGATCGCGTTGGTGCACACCTGGTTCAACGTGATCGGAATCCTCGTGTTGTTCGGCATCCCGTTCCTTCGGCCGCTTCCGATCCGGGCGGCCGAGCTTCTCGCCGAAGTGGCTGTCAGAAGGCGCACCTTCGCCTTCGTGTGGGTGCTCGGCATGTTCATCATCGTGCCCCTGATCGGGGTGGCGATCTTCCGCTAGGAGGTGTCCAATGGTCCTGTCGTTCTTCAAACGTGGTGAGTCGGGTCTCGAGCACGTCGCTCATCAGACGATCTCGATGCTCGGCGACGCGCGGCACTCGTTCGATCTCGCGTCGACTGCGGTGCTGGCAGGAGCGGATCCCGCGGCCGTTGGCGCCGACATTCGGGCCACGGATGAGCGGATCAATGCTGCTGAGCAGAAGCTGCGTTCGGAACTGGTGGTCCACGTCGCCGTCCAAGGCGGTGGCGACATCGGACTGGTGCTCGGCTACACGCTGCTGCTCAAGAAGATCGAGCGGATCGGCGATCAGGCGAAGAACATCCTCGACCTCGCTGAGGAGGGCATCTCGCTCGCCGGTGCCGATGACGTCGAGATGTTCATCTCTCGCCGCCAGCAGATCTCCCAGATGTATGTGGAGGCGGCTGACATCCTCGCTACGCAGGACGCCGATCGGGCTCGGGCTTTCCTCGCCGCCTCTCGGGAGTTGAACGCCGAATGCGAGGCGAAGGTGCACGAGTACATGCACTCCGATCGTCCCGGTCATTGGGCGGTGCCGCGCGCGATTTTGCACCGCTATTGGAAGCGGATCGTCGCGAACCTCGCAGGGATCGTTACCGCGGCGATCGAGCCGATCTCGTCCCTCGACTATCTCGAGGGTGGCGCAACCGACATCGTCGATTGATCGTCACGGCCTGAGCGGCAAGGACTGATCGGCGCCGAGACGGCCCGCTCGGTAGCGTGCCGCCCGTGGACCGGCCGATCGGGATGTTCGACTCGGGCTTCGGCGGGCTGACCGTCGCGCGGGCGCTCATTGATCTGCTTCCGGCCGAGGACCTCGTCTATATCGGCGACACCGGTCGCTACCCGTACGGGTCGAAGCCCCTCGCCGAGGTGCGCTCCTATGCCCTCGAGCTCGGTCACTCCCTGGTCGACGACTTCGGGGTGAAGGCGATCGTCGTCGCCTGCAACACCGCGACGGCGGCCGCGATCGACGATCTTCGATCGGAGTTGGCGGTGCCAGTGATCGACGTGGTGCGCCCGGGGGCCTCGGCGCTCGTTCGTGCGTCTCGCAGCGGTCAGATCGGGGTGATCGGAACCGTGGGGACGATCTCGTCGGGTGCCTACCCGGCCGCGGTCACCGATGTCGCGGCCGTCCTCGGCGTGGACGTCGAGTTGACGAGCGCGGCCTGTCCCGGCTTCGTCGAGTTCGTCGAACGTGGTCAAACCACCGGTGACGAGGTCACCGTGCTCGCCGAGCGGCTCCTGGCACCGGTGCGCGCGGCTGGAGTTGACACGCTCCTGCTCGGATGCACCCACTATCCGTTCCTCGCTCGAACGATCGGCGACGTGATGGGTCCGGAGGTGGTGTTGGTCTCCTCGGCCGATGAGACGGCGTTCGCCGCCCGGTCACGCCTCGGCGACCTTGGCCTGCTTCGCGATGACCGGCCTCGGGGAACTCGCCGATTCCTGTCGAGCGGGGACGTCGATACCTTCCGCGAGCTCGGTTCGATGCTGCTCGGACCCGAGCTCGACTCGACGGCCCGTTGGCCGCTGTCGACCTGACGGCTGCTGCGACGCCTACCCTGAGCACGCACCCGCGACACGAGGAGAGTCATGCCACGCCCCGATGGACGTCAGCCCAACGAACTGCGACCCGTGAGTTTCGAACGGGACTTCACCGAGATGGCCGACGGGTCGTGTCTGGTGACGATCGGTCGCACGAAGGTGCTCTGCACCGCCTCGATCGATGAGGACGTTCCGCGTTGGATGAAGGGCCGAGGCACCGGCTGGGTGACGGCTGAGTACTCGATGCTGCCGGGCTCGTCGCCCGAGCGCGTTGGACGCGAGGCGGCGAAGGGCAAGCAGTCGGGTCGCACCGTGGAGATTCAGCGGCTTATCGGCCGGGCGTTGCGCGCCGCGTGCGATATGACCCTGCTTGGGGAGCGTCAAGTGGTCGTCGACTGCGATGTCATTCAGGCCGATGGGGGCACGCGAACCGCGAGCATCTGTGGCGGCTATCTGGCGCTCCATGACGCCCTCGCCCGTCGGATGCAACAGGGGCTGATCGCCGAGCATCCGCTGCACTCCTCCTGCGCGGCGATCTCTGTTGGCATCGTCGACGGCACGCCGGTGTTGGACCTTCCATATGTGGAGGACTCGCGCGCTGAGGTCGACATGAACGTCGTCATGCTGCGTCCGGCTGGAGTGGGCGGGCAGGCGCGTTTCGTCGAGGTGCAAGGCACGGCGGAGGGTATGGCGTTCACCCGCGACGAACTCGATTCGCTGCTGCAACTCGCCGAGGGCGGTCTCACGACGATCGCCGACCTCCAAGACGAGATGACCTCGGTGCCTCCCTCCCCGCGCCGGGCCTGAACCCGCCGTGATCGAACTGGTCTGCGCTTCGGCGAATCCCGACAAGGTCGTCGAGATCGCCGCGTTGCTCGATGGGGTCGCTCTGCTCTTGCCGCGGCCGTCGGAGGTGCCCGATGTGGTGGAGGACGCCGACACCCTCGTCGGGAACGCTCGGTTGAAGGCGGCGGCGATCTGCGCCGCGACGGGGCGGGCGGCGGTCGCCGACGACACCGGCCTCGAGGTCGACGCTCTCGGTGGAGCGCCTGGTGTCTTCGCGGCTCGATACGCGGGTGAGGGCGTCACCTATGCCGACAACCGCGCGAAACTGCTTGCCGAACTCGCGGGTGTTGCCGAACCCGACCGGACGGCCCGTTTCACGACCGTGGCGATGGTGGTGCGCCCGGATGGCTCCGAGACGGTGGTGGAGGGGGTGTGCGAAGGCCTCATCGCTCCGGTGGAGCGCGGTGCACGCGGCTTCGGCTACGACGCCGTCTTCATTCCGGTCGACGGTGACGGCCGCACGTTCGCTGAGATGTCGGATGCCGAGAAGAACGCGATCTCGCACCGGGGTCGCGCCTTCGTCGCCCTCGCCGCCGCGCTCCGTTGAGGGTTGGCCCGGCCGGGGTTGTTCCTTCGTTTCCACCTCACGGCGAAGGGTCGTCGCCGGGTACGGTTCGCTGCATGAGCGAAGCCTTCATCATCGACGCGGTCCGCACCCCGACGGGCCGCCGCAACGGACGTCTCTCCGAGGTGCATCCCGCCGACCTTGGCGCGCACGCGATCGGCAACCTGATCCAGCGGTCCGGTGTCGACCCGGAGCGGGTTGACGATGTCGTGTTCGGCAACGTCAACTCGGTGTGGGAGCAGGCCGGCTGTATCGCGCGCACCTCGTGGCTCGCGGCCGGACTCCCGATGCACGTTCCGGGTGTGACGATCGATCGTCAGTGCGGTTCCGCGCAGCAGGCGGTGCAGTTTGCGGCGCAGGCCGTGATGTCGGGCACGATGGACATCGTCGTCGCCGGCGGGGTCGAGAACATGTCGATGGTGCCGATCACCGCGGGCGCTCAGGCTGGGAAGGATGATCCGGAGTTCGATCCGTTCACCGGTTCCTCCGGCTGGACCTCGCGGTTCGGCAACGGTGAGGTCAGCCAGTTCCTTGGCGCGGAGATGATGGCTGAGCACTGGGACATCAGCCGTGAGGACATGGAGCAGTGGGCGGTTCAGTCACACGAGCGCGCCCTCCAGGCTCAGGCCGAGGGCCGCTTCGAGCGCGAGATCGCCCCGCTGAACGGCCTTGATCGTGATGAGGGGCCGCGCGAACCTGACGTCGACAAGATCCGGTCACTGCCGACGCTTCGCGAGGGCGGTCGCATCACCGCTGCGGTGGCGAGTCAGATCTCCGACGGTTCGTCGGCGGTGCTGATCGCGAACGCCGAGGCGGTCGAACGTCATGGCCTCACCCCGAAAGCCCGTATCCATCACATGTCGGTCATGGCTGACGATCCGATCATGATGCTGTCGGCGCCGATCCCGGCTACGAAGCGCGCCCTTGAGCGGGCCGGTATGTCGATCGATGACATCGATTTGGTGGAGATCAACGAGGCCTTCGCGCCGGTGGTGCTCGCCTGGTTGAAGGAGACCGGTGCCGATCCCGCCCGGGTGAATGTGAATGGTGGCGCGATCGCGCTCGGGCATCCGCTCGGGGCGACTGGCGCCCGTTTGATGACCACCCTGGTTCACGAACTCGAGCGCACCGGCGGCCGCTTCGGCCTCCAGACGATGTGCGAGGGCGGGGGCCAGGCAAACGTGACCATCATCGAACGCCTCTGAGCATCTTGTTTCGTCGTCTCTCGGTCGTCGTCGCCGCGTTCGTGATCGCCGCCTGCGGGGCGGCGCCAGAGGAGAGCGGTTCGGTCGACGTCGAACCGGTGACGGCACCGGAGACCGACGGCCCGATCGCGACTACGACGTCGGCGCCACCAACGACGTCCACCACCTCATCGAACGCGCAGACGACCACGTCGACGACGGCGCCATCGACGAGCACAACGACGACCGTGCCCTTCGAGCATCCACCACTGGAGCCGACCTTGGAGGAGACCGGGTTCGCGACGGTGGTCGCCCCAATCCTTCTCGATCATTGCGCGTCATGTCACAACCCCGGTGGGCCCGGCTCGACGCATTGGTATCTGTCGACGGCGCGCGATGTCGTCGAGGTGTCGCCGTACATCGTCGAACAGGTGGTCTCAGGCCAGATGCCGCCCTGGCCGGCGAGCGATCTCGGTGTGCCGTACGCGAAATCGCTCGGTCTGACCGCTGACGAGTTCGATGCGGTGATCGGCTGGTTGGAGGCTGGCGCGGCACTCGACGTGGACGAGGACACGCCGATGTTCGCGGCGGAGCTCGCGGCCCTCGAGGATCCGCTTGTCGTTCCTCCGGTCGAGCCGTATGGGGGTGAGAGCGGTCGCTATGACGACTATCGATGCCTCGTCTATCAACCCGATCTCGATGAGGGCGCTTGGCTCACCGGTTATCAGTTCGTGGCCGATCAGACCGAGGTGGTGCACCACGCGCTCGGGTATCTCGTGCCGGCACGGGAGTGGGAGGACGCCCTCGCTCGCGACGCCCGTGATGAGGGATCGGGGTGGGAGTGCTTCGGCGGCACCGGGCTCGACGACACCTTCGTGGTGGGTTGGGCGCCGGGTCAGTTGCCGGGTCGCTATCCCGATGGAAGCGGGTTGCGTCTCGAGCCGGGCGACTTCTTCGTGGTGCAGGTCCACTACCACTACGACACCCGACCCGGCCCGGACGCGTCATGGCTTGAACTGCAACTCGATCACGGGTCCGCCGAGCTCGAGCCGGTGACGATCTCGCAGTATCTGACCCCGGCCGAGATCCCGTGTGGCCCTGGCGAGGCCGGCCCGCTCTGCGATCGGACCGCGGCGATGGCTCGGGCGGTCGGCGAGTTCGGGGTCGTTCCGGCTGACCTCATCAACTTGCAGTGCCGCGTATCGCCGGCCGACTTCGCTGACATGACCGACGGGACAGCGTGGTCGTCGTGCGATCTGCCGGTGATGGCGACGGGCGAGATCATCTCGGTGCTCGGGCATATGCATGCGCTCGGTGCGACCTATCGGATGACCCTCAACCCTGACACCGACGAGGAACTGGTGCTCCTCGACATTCCCGACTGGGATTACGACTGGCAGTACAACTACGAGCCCGCGCAGTCGATCGTGTTGAAGCGCGGTGATGTGCTGCGTTTCGAGTGCTCGTGGGAGCGATCGCGACGCGATCCGGATCTTGAGCCGGCCTACGTGCTGTGGTCGTTCGGCTCCGATGACGAGATGTGCTTCTCGACGGTGGTCACCCGACCCACCCCCTGACTTCGGGGATCAGTCGATCGAGGAACCGCAGTTGGGGCACTGCAGGTACCCCTCGTGCACATGGAGTGGGCCGTCCCCGCAATAGGGACAGGTGTCGCCTTCGTCGTGCTCGTCATCGGATTCGTCGTACATGTCGCCCCCTGCGGTGAGAACGTCATCGTGGCCGACGGGTGTGACCCCTCGCTAGCGTCCGTTGGGTGAACGCGTCGGCCAGCATCGTTGTGCCGTGTTTCAACGAGGAGGGCCGCTGGAACGCCGACTACTGGCGGTCGATGCTGGCCCTTGAGAGTGTGCGTTGGGTGTTTGTCGACGATGGTTCTCGCGATGGCACTCGGGGGTTCATTGACGATCTGGTCGAGACGTCGTCGGGGATTGCTCGCGCGGTGCACCTCGATCGCAACCGCGGCAAGGCCGAGGCGGTTCGCGCCGGAATGCTCGCCGCTCTCGACGATGGGGGCCGATCGGTCGGGTTCATGGACGCCGACGGGGCCTTCGCGGTGGGTGATGTCGAGCGCTTCGTGGCGCTGATGTCGGAGAAGCGTGCTGACGACGTCGATTCGCTCTGGTCATCACGGGTCGCGCTCGCGGGTCGCGACATCCACCGATCCGACTCACGGCACTATCTCGGGCGTTTGGTGGCGACGGTGCTGACGCTTGGTGAGGAGTATCTGCCCTACGACACCCAGTCGGGGTTCAAGCTCTACGTCGCCGATGACCGTCTTCGCGGTTGTCTCGACGAGCCGTTCTCGACTCGGTGGATGTTCGATCTCGAGCTGTATTACCGGTGGCGGCGGCTGCAGGGCTCGCCGATGCGGGTGTGGGAGGAGCCGTTGCAGTCTTGGCGCGACGTCGCCGGGTCGAAGGTGACGGGGCGAGAGTCGATTCGCGCGATCCGCGAGATCGCGGCGGTCAAGCGACTGCAGCGCTCGAGTCGCTGAGTGCGGGCGGTGGGACTCGAACCCACACTCCGAGGAACAGGAACCTAAATCCTGCGCGTCTGCCAGTTCCGCCACGCCCGCTCACCGGCGAGGGTAGCGACGGGTTCAGTAGTCGCCGCCACCATCGGCGGGTCCGAGCAGCATGTTCTCGAGGGCGTCGGTGATGGTGCCGGTCACCTCGAGGCCGCTCGCCTGCTGGTGGGCGATGATCGCGCGCTGAGTTCCCGGGCCGAACATGCCGTCCACGGAGAGTTGCTGCCCGGCGTCGGCGAGGGCCTGCTGGATGGCGGTTACCACGGGCGCTTCGGCGCACATGCGCACGGGGCGCTCGAGGCCGGGCGCGTAGGTACGGCCTCCGCACCAGACGTCGTCGATTGATTTCGCGCGCAGCATCGAGATACCGGAGTCCCAACTGAGCAGGTGAGCCCCGTCACGGTGGCAGGCCGGATCGGTGCCAGGTTCGTAGTAGTCCCAGGCGGGCGAGACCGGTTCGAGGGCGAGGCCGCTCTCGGTGGTGTATCCCTCGAAGGCGCCGAGGTCCACGCCGCAGGGGTAGGCGACGCTGACCGGTTGCCAGGTGCAGTCGCTGCCCAGTCGTTCGATGAGGGTGTCGCCGCGTCCTTCGTAAACGCTGCGGCTCGCGAGGCGGATGACTTCGGTGCCGTCGACGAGGCCGATCGCGACGCCGCGGAGCCCGTAGCCGATGAGTCCGTTCCCGGTGCTGTCGTCCCAGAGCACCTCGGCGAGCGGGCTGATCGTCGGTTCCCAGGCTTCTCCGTTCCATCGGAGGTCGTGGAGGTCGGCGGTGGGGGCGTCGCGCGAGTCGACGATGCCCGGGTCGGTCGGCCCGACGGCGGCGACGGCGATGGTGCCGCAGGGGGTGTCGATCGGGCCGGCGAGGGCGGTGGCGGCGAGTCGGGCCCCGTAGTCGGCGAGGGAGCCGGCGGCGGTGGGGGCCTGTGGGGTGTTGTCCAAGACGATGGGTGCTTCGGTGGTGGTCGTGTCCGCGGCCGAGGGTGTGGTGGTCTCGGGTCCGACGGTGATCTCGGGGAGTTCGGCGACCTCGGGGTCGGTGATGCTCGAGCACGAGGCGAGCACGGTGGTGAGTGCGATGAGGATGGGAACTGGGCGCATTAGGGCAACCTAGCGGGGGGTGTTGTTCGGTTCGTGGCGATTTCTCGGCTCCTTTGACAGACTGTCAAGGTGACGCTGATCGACACCACCGATGCCCTGGAGAATCAGTTCGGTCTGGCCGACCGAATCGTTGACGAGTCGGCCATCGCGAATTCTGTGTCGCGTTTCCGTGAGCGCGGCATCCGTTTGCCGAAGTTCTCCGAGCTCGCGGATCCGTCGTCGTTCGATCACGCCGGGGCGGTCGGTGATGCTGATCCGCAGGGTCCCGACGCGCGGAATCTCTGGCGGGTGCACTGGTACAACGATCTCGCTGGGGCGCGGGTGACGGTCCCCGATCATGTGGTGCTCCCGCCGGCGTTGACCGGTGTGGCAAGCCCGATCATCGTCGTGTTTGGCGATCGGTTCCCGATGATCACCGCGCACAAGGTGCTCGCCGCCTACTCGTGTCTCGCTCCGCGGGTGGTGACTGGGCAGTTCGATCCGACGCGCCATCGGGCGGTGTGGCCGTCGACGGGGAACTACGCGCGCGGTGGCATCGCGATCAGTCGGATCATGGCGAGCCGCGGGGTGGCGATCCTGCCGGAGGGCATGAGTCAGGAGCGTTTCGATTGGCTGGATCGTTGGTGTGAGAACCCGGCAGAGGATGTCATCCGCACGACTGGCACCGAGTCGAACGTCAAGGAGATCTACGACGCCTGCAACGAGTTGCGGCTCGATCCGGAGAACTTCGTGCTCAACCAGTTCTCCGAGTTCGGGAATCATCTCGGTCATGTGATGGTGACCGGTCGGGCGCTCGGGCATGTGTTCGAGTCGGTGCGCGAGCAGGTGCTCGCCGCCGGCGGTCCGGATTTGCGGCTGGCGGCGTTCACCTCGGCGACGGGTTCGGCAGGCACGATCGCGGCGGGCGATCACCTGAAGGAGGCCTACGGGGCGCGCATCGTCGCGGTCGAGGCGCTCGAGTGTCCGACGATGCTCGAGAACGGGTTCGGCGAGCACAACATCCAAGGCATCGGCGACAAGCACATTCCGCTGATCCACAACGTGATGAACACCGATGTGGTGTGCGCGATCTCGGATCGGGCGACCGATGAGTTGGATGTCTTGTTCAACTCTGAGGCCGGTCGCGAGTTCTTGGCTCGGGCGAAGGGGATCGCCCCTGAGGTGGTCGAGGCTCTTGAGCATTTCGGGTTCTCAGCGATCTGCAACACGTTGGCGGCTATCAAGACCGCGAAGCTGCTCGACCTTGGCGAGGGTGACGCGTTGATCACGGTGGCGACCGATGGGGCGGCGCTCTATCCGAGTGAGCGGGCCAAGACGCTCGCCACTCGGTTTAGTGATGGGTTCTCGCCGACGGATGCCGCTGAGGTGTTCGGGGAGCACTTGGCGCACACGTCGACCGAGCACATGATCGATTGCACCGAGGCCGATCGGCGGCGGATTTTCAACCTCGGCTACTACACCTGGGTGGAGCAGCAGGGCACCCCGTTCGAGTTGTTCGAGGAGCGTCGCCATCAGTCGTTCTGGCGGGGTCTGCGCCGCTATGTCGGGGTGTGGGACGCGATGATCGACGAGTTCAACGATCGCGTCGCCGCGGGCTGATCGGAGGCGGAGGTGATCCTCGGCTGGGTGTGCCGGGTGTGCGGCGCGGAGGTCGATGTCGCGCGTCCGTTCTCGTGGACCTGTCCGTCGGCCGGTGCGGATGATCCTCGTCATGTGCTGCGCCTGGTCGACGACGGTGTCGAGTCGGAGGTCATCGACGATGCGAATCCGTTCGTGAGGTTCGCTCGGCGGATGGCGTGGTTCTCATTCGCTGTTGGCAACGGGATGTCGGAGGCGGAGGCGCTGTCGCTCGCGCGTTCGGTGGCGAATGGTTTCTTGGTGACCCCGTTCGCGGTGAACGGGCCGTTATCGGAGCGTTTCGGCGTTGAGGTGTGGGTGAAGGATGAGACGGGCCAGCTGGCGGGGTCGCATAAGGCTCGGCATCTGGTGTCGGTGATGTTGCATCTGCGCGTCGCCGAGGAGCTCGGTCTGCTCGCTGAGCGGCCGCCGTTGGCGATCTCGTCGTGTGGGAACGCGGCGTTGGCGGCGTCGACGTTGGCGGCTCGCGAGTCGTGGCCGATCGAGGTGTTCGTGCCGACCTGGATGGACCCGGCGTTCGGTTCGGCGATGGACGCGCTCGGAGCGTCGGTGCATCGGTGTGAGCGGGCGGCGGGTGACCCTCCGGGTGATCCGGCGATGGCCGGTTTCCGTTCGGCGGTGGCGGCCGGCTCGGTGCCGTTCAGCGTGCAGGGCCCGGTGAACGCGTGGTGTCTCGATGGTGGTCGGACGATCGGTTGGGAGATGGCGGCGGTCGGTGCGCCGGTGTCGGAGTTGGTGGTGCAGGTGGGTGGTGGGGCGTTGGCGTCGTGTGCTGCTCAGGGTCTCGGTGGGTCGGTGTCGTTGTTGGCGGTGCAGGCCGAGGGCTGCGCTCCGCTTGAGCGGGCGGTGACCGCGGTTGGCGACGACGCGGATCCGGCGTCGCGCTGGGCGGAGGTGATGACGCCGTGGGAGGAGCCTCATTCCTTGGCCGACGGCATTCTCGATGATGAGACCTATGACTGGTTGGCGGTGTTGGAGGCGATGCGGGTGAGTGGTGGTCGTCCGGTGGTGGTGTCTGAGGCCTCGGTGGTGGAGGCGGTTGAGGTGGCCCGGTCGGCCGGTTTGCGGGTGTCGCCGACGGGGGCCGCGGGTGTCGCGGCGCTCGTGGAGGGCGCGCAGTCGGGTCCGGTGGCGGTGATCGCGTCGGGTGTCGACCGTTCGGGAGCGTGAGGCCGCCGGCGGAGGTGGCCGGTAGCCTGCGCCCCATGGCCGATGTGACGCAGTTCCCGCAGGCGCTCGAGGGTGGTTTTGATCCGCGGAGCGATGTCTTCAACCGGCTGTTGAAGAACCGGGTGGTGTTGCTCGGGTCCGATGTGAACGACGACATCGCAAACCAGATCTGCGCCCAGCTCCTCTATCTCGAGGGCGAGGATCCGGATTCTGACATCTGGCTGTACATCAACTCGCCGGGCGGGTCGGTGACGGCCGGTATGGCGATCTACGACACGATGCAGTTCGTCAGTTGCGATGTGGCGACGGTGTGTCTCGGTCTTGCCGCGTCGATGGGTCAGTTTTTGTTGACCGCGGGTGCCGCGGGCAAGCGGTACACGCTGCCGAACGCGAGGGTGATGATGCATCAGCCGCTCGCCGGTTTGCGGGGCCAAGCGGCCGATATCGCGATCCAGGCCGAGCAGTTGGCCTACACGAAGCGTCGGATGGCCGAGTTGATCTCTCAGCACTCGGGTCAGGAGTTCTCGCAGATTCAGGCGGACTCTGAGCGCGACCGGTGGTTCACCGCGGAGGAGGCCCGCGATTACGGCCTCGTCGACAAGGTGATTCTGCGTCGCGGCGAGATCGTCTGAGTTCTCACCGCGGTTTCAGCTGTCGCTGACCCCGGGGGGTTCAGCGGGGGTCGGGGTGGCTTGCGGGGCGATGGTGGTCACCGGACCCATGTCGTAGCCGCATCGGGTGCGCACCCAATCGGCGACGGCGACGGCGGAGCGTTCGCTGGCGTAGGCCTGTTGGACGGCGCGTTGGACGCTGTCTCGATCGTTCGGAACGACAGTTGACGCGGTCTCGATGTTGGTGATGAGGGTCTGCCAGTCGTCGGCTATCTCGAGTGGGGCGAGGTCGCCGAGGAGTCGGTAGGTGAGGAGCGCCTCGTCGATTTCGGCTTCGGTGGTGATGACGGGATCGCGCACGAGGGTGAGTGATCCGGCGAGCGCGTCGCAGAACTCGACCGCGTCGCCACTCGTTCCGCCTCCGCAGGCCGCGGTGAGTGCGGCGATGAGGAGGAGCCGTCGGGTCATCACGGCGAGTGTGGCATGCCTCATGTCCGGCCCGCGGTCACCGTCGCACCCCCTGTCTAGGTTCGTCGTCGATCGAGGTTGTTGCCTCCTGTGTTCCCGGCGCCGTTCGTGTGCGTCGGGTCGTTCTCGGAGGTGGTCGGTGATCGCCAGTGTGTGTTCCGCGTCGGTGCTCGGCGCGCGGGGTCATCGGGTGATGGTCGAGGTGCATGTCGGCCCGGGTCTTCCGTCGTTCACCATGCTCGGTTTGCCCGATGAGTCGTGTCGCGAAGCCCGCGATCGTGTGCGGGCGGCGGTGTTGTCGAGTGGGCTGTCGTGGCCTGATCGTCGGGTCACGGTCAATCTGGCTCCGCCGACTCATCGCAAGAGCGGGTCGGGTCTCGATCTCGCGATCGCGGTCGGTGTGTTGGCCGCGACCGAGCAGCTCGAACCGGAGTCGTTATCGGGCCGGGCCTTCGCCGGCGAGTTGGGTCTCGACGGATCGGTGCGGGCGGTGGCGGGGGTCGCGCCGATGGTGGGGGTCGATCCGGGGCTCGAGTGGGTGGTCCCGTCGGCCTGTGTTGGCGAGGCGTCTGCGGTGTCGCGCGGCGAAGTTCGTTCAGTGGCCTCGCTCGGTGAGTTGGTGGAGGTGTTCGCTGGTCGGGCGGTGTGGTCGCGCGCTGCTGATGCGCCGGTGGGCGGGCGCGCTGAGGCGCTGGCGCCTGTGGACGACTTGGCTGATGTGCGGGGTCAGCCGGTGGCGCGGCTCGCTCTCGAGGTGGCCGCTGCTGGTGGTCATCACCTGCTCTTCGTTGGGTCGCCGGGCGCTGGCAAGACGATGTTGGCGCGTCGGCTGCCGGGGTTGCTTCCCGATCTCGATCATCAGACGGGGCTTGAGGTCACGATGGTGCAGTCAGCGGCCGGGGTGGGGTCGCCGGGGCTGGTGGTCCGGCCGCCGTTCCGCGCTCCGCATCACACGTCGTCTTCAGCAGCGCTGGTTGGCGGAGGGTCGCACATGGTTCGTCCCGGCGAGATCTCCCTCGCCCATGGCGGGGTGCTGTTCCTCGATGAGATGGGTCAGTTCGCGCCAGCAGTGCTCGACACCTTGAGGGAGGCGCTCGAGACGGGTCGTGTGTCGGTCGGTCGGGTCAACCATCACGTGTCGATGCCGGCAAGGTTCCAGTTGGTCGGCGCGACGAATCCGTGTCCGTGCGGCGAGGCGGGAGCGCCGGGGGTGTGCGCTTGCGATGAGCGGTCGCGGCATCGGTATTTGTCGCGTCTGTCGGGGCCGCTGCTCGACCGGTTCGATCTGCGGGTGCGGGTGAGTCGTCCAGAGGTGGGTGATTTGTTGTCGGGTGAGCGGGGCGAGTCGTCAGCGGAGGTGGTCTCTCGGGTGGTGAGGGCGCGCGCTCGGGCGATCGAGAGCCGCGGGATGTTGAACGCCGATCTCGACGGCGAGGCGCTCGACCGGTGGGCTCGTCTCGATGAGGCGGCCACCAGCTTGTTGCGCGACGAGATGGAACGGGGTCGGTTGACCGGCCGTGGCTATCACCGGGTTCGTCGAGTGGCTCGCACCTTGGCGGATCTCGCGGGTTGCGAGTCGGCGTCGGTGAACGGTGATTTGGTGGCGGCGGCTCTGTCGATGCGCTCGGTGTTCGATCGTCGGGTGGTGTCGTGATTCTCGACGCTGAGGTGGTCGGCGCGTTGGCGGTGTTGGCGGGGTTGCGGTCGATGTCTCGGCGGCGTCTCGCGATGATCCTCGATGTCCACCATGCGGTGGATGCGCTTGAGCGGATTCGTTCGGGTGGGCCGTTGTCGCCTGAGGTCGAGCCGAGGGCCGATGTGCGAGAGCGTCTTCGAGCCCAGGCATCGACCGTGTCGGCGTCTCGGCGCGCGGTTCGGTGCCGTGAGGTGGGGGTGTCGGTGACGGTGCCTGGCGACGGTGACTATCCGGATGCGCTCATGTCGGATCCGGAGCGGCCCGCGGTGCTGTTCTTCCGCGGTGATTCGT
>Ga0255780_10001988_pt1 | contig 18824 bp, 9 predicted proteins | sample 071ome_32_FD_179978 | JGI IMG/M metagenome (GOLD analysis project Ga0255780, IMG submission 179978) | Coastal salt marsh microbial communities from the Groves Creek Marsh, Skidaway Island, Georgia - 071405AT metaG (version 2) | ecosystem: Environmental > Aquatic > Marine > Intertidal zone > Salt... | reverse complement strand
TGACGCTTCAGGCCTGCTTGTCGGGCCCACGCGCGTTTCCCCTGACGTGTCCTCCCCCCCCCCTTCTCCTCCCCCCCGGCCGCTCAAGATCGCCGTGAGCCACCCTCTTTCCTCCTACCACTCCTCCTCAGCACATCGAGACACGATGCAGGTAGGGCGCAAACCGTGCGGGCGATCTTTCCTTTCAACTCGCGTGGGGGATCCCCTCGACCGCTCGCCCGCCCTCCCTAGATTGTCTCGGGCGCGATGCATGGCGTCACTCGATACTTTTCTCTCTACAACTATCCCTGGCCCCGGAATCGACCCCCAAATCGCCGGGACGGGGGCGGGCGAACATAGACCCTCCGTGTCTTCATCCATCGCCCAACTCCCTCCCAGCGCCGGTCCAGCTCGCGAGCCGCGGCTGATTGACATGTATCCCCCCGATGTATAATACAGCCGCGACGCCCCCCCCGTTACGCAGTCGGTCGCTTGCACTGCCGGTCGCTCGACGACCCTGGGCCAGCAGGCTGGCCCCGCCAGGAGGCCCCGCGTGGTGCCCCAGGCCGTGAAGGACGTCTTCATGCCTGCCCTGTCCTCCACCATGACGGAGGGTAAGATCACGCAGTGGCTCAAGCAGGAGGGCGACACGGTCTCCAAGGGCGAGGCGATCCTCATCGTGGAGTCGGACAAGGCCGGTGAGTGCGCGCTCATGGGGCGCTAGACACCCGTATACAGTCCTCACGGTGCATCTTGGATCCTGATGCGAGCGTATCGCCGGGGGACGTGCGGATAAATAGCTCCATCGGGGGCGGGAGCGGCTTCGAAGCTCGCGGGCTGGGGAAATCTCTCCCCGGCGCTGGGGCGTTCGGGAGCCGATGGGGTGTCGATAGACCTGCCACGCGCGCGAGAGTCTCCTTGTATCCCACGCACCTGCCGCCACGGGGTCCCCCTCCCCTCCCTCGCGGCGCTGCACTGGAGTGAAGTTCGAGGGGGGAGGGGGAACCCCTCCGTCTTCCCCCCCGCCGGGAAAAGTCGAGGGCCGCTCAGCCGCCCCCCCCCCCCGCAGACATGGAGGTGGAGGCTTTCGACAGCGGCATCCTCGCCGCCATCGCCATCCCCGACGGCGGCTCCGCGTCCGTGGGCTCCTCCATCGGCTTCATCGCCGAGTCCGAGGCGGACGTCGCTGCGGCCAAGGCCAAGGTCGGTGGCGCGGCTGCCCCTGCCCCCGCCGCCGAGGCCGCCCCCGCGCCCGCCGCCGAGGCCGCCGCCCCGGCTCCCGCTGCCGAGGCCGCCCCCGCGCCCGCCGCGGCCGCCCCCGCCCCGGCGCCCGCCGCCCCGGCGCCCGCTGCCCCCGCTGCCCCCGCTGGCCCCCAGCCCCGCGCTGACGGCCGCGTGATCGCCACCCCCTACGCCAAGAAGCTCGCCAAGCAGCTCCGCGTGGACCTCGCGACCATCGGCGGCACCGGCCCCAACGGCCGCATCACCGGCGAGGACGTGGAGCGCGCCGCCGGCCAGGGCCCTGCCGCCGCGGCCCCCGCCGCTGCCGCCGCCCCCGCCGCCGCCGCGGCCCCCGCCCCCGTGGCCAAGAAGGAGGCGGCCCCCGTGGCGGACACCACGGTGTCCGAGCTCCTCGGGACCACCCAGCCCTTCACGGCCATGCAGGCCGCCATTGCGCGCAACATGGAGGCGACGATGGACGTGCCCGTGTTCCTCGTCTCCACGTCCATGTCGACGGACAACCTCGACGCCCTGTACAAGCAGCTCAAGCCCAAGGGGGTGACGATGACGGCGCTCATCTCGAAGGCCGCCGGGATGGCCCTCGCCAAGCACCCCCTCATCAACGCCGCGACGACCCCCGACGGCCAGGGCGTGACCTACAACGCCAACGTCAACGTGGCCGTGGGCGTGGCCATGCCCGACGGCGGCCTCATCACCCCCGTGCTCAAGAACGCCGACCGCACCGACGTCTACCAGCTGTCCCGCGAGTGGGCCGACCTCGTGAAGCGCGCCCGCGGCAAGCAGCTCAAGCCCGACGAGTACAACTCGGGGACCTTCACCGTGTCCAACCTCGGCATGATGGACGTGGACCAGTTCGACGCCGTTCTCCCCAAGGGCACCGGCGCCATCCTCGCCGTGGCCTCCTCCAAGCCCACCGTCGTCGCCACCGCCGACGGCATGATGGGTGTCAAGAAGATGATGACCGTCACCCTCACGGCCGACCACCGCCACATCATGGGCGCCGACGCCGCCACCTTCCTCCAGACCCTCAAGGGCATCATCGAGAACCCGAACGCCATGACCATGTAAGGTACTCGGACGTACGGTACCCTGCCTGACTTGTGTGTTCTTAGCGACCGTGGCCCCGAGATAGAGAGAAGGTCCGGGTCGGAAGTAGTCGTGCCCGGTCCCCGCGGGCGGCGGCGCGGCGCGTTGTCTCCCCCTTCGGTCTCCCCTTTCTTCGCCTATGACGACTCACGAGGGGGGGCGCGCCTCGCCCAAATTGAAGAAGCAGCCGAGCGTCCGAGTCCAAGTCCGAGTCCCCCACCTGTCGCCGGCGCCTCTGCGTCTGCCCTGGGGACCCGCCCGATCCGCCCGTCCGGTCCCTCGCCCTCCCGCCCAAATATGGCGGCCCGTGACCCCGGAGGGTCACTCCTCTCGCACCACAGGCGACATTCCGCACCCTCAGCGGTCGGAGTGCGAGAGTCCGGGCCCCAACAGCCGCTGGATTCAAATCTTAGACGAGGCAGCCACGCCTGATTGCGCTCCCTGCGCCTCGCCGATACTTTCGCCGTCGCCCTCGTAGCCGCGCGATCGCGCGCTGCTGACGCCATCGCGCCGAGATGTCGGGTCTCGTGCTCGCCCTCGACCCCCAGGAGGTCGTCTTCCGGGGCGTGAGGCTCAACCAGGTGAGGGCTCGGAGAGACGCGCCTGCGCTCCTCGACGGGGCTCGTTGCGATGAAAGTCGGGGTGGAATCGGGAGAAACTACGCGTTATGCTCTCATTTGTGTCCTTCTCACCTGTTATCCCATGCGTCCCGCCCGCGTCCCTGGCTCCAATCAGGTGGTTGTTGTTTCCTGGGCCGCAGACGTATTCGGAGTGCGTGACCGTCACCAACAGGGTCAACGCCCCCGTCGAGGCCACCATCCGCTCGGGTAGCCCCGATAGGTACACCGTGGAGCCGTCTTCCCTGTCGCTGAGCCCGGGAGAGACGGTGACGGTGACAATCAAACTCAAACTTCTGCGGTTCGCTCAGAAGAGGTGAGACGCTCCACGTGCAGGTCCCGGGCGCGGGCCTCCCGCTGTATTCTATCGGATCCTGTGTTTTTGATCCAGTGTCCCGCGGGAAGCGACGCGAAGGGGCCCACAACGCGGGATCTTGGCCGGCGTCCCGGGCCCGGCCACCGCCCCCTCCCCTGGTTGGGGACGTCCTGGTTGGGGGACGAGCCCCCTGCCCCCCACGCTGCCTGGCCCGCAGGAAGGCCGTGGATCACGGCATCAGGGACGCCTTCCACATCAAGTCCAAGTTCTTTGACCAGAAATTCCACGCAACCTTCTTCATGGACCCCACGGAGGGCGCCCCCGAGCCCCGCGGCCCGGCCCCCGCCCCGCTGCCCCGGTCGCGGCCGGCCTCCCGCCAGGCGTCGCCCGCCAAGCCCCGCGCGCCCCCGCAGGACCGCGGCCGGGCCTACGAGGAGGTCTTCGACGACGCGAGGGAGGCCCCAGCCCCCTCTAGGCCCGCCGCCGCAGACGGCCCCGAGGCCGCCTGGGCGTCCCAGGTCACCTCGCTCCGCCGCCAGCTGGCCGACCGCGACGCCCTCCTGCAGAGCATGGAGCGGCGCCTGGAGCTGGCGCACCACATGCACGGGCACCCGCGCCCGGCGGAACCGGACGAGGTCCAGACCCTCAAGCAGCAGGTCCAGGAGTTCCGCGGCGCGCTCGGCCAGGCTCGCTCCCGCGTGAAGGAGCTCGAGTCCTCGGCCGCCGCCACAGCGGAGGAGAACAGCTGGCTGCGGCGCCTGCAAGACGAGATGCAGCGCGCGAGCCCGGACCTGCAGAAGGCCGCCGAGGCCATCCTGCATCGCGAGCGGGCCCAGCAGGAGGCCCGCAACGCCAAGGTCCTCGAGCTACTCGCCGCCAAGGACGAGGCCATCGCCGGCCTCGAGGCGAGGTGCGACGAGCTGTCCCGGCAGAGCCAGGCGGCCCGGTCCGACCTGACCGAGCTGGCAACCAAGCTGGACGCGGCCGAGGCGCGCGTGGGGGACCTGCTCCGGGCCAAGGCCGACGCCGAGGCCCAGGCGGACAAGGTCCTCCGGGAGGCCGCCGAGGCCCAGGCGCGCACGCGCGCCGAGCTGCTCGAGGCCCGCGGGGAGGCCGACGCGCTGCGGCGCGGCAGCGGGGCCGCGGAGCGCGCCCTGCTCGAGGAGCGGACCCGAGAGCTCGAGGAGGCCCTGGCGCAGATGGAGAGGGCCCGGGCTGACGGCACCGACGAGGTGTCCCAGGGCGCCGTGTCGGGCCGCGAGGTGGCGGCCCTCAAGCGCCGGGTGGCCGAACTGGAGGGCACGCTGGAGACGGTGACGCGGGGTTCCGGTGCGGGGGCGGTGATCGCGGAGCTGGAGAACCGGCTGACGGCGATGGCGAGCTCCCGGATCGAGGCCACGGTCGGGGACGGCCCCGCGGGCCTGGCTCGGGCCGTCCAGGAGCGCGACGTGACCATTGCGCTGCTGAGCGCGCGCCTGGCGGGGCTTGAGCAACGCCTGGGCGAGGCGGCCGGGACCGCGCCCGGGGCGAAGAGGGGGACGTCGCAAGACCGGCTCAAGGCGGCGCAGTCGCAGAACGCCGAGCTTGAGAGCCACAACGCGGTGCTCCGGCGGCAGATCGGGGAGAAGGACGCCACGGTGGCGCGGCTTGCGCGCGAGCTTGAGGAGGCGCAGGCGTGGCCCGGGGGCTCCCGGGCCGAGGGGGACGAGGGCTGGAAGGCAGCGCAGAAGCTCAACGAGCGCCTCACCCAGCTGTCCGCCTCCGAGGCCGCCCTACGCGCCGAGGTCGCCATGCTCCGCGAGCTCGCGACCTCGGCCGCCCGGGAGGGGCCGGCCACCAGGGCGGAGGAGCCGGCCAAGGAGGCGGGCGAGATGGTGGAAGGGGCGATTGCCGAGATGCACAACCGGCTGCTGGAGGAGATGTCGGCTCGGAGGGCTTCCGAGGCCAAGCTCCGTGACGTCGAGCGCGACTCGACCATGGAGCGGGAGCGGCTGGAGAGCGAGGCGAGGCGGGCCCGCCTCGAGGGGGCTCAGAGGCTGCGCGCGCTGGAGGAGGCCGTCAAGTCTCTGCAGTCCCGTGGAGACAAGGAGGAGGAGATCGCCCGGCTGGCCCTGGACGCCGACAGCGCCCGGAGGGCCGAGGCCCGCGCCCGCGAGGACGCCCAGGCCGACGCTGCCCGCTGTGCGCGTCTCTCCAAGGATCTGCGCGACGCCACGGCAGAGCTTGACGAGCTGCGGGCCCGCCGGGACGAGGAGGAGGCCATGGAGGCCGCACTCGCGGCCCTCGAGGTCCGCGCTGCCAAGGAGGGCATCCTCGGCGCCGTCGGCGACGAGCTCCGGATGGTCCGGCAGCTGCAGCGGGACCGGGAGGCCGACCGGGTCCGGCACGCCAGCGAGTGCGCCCGGCTCCGGGTAGCGGCGGAGGACGCGGGGAGGAAGGCGGCCGCCGCCGAGAAGCAGGCGTCCGCTTTGGAGGCCAAGCTTGCCGAGCTCCAGAAGCAGGCCCGGGGCAAGCCCCCGACCCTGCGGGGCACGGCAGCGGCCCGGGAGGCGGGCGCGGCGGCTGAGTCTGCCGCGGCGCTCGAGGCCGCCCAGCAGCGGGAGGGCCACTCGGCCCGCAGGGTCGCCGTCCTCGAGCGCGAAGTCGAAGGGCTCGAGGAGGAGCTCCACAAGGCCGGCCTCGAGAACGCGTCGCTCCGGGCAGAGGTCGCCGAGGCGAGCCGTGAGCTGGCCGCCGTGCAGTCGAACGCCGCCGAGGCGCACCGGGCGCTGGTCGCGGCGCGGGAGGAGGCGGCGTCGCGGTCGACCGAGGCGCAGGCCCACCAGAGCGCCGAGGTGGCGGCCGTCGGCGCCCGGTGCGCGGACGCCGAGCGCCGCGCCGCGTCGGCCGAGTCCCGGGTCGCCGAGGTAGAGGAGGAGGCGAGGGCCCTCAAGCTCGAGGCCGCGAGGCTGCGGGCCGAGGTGGGCGCCCGCGAGAAGCAGGCCGGGGCTGTCAAGCGGCAGGCGGAGGTCGCGGTCGAGGAGGCACGGGTCGCCGTCGCCGGCGCCGAGCGCGAGCGGGACGCCAGCGCGGCCACGGCCGAGGAGCGCCGGGTCCAGATCTCCATCCTGATGGAGACAGTGGAGGCCCTGCAGGCGGGGAGCCACAGCGAGCGGGACCAGCGGGTGGTCACGTTGACGGCACAGCTGGCGGCTGCCAAGGCCGTGGAGGGCTCCCTGGAGCGCCGGGCCGAGGAGCTCATGGGCGAGCTGGAGGAGGCCCTGCGGCGGGCCGCCAAGGCTGGGGACGCGGCGGCGCGGATGGAGGAGGGCCTGGTCGGGGCCCGGGCCGAGTGCGAGGCGCTGCGGGAGAGCGGCGACAAGACCAAGGAGGAGCTCAAGGCCGCCCGCGCGTCCTTGCGCCGGTGCGAGGAGGAGCAGTGCAGCATGGCACGTCGCCTGGACCAGTCGGCCGAGGCCCTGCGCCGCTGCCAGGCCGACCTGGCTGGGACGCAGGGGGCCCTCGAGTCGGCCCGCGTGCGGCACATGGAGGAGCTGTGGGCGGAGCGCGAGGCGCGCGCCGCCGCCCTCAAGGAGGCCAAGGAGGAGACCCTGCGCGCCCTCGCCGAGGCCTCGCGTGGCGGGGCCCCCGCCGAGGGGGAGGACGCTGTCGACAGCCCCGCCCTCCTGGGGGCCCTGGCCGAGGTGGCGCTGGTCGGGGGCGGGAAGGAGCGGGACGGCCGGGTCCTGGACCGCATGAAGGCGGTCGTGGTCGAGGCGGAGCGGAGGCGGTGCCGGGCCGAGGCCGACGCCCGTGTCGCCCGCGCCGAGCTGGCCATGACGCGGGCGCGGCTCCGGGCGGTCGAGCCGGCGCTGGAGAAGAAGACGGCGCAGTGGGAGGTCGCCGAGAGCGCCCGGGCATCCGAGGCGGCGGCGGCGCGCCAGCACGCGCAGCAGAGCACGCGGCACATGCAGGAGCGCCTGGACCTGGCCAGCCGGCACATCGAGCGCCTCAGCGAGCGGTGCAGTGCTGCTGCGGAGGCCTCCGTCAAGGCCGCAGCCGAGCTCGCCGGGTGCCGGGGGGGCCTGGAGGTGGAGACGGCGCGGTCCCGCACGCTGGAACAGACGGTCCGGGTCCTCGAGGCCGCCGCGAAGGAGTCGGAGGCCCGGGTCGCCGCTGTCATCCTTGAGCACGCCGGGACTGCCGAGGTGGACGCCGGGGACGACGTCGCCTCCGGGGTCGGGCGCCGGGACCTGGCGATGAAGGAGTACTTTGAGCGGGAGGTGATGCGCGCCCTCGTGGCTGCCGACCCCGCCGCCAAGGTCCTCGCCCTCACGCGCGAGGTCTGCGGGCTCAAGCTGGTCGAGTCCCAGCTGCTGGCGTCGCTGCGGGCGGCCAAGAAGCGCGGGGACGCCGCGCGGATGCAGTGCTCGGCGCTGCGGGAGGCGCTCCACGACGCGCAGGGTCAGGTGGAGGGGCTCAAGACGCTCGTCCGCAAGGGGGAGGACGTCAGCGGTGCCGCGGCGGCTGCCGCCGGGGCCGCGCAGCTCAGCGCCAAGCAGCAGGAGCTGCACCGTTCCAAGGAGGAGGCCCTCGTGGTCGGGCAGCGGCTCGCGGCGTCCGAGTCCCGGTGCCAGGAGCTGGAGCGGGAGCGGGCCCGGCTCGAGGCCCTCGCGGTCAAGGCCACGGGGGACGCGCAGGCCGCCGTCAACCGCGTGCGCTCCGAGATGCTGGCGGTCCACGAGGCCCGGATCGAGGAGGCGGAGAGCGAGATGAGGCAGCTGCGGGAGCGCCACGCCGAGATGCTGCGGCACCTGCGCGCCGAGGCCGCCCGGAGGCTCGCCGAGGAGCAGGAGGAGCGCGAGCGCGCCGTGGCGGAGGCCACCGAGGGCCTGGCGGCCCCGGGAGAGGTCGCCGCCCTGAGGGAGGAGCTGCGGGTCACCCGCGCCGGCCTGGCCGACGCCGAGGAGCGCTGCCGGTGCCTCGAGAAGGAGGCGGAGAGCCTCCTCTCGGACCTCAAGGGCGCGCAGCGCGAGTGCCTCGAGCTGCAGGACGGGAGGGAGACGCACGAGCGCGCGGTCGCCGAGCTGGAGCGGACCCTGGGCGCCGTGGCGGAGCGGTCGGCGTCGGCGGGGCTGGGCGGACCGGGCGCGCGGACGGCCCGCCGGGCCGCCGCGGCCAAGGGCGGGGTCGACCCCTCCGCGGTCGGCGAGCTCAGCCGCCAGCTCGTCCAGACGCGCCTGTCGGAGGCCGACGCCCAGCGCCGGCTCCGCGTCGCCGCGCGCACCGAGCTCGAGCTGCGCGAGCAGCTCCGCCGGCGCGACGCCCGCATCGACGAGCTCAAGGGCCCCGCCTCCGACGCGGGAGGCCGGCCTGGGCCCGCCCGCGGCGCCTCGAGCGTCCCCGGCTCCCCGCACAAGGTCCGCCCCGGCCGCGCCCCCGCGGGCGGGGTCGCCGGGGGCCGCGGGGAGGGCGCCGAGCCCGGCCGCTGCGCCGAGGTGGCGTCCCTCCGGGCCGAGCTTGTGCGGCGCGAGGCGCAGATCGAGCACCTCGAGGTGTCTCTGGCGCGGGCCGTGGCGGCCGGGAGGGACCGCGAGGCGGACCTTCTGACGCTGAGGCGCAAGGAGGCGGACACGGACGAGGCGGAGGCGGCCACGCAGCGGTACCGGAGGGAGCTCCTCCGGCTGCACGACGCCATCTCGGCGTCCGTGTCGACGGCCAAGGCGGTGGTGTCGCTCTCGACGACGGGGGTCGCCGGGCGCCCGGCGGCGTCGGCTGTAACGGACCGGGAGGCCCGCGCTTGGGACGAGACGCGGACGGGGGAAGCCATCGACGCGCTCAACGGCCTCGTGCAGTCGCTGATCCACCACGCCAAGGACAAGGACGCCAGCCTGAAGAAGGCGGTGGCGCGGGGCAAGGCGCTTGAGGGGTCCCTGATGGCCGCCAAGACGGAGTCGTACGCCGCCCCGCTCGAGGCCTCGCAGCGCGCCGTGATCCGCGACCTCACCGCCCGGTGCAACCAGCTGGCCCACGACAAGGCGGAGCTGCGCTCGGAGCGCGACCGCCTCGCCGAGCGCCTGGAGCGCCTCCGGGGCTCCCTGGGCGCCGGGGGCAAGGCCTCGGCGATTGCCCGCGAGGGCGCCCCGGGGGGCAAGGAGAACGAAGGCCCCAAGCGGCCCGGCCTCGACGTCGAGGCCGTCCTCCGCAAGCTCGAGGACGAGGGCGACGCCGGCGCGGAGATCGCCCGGACGACGGGCGCCCGCGCCGCCACGGCCATGGGGCCCGTCCTCGGCCCCCACGGCGACCGTGCCTACCCTTCCCCGGGGGACCTCCAGGGCCGCGCCCAGGTGAACGGGGAGTCGGTCCAGGACATCCTCACCCAGGCGCAGAACATGGGGGAGCTCCTCGGCCAGCACCTGGCGGCCCTCGACGCCGCGCGCGAGCGCGTCGCCGCCGTGGCCGAGGGCCTGGCGCCCGTGGGCGGGGCCACGGCGGCCGGGGACGTCGGCCGGCTCTTCGTGGGCGAGGACGACCGGCGGGCCGTGCTCGAGTCGGCCGCGGCGATGGCCGCCGAGCTGCAGAGCCTCCGGAGCGCCGTCCGCGTGCTCGTGGAGGACGTGGGGGCCCTCGGCGCCTTTGCCTCCCGCAGCGCCTCGGACCTCGACGCCGCCGCCTCGGAGCGCGAGGCCCGCCTGGCCGAGGAGTGCCAGGGCCTCCGCGCCCAGGCCGAGGTCCTCCGGGACGACCTCGCCGACGCCCGCGACGCCGCGGACCAGGCCGCCGGGGAGCGCCAGGCGGCGGCGGACGACGCGCGCCGGTACCGGGACCGGTGCGAGGAGCTGAATGCCGAGGTGCGCTCCCTGGAGGGCCGGGTGGCGACGGCGGAGCGGGAGGCGCTGGGGCGGCTGCACGCCGCGGAGAAGGCGGCCGCGGAGGAGGGCGCGAAGCTGCGCCTGGAGATCTCCAAGCTGGAGGCCGCCCTGGCGGGGGCCGAGGCGTCCAAGAAGGAGCTGCTCACGCACGCGTTCGAGGTCGGCGCCTTTGGCCGCGGCGTCGCCGGCGGGGAGGCGAGCGGCTCCGTCGCCGGCTCCGTGGGCGACTTCGCCGCCGTCGCCGCCCGCGCCGCCGAGGCCGAGGCCAAGCTGGCCGCCGCCGAGCGCCGCGCCGAGACCGAGAGGGCCCAGCTGGAGGGCAAGGTGGCCGCCCTCGAGGACCGCGTCCGCGACGCCGAGCGACGCGGCCGGGAGCGGGCTGCGGCCGAGGCCGCCGCCCCCGCCGCCCCCGCCCCGTCCCCGGCCCCGGACGCCGCCGCCGCCGCCGCCACCACCACCGCCGCCGCCGCCGCCGCCGACGCCGAGCGCCGCGCGGAGCAGGCCGAGGCCAAGGCGGCGGCCCGGAAGGCCCAGGCCCGGGCCCTCAAGGCCCGCTGCGCCGAGGTCCGCGAGTCGCTGCGCGCCGAGCTGGCGGCCAGCGAGGCGCGGAACGGCGAGCTGGTGACGCAACTGCAGGGCCTGCGGAACGCTCTCGAGGACCTCACGACGCGGGTCGAGGTGGCGGAGGCCGCCCGGGAGGACCTCTCCGCGCGCCTGCGGGACCGGGAGGAGGAGCTGCGGAGGCGGGACGAGGAGCGGGAGGGGGACCGCGCCGGCCTGTCGGGGGCGCGCGAGGCCCTGGCGAGGGTGGAGGCGGACGCCGCGGCGCTCGGGAAGGAGTGCCAGGGGCTCGAGGCGCGGGTCCGGGAGCAGCAGCGGGAGGTGGAGGCGTGCGCGGAGCGCGAGCGCGAGGCGGCGGGGAGGCTGGAGCGGGCCCGGGCCGAGCGCAAGGCGCTGGAGCGGCGGGCGCGCGAGGCCGAGGGGCGCGCCGAGGAGGCCGAGCGCCGCTCGCGCGCGGAGCAGTCCCGGGCCGACGAGGCCGAGCGCCGCGCCGCCGAGGCCCGCGCCGAGGTGGCGGCCGCGCGGGGCCAGCACGAGGCCTACGAGCGGGACCTCGCGGAGCGGCACATGGCGACGCTGCGGGACATGGAGCAGCGGATCGGGCAGGAGCGGGAGGCGCTGCGCGCCCAGGCGGAGGCGGCCGCCGCGCACGCCGAGGCGCGGGGGAAGGGGTCCGCGGAGATGCAGGTGGCCGAGGCCCGCGCCCGGGCGGCGGCGGCCGAGGCGGAGGCCTCCCAGCGGGCCCTGAGGGCGGACGAGCGGGCGGCCGAGTGCGCCCGGCAGCTCGAGGCGTACCGCCGGTTCCGGCAGCAGGAGGTCGCGGGGCTCGAGGCGCAGCTGCGGCAGGCGCTGGGGGCGGCGCGCCCCGGGCCGCCCTCAGCCGGGGACGCGGGGGAGGCCGCGGGGGCCGGCGCCCCGGGCGGGGACGCCGAGGGCTCCCTGGCGGCGATCTGCCGGACCTTCGAGTCGGACGTCGTGAGCGCCGCCCTCCGACAGGCCGAGCTGGAGCAGCTCCAGCGGGAGCAGGCGGAGGCGGCGGCCCGCGAGCTGCGGGCAGAGACGGACACCCTCCGGGCCCGGGTGAAGAGCCTGGGCAAGGAGCAGCGCCAGAGGGACCGGGTCGAGTCGGCCGCGCGGGCGTCGCGGGCCGAGACGGACGGCCTGCGCGCCCGCGTCGCCGAGCTCGAGGAGGAGGCGCGGGCGGCGCGGAAGGAGAGCGCCCGGCGCCTCCGGGCCCTCCGGGAGCTCCAGAGCCAGGCCGAGGGGGGCGGCGACGCCGACGCCGCCGTCCTGGCGCGGGTGCTGGCGGAGCGCGAGGCGCGGGAGGGCGCCGAGGCCCGGGCCGCGCAGCTGCGGGCCGAGGCCCAGCGCCGCGAGACGGTCGCCGGGGCCCTGCGCAAGCGCGTGGAGGACCTGGAGGCGGCGGCCCGCGCGCACAAGGAGGCCGACTGGGAGGGGCGGTGCGCGGCGGCCGAGGCCCGGTGCCGGGTGCTGCAGGGGGAGGCCTCGCGGAAGCAGGAGATGCTGACGAGCCTGCGGGGGCGCATGGACGCGCTCGTGGCGGCCGCGGAGGAGCGCGGCGCCGTGACGGAGCAGGAGAAGGCGCAGGGGGCCGTCTCCAAGCTCCGCTCCGAGGCCGCGAGCCGGGCGCGGCAGCTCGAGGCGCTCAAGGCGCAGGTGGCGGCGGCCCGGGATGAGGCCGCGGCGGCCCGCCGGGACGCCGAGGAGGCCGCGAAGCGCGAGGCCGGCGCCCTCCGGGGGAGCGTCGCCGAGGGGCAGGCCCTCCGCGCCCGCGCCGAGGCCCTCGTCGCCGGCGTCAAGCGCGTCTGCCGGCTGCTCCTGCGGTGCATCGAGGCCCTCGAGGCGGGCGCGGGGCGCGCGGACGCGTCGCGGTCGATCGCCGAGGCCGTGGGGATGGACGCCAGCGACGTCCAGGGCCTGCTGCGCGGCGGCACCAGCGCGGGGGCGGCCGAGGCCGTCGCCGGGCTCCTCGCCCAGCTCGAGGCGGCCGTGGCGGCGCCCGTCGCCCGGGGCCGGGGCGGCGAGCTGGCCTCCCTCGACGCCCTCGTCGAGGGCCTGGAGCGCGCCGTGCTGAGGGTCACCGCCCCGCCCTGAGGGGGGGCGCCCTGGCCCAGTGACTTGGAGACCTAGTGAGGTAGCAGTAGACCCCTGTCGAATTGAAGACGAGACTAGAGCATCCCCAGGGGACCCCGAGGGCCCGGCCCGCTTCTCTTCCGTTTTAACGATCGGGCGATCCGAGCCGCTCCCGGGCGCCGTGGCCGGCCGGCCGTCCCGGACATGCAAGAGGGGGGCGGTGGCTCCACCGGCACCCGGCGACGGCATCACACGCGGCATCTACCAGGACATGACTAGTGGGAAGCGCTACACACACGCACAAGGAAAGATAAACACCCCAGCGAGAGCCCGCGCTCAGTCGAGGTACTTGTCGAGGGTCTGGGTGAGGGTGGCCTTGGGCACGGCACCGATCACCGTGTCGAGCTTCTTCCCGTCCTTGAAGATCATCACCGTGGGGATGGAGCGGATGCCGTACTCGCTGGCCACCTTGGGGGACTCGTCAGTGTTGAGCTTGACCTGCACGGGAGGGCGGGGCGGGCAGGCCAGGGGTCAGGGCCAGGGCAGGGCCTGGGGGGGAGGGGGCCGAGGGGCCGCGACACCGCGCGGGTGCCGGAGATGGAGATCTTCCCCTCGGACTACGGTACCAAAGGTCATAATTGACCCTTCGACGCGACGCATCAGTCCCCCCGGGCCTCGGGCTCGCCGCAGACGCAGGATTTGGGCGCAGAGCGCTCGGGTCCCGGGGGACGGGAGTTTCGCGGCCCCGTCCCGGCTCCGCTCCAGCCCGCACAGCCCCCGCGGGCGGCGCGATGGGGGCCTCGTACTCACCACCTTGACACGGTCGCCGTACTCCTCAGAGATCTCGTCCACAAGGGGGGCAATCATGCGGCAGGGGCCGCACCAGGGCGCCCAGTAGTCGACCAGGACGGGGACGGAGGACTTGAGCACCTCCGCGTCCCAGGAGTCCTCGTTGACGTTCGCAGCTGCGCGATATCGGCGAAAACGATTGAAAAGATAACAATGGGTGCCCGATCGATGTGTCGGGGGGACGGGGCGGGGCGGAAGAGGAGGAGGTAGGGCCGGAGAACGAGCCCCGCGGGGGTTCGTCGATACCCAGGCCCGGGCCCGGGAGCCCGGACGATCCAGTGAAGACAGCGCAGATAACACCACGAGCGAAGCGGGGAGCCGCGGGACCCCGTGTGGAGGGGGACGAGTAGGTCATGAGCGAGTTCGGACGGGGTTAAGGCGCGACGCCGTGGGGTCGCGGGGGGGAGGAATCGCGACGCATCGCATGCGATTCGAGCCGGTTGCAATAAGGGACAAGGCGCCGGGGCGAGGACGCTCGAGGGAGGCGGTGCTTCCGGGGCGATCTCCAGGGGAGGCAAGGATGTCGAGACCCCCGTCCGCTTCCCGGGGGATTTCCCCCGCACGGATGCGCTGGATGCGCAAAGATCTCCGCGACAGGGGAGGAATCAAAGAGGAGGGGGGCGTCAAGCGGGCAGAAACGGGGTTCTGCTCTCAACCCGCTACGTTGGGGTCGAATACGCACCAGCGGCGACCACCTGGACCGATCCGCGCGAGACGGGGGCACGGGCAGGGGCGGAGAAGGAAGCCTTGGCCGAGGAAGCAGCCTTGGGGGCCACGAGACCCGCGCGCATGATGGAAGCCATGGTTTCCGCTTGTCTCGTCTGAAGAGCGGTGCCGCGGTGGAGGATTGGGTGCGTCGACGGAGTGATGTCGGGGGGCGATGGGGTCTCTGTTTTCTCACGGGTCATCTGCGAGCGACGGGGGGATTGAGGGGGCGGGGCCGGGGAGTTTGCCACGGGTAAAGTTTTGTCAGCCTGGGGTGGAAAGGAAGGAATGGTCGCCCGGCGGTCCGGTCAGGGCCTCTTTCGCGGGAGTGGGAGTCGTCGATGCCGTAGATCGTGGCAATTTAGGCACGTCGATAGCAACGAAGCTCACCGTTTGCCCGTGATATCGTGAAGATTGATCGGAGAGCTGTCGGGGGGGAGCGAACAGCGGGGACAGCTCTCCGGGCTGCACAAGACGCCTGCGCCGGAACGGGCTGGACGCTGCGTGGGGTGAGTCCACAAGGTACGCACGTCGTGCGGCGAGGGCCGCGGTGTCTCCCCGCTGGAACCGGACTCGGGCCTCTTCCCGTGGTTGTTGTGTCCGGGGCCAGGGGCGACGGGTGTGCCGCCGTCCACGTCGCAGGGAGAGAGCCAGGGATCGCCGGGGACCATGTGGCTGCCCAGGGAGGTCGCCGACGCCATCGAGCCCCTGCGCCCGGTCGCCGAGGACATGGTACCCGTCGTGGCCCACGCGGCGGCCGCAGGTGACGCCCGGCTCCGATCCCCCCCCCCCCCCCCCGAAGGCTTTTCGGGCGGCCTGAGACCGTGGCCGCCCGGTGTAAAGTCCGAGGCAGAGCGAACCAAACGGGGCCCGCGCCATGGGTAGGCGCGGGACCCGGGGGGAGATGGGAGTCCGCGCCGGTGCCCGGGCGCCCCCACCAGGGCGCCCGGTGCTGCCGCGGCGCCCGCTGGTGGCGCCAGGACGAGCCTCCCTGGCGCCTCAAAGGCCTCCCCCACACCGCGACCCTCGCAGGTGCGGCGTTCGGGGGCACCCTCATGGCCGCCCAGACGGCCTGCTACTACCTGAAGGTCACGGCGGCAGTGCCCCTGGCGCCGGCGACGGTGGGGGTCGCGGCCATCGGGCTGGCGTCCGCCGCCGCCGGGCAGGCCGGCAAGATGCTCGACCGGGCGGCGCGGACTGGCCGGGGCCCGAGCGCGCGGGAGCTGCGGCGGGAGGACAACGTGCGGGAGGCGGCGGTGGACTTTGTGCTGGGGGCGCTGCTCTTCAAGACGCTCGGCGGCCGGTTCCGCGTCGCCCTGCCGAGCGACGTGCGCTACCCGGGCGCCTTCGCCAGGGAGAGCATCCCCGCCGCGGGGCGCGAGTACGCCAACGAGAGCCAGCGGCGGCAGCTGGTGGCGCTGTACCGGCGGCTGGGGTGCCACCACTGCGGGTCCCGGGCGGGGCGCCCGATCGGGGACCACATGCCGCCCAACAAGAGCGCGCACGGGGGCAGGGACGGGACCAAGGGCCCCCTCAACTGGCAGGACCCGGAGGAGGTGGTCAACCGCTTCATGCGCGACGTCGTGCCGGGGGGCGCGGCGCGCTTCCCCCCCCCGCGGCAGCGCTACTACCCCCAGTGCGAGTCGTGCTCGAGCAAGCAGAGCACGGCGATGCGGGTCAACCGGCAGGTCATCGTGCGCCACTTTGGCGGGTGGAACGGGAGCTACCTGGGGGGGCTGCTCCCCTCCGTCAGGCACATGGGCGACTACGCGGGGGGGTCCGGGTGGGGCTCTGGGCCGCGGTCGTGGCAGTGGCGCAACGTGCGGGGCGCGGTGGACCGCGCCTTCGGGCCGCTCTTGGACGGCGTGGCAGGGGCGGTCGCGGCCCCCGTGAGGGCGGCGCAGGAGGTCGGGGACAGGCTGCGGCGGATCCGCCTCTGAAGGGGCGCGGGGCGGGGCACGGGGCTCGGGCTTGATTGAACAGCCCGACGCTACCCCCCGATGCCGAGGGCCGCGGGGACGCCCATCGCGAAGTCCGCCACGGCGGTCCCTTGCCGGAGGAGCTTCTCCGAGAGCTCCTGCCAGGGCACCACGTCCCACGGGAGCGTCTCCCACCCGAACCCCAGCCAGAAGGCCGCGAGGCAGGCGGCGGCGGTGGGGATGGGGTTCCGGTTGGTCCCGTCAAAGAGGAAGGTGACGGCGAGCCAGGTGAAGTTGGCGCCGGCGTTGAGCAGCCGGAAGACGCCGAACTCGGGCCGGACCGTGGCGCTCATGATGCACACGCTCAGGGCGACCCAGAAGGCCCCGACGAGGCGCGAGAGGGGGGTGGGGAGGTAGGCGTCGCCAAAGACGAAGCGGGAGGCCTTGCGGGGGGACAGGAGGCACACGAGCCCGGCGGCGGCGTAGAGGAGAGCCCCGCCCTCGAGGACCACCTGCAGGCTCCCAGTCTCGGACAACCCGAGGTAGCGCAGGCCGTAGTTCGAGAGGGCCCACCCGACCGCGAACGCCAGGGTGATGCCCGCCACGTTCAGGAAGGGCGTGCCCAGGATCACGGGGTTGTACCCGATGGGGTACACCCGGTTGTGCGACTTCATGGACCCCGTCATCCGTGCCCCTGCGGGCAGGGGCGGGCGCCTCCGCTCTCCAGGGGGGATCTCTACGGCTCGGGCTAGGGCTGTGGTGGGGGACTCGGGGGGGTCAGCCCCGGGTCAAGGGCCTGCGAAAGCCCGCCGGGTGTCCCACGTGCGGGCGCTGGGGCGCCGCAGCGTGAAATCGACCAGAGCCTTAGCGATATCCAAGCGAGTCGCGAATGCGCGGTGCGCGGGCGGGAAGGCCCGGGGCACGCCGCCCAGATGTGCGGGGGCGACGACGAGGGGGATTCCTCGCGCGGGACCGACACGCAGTCTACATATGGCGAATCGCGTCGCCCTCCTCACCTATTCACCGACTAAAAAAATGCGTGGACCGCAGTTCACGGGAGATACGTCCCGTTTCTTCACAGGGCAGGCGTGTGGGCCTGTGGGTGCACGGCCTGCAACGACCGCGCGTGGGGTGGCGTGCGCTGTGTCGCCGCGGAGGGGACTTGGACTACTGGCGGGGCGGGGCACCCCGCGAAGTCGACGGGCCGCGGGTCGGCGCCACGGGGCGTCGGCGGATGGTGCCGACTCGTGCCGGGCCCGGGTGAGACGGGGGCGTGCCGGGCAAGGCTCCCACGGAGGCCGTCCTCTAGTCAGGCGTGGCGGGTAGCGGGCGGCGTCTCGGGGCTTGATGTCGCGCGGAGGCGACCCGGCGGACACAGGAGAGGACATCGGGACGCGCTTGTCTCCCAGAGGACCCGAAAGAGAGCGCTTTCCGCCCGTGCCCCCCGGAGAGGAGGGTGCCTGGAGGGACTTTGGGGCGACGGGGCGACCATGAGCATCGCCGGCGGCCGCGTGACGTACGGCGTGGGGGCGAACCTCATCGGCCTGCACGCCCAGGCGCGGAACCAGGAGGCCACGCTCTACGTCGGCAACCTGGACGTCAAAGTGAACGAGGACCTCCTCTGGGTGAGTGCGCCCGCGCCTCGGCGATCGCGCGACGCGGCGTAGGGGTGGCGCGGGGCGCGGCGGCGGGGATAAGCGGGAGGTCTCCCCGCCGGTCCCGCCAGCACGCGAGATTCCACCCGGGGGGCGCGCGCGCGCGCCGGGGTCGGCCCTGAGGCTCCCCCCCCCCCCACCCCCGCAGGAGCTCTTCATCCAGGCGGGACCCGTGCAGAGCGTGTACGTCCCGAAGGACCGGGTGACGAACGAGAACAACGGGTTCGCCTTTGTGGAGATGAAGACGGAGAGGGACGCCGAGTACGCGGCCAAGGTGAGCGGGGCGCGGGGCGGGGGACCCGGGGCCCCGCCCCCCCGCCGGGTGCCCCCGGGCACGTGCCATCCCCCCGCCCCCCCGCCCCCGCCCCGCAGGTGATGAACATGGTCAAGATGTTCGAGAAGCCCCTCAAGGTGAACAAGTCGTCCCCGGAGCGCCAGGGCACCGCGGACGTGGGCGCCAACCTCTTCGTGGGCAACCTGGACCCGGACGTGGACGAGAAGGTCCTCTACGACACCTTCTCCGCGTTCGGGGTGGTGCTGGGGCAGCCCAAGTGCATGCGGGACCCGGAGACGGGGAACTCGAAGGGGTTCGGGTTCGTGTCGTTCGACAGCTTCGAGTCGTCCGACGCCGCGATCGAGGCGATGCACGGGCAGCACCTGATGAACCGCGCGCTCGTCGTCCAGTACGCCTACAAGAAGGACACGCGGGGGGAGCGGCACGGCACCCCGGCGGAGCGGCTGCTGGCGGCGCAGCGGAAGGCGATGGGGGGCGGGGGCGACGCGGCGACGCGGCCGCACACGATGTTCTCGGCGGGGCCGCAGGTGGGGCCGGCCATGGGGCCCCCGGGGGGGTTCGGGGGGCCGCCGCCGGGGGCGGCCCGGCCGGGCCTGCCGCCGGCGCCGCCGGGGATGGGCGGCATGGGCATGGGCATGGGGCCGGGGATGGGCAT
>Ga0255780_10001987_pt1 | contig 18824 bp, 17 predicted proteins | sample 071ome_32_FD_179978 | JGI IMG/M metagenome (GOLD analysis project Ga0255780, IMG submission 179978) | Coastal salt marsh microbial communities from the Groves Creek Marsh, Skidaway Island, Georgia - 071405AT metaG (version 2) | ecosystem: Environmental > Aquatic > Marine > Intertidal zone >... | reverse complement strand
AGAAATAAAAGTAATTAGATATTCTTAATTATAAGACCTAATTCCTCTTAAGTATCGTGATTCTTTTTTATACCAGGCTTTTATTAACTAAAAATGATTGCAAAATGTTTTTCATAAATAAAAAAATCCGCAACATCATGTAAAACAATTAGTTACGGATTCTTAAAGTACTCGGAGCGGGACTTGAACCCGCACGACCGCAATGGTCATTGGATTTTAAGTCCAACGTGTCTACCAATTCCACCATCCGAGCGTACGACAGAGCGAAAGACGGGATTTGAACCCGCGACCCTCACCTTGGCAAGGTGATGCTCTACCCCTGAGCTACTTTCGCGTTGTGGATTGCAAATGTAAAATAAAATCTAAATATGTCTTTATGTTTTTGCTCAAAAAAACATCAGATAGGCCATGACAAAAACAAGTTACTTTGAATTCTTTTGAGTCAATCTTCGCTTGATTTGGTTGAGTTGCATAAGTGCCTCTACAGGAGTTAAAGTATCTATGTTTAACGAGGTGATTTCTTCCCTAAGGGTTTCCAATAAAGGATCGTCCAGATTAAAAAAGCTCAATTGTAATTCCCCTTGATTTTTTACCTCATTTGTATCCTTTTTAAAACGGTGTGAACCCTCCAGAGCAGACAGTTTTTCTTTCGCTGTTGCCAATACATGTTGTGGCATTCCGGCCATTTTGGCAACGTGTATTCCAAAACTATGTGCACTTCCTCCTGGTACTAATTTTCTTAGAAACAAAACATCTTCTTGGGTTTCCTTGATAGAGACATTGAAGTTTTTAATTCGATCAAAAGACTGCGTCATTTCATTTAACTCATGATAATGGGTAGCAAAGAGCACTCTAGGGCGGAAAGGATGTTCGTGAAGGTATTCTGCTATCGCCCAGGCAATAGAGATACCATCATAGGTACTGGTACCTCTTCCTATTTCATCCAAGAGCACTAAACTCGATTCAGAAATTGTGTTGAGGATAGAGGCTGTTTCATTCATCTCCACCATAAAAGTGGAAGCACCCATAGAGATATTATCGCTAGCACCCACACGAGTGAAAATTTTATCTACCAACCCTAGTATGGCTTTGGTAGCGGGGACAAAGCTTCCCATTTGAGCAAGTAGAGAAATAAGTGCTGTTTGTCGAAGAAGCGCAGACTTTCCGGACATGTTGGGACCTGTTATCATAATGATCTGTTGCTTCTCTCGATCTAAAAACAAATCGTTAGCAATATATGGAGTTCCCAAGGGCAATTGTTTTTCAATCACAGGATGTCGAGCGCCTTTTAATTCGAGTGTTGTACCCGTTGTCATTTTAGGACGGCAATAGTTGTTCTTTTGTGCCAACTTTGCAAAATTGCACAACACATCCCAACGTGCTACCGCAGATGCGTTTTGCTTTAGGGCTTCTAAATTTTGTTGCAAGCGCTGAATAAATTCAGCAAATAATTGGTTTTCCAAAGCGAGTATGTGTTCCCCCGCTTGAAGAAGCTCCGTTTCTAGCGTTTTTAATTCTTCTGTAATGTATCGTTCCGCATTTACTAGTGTTTGTTTGCGGGTCCAATCTTCAGGCACTTTATCTTTGTGTGTGTTTCTCACTTCGATATAGTAACCGAACACATTGTTGAAAGCAATTTTTAAAGAAGGGATTTGGGTACGCTCACTTTCCCGTTCCAAAAGCGCATCCAAATGGGCCTGAGAAGAGTTTCTTAAACTCCTCAAGCCATCCAATTTTTCAGAATAGCCTGCTGCAATCACCCTTCCTTTAGAGACCAAAACGGGTGCCTCAGGATGTAATGTTTTACGAAGTTGGTCTATGATTGGCCTTGTAGCTGGAAGGGACTGAAGTTGTATTTTTAATGCAGGTGCCTTTTCTTTTTGAAGTTGGTCTTTGTAGTTTTCGAGTACTTCTAGGGAGTGAGCTAGTTGATTTAACGCTCGAGGACTGATTTTTTCTGTAGCTATTTTTGCAGTAACCCTTTCTAAGTCTATTATCTGATTTAAGGCTTTTTGCGTCTCTTCCAATAACGCTTCATTATCCAAAAATTCTTGAACTTGATTTTGCCTTACTTCTATTAGATCCAGCTCTTTTAAGGGAAATGCCATCCATTGTCGCAACAATCGTGCTCCCATTGCAGTTTGGGTTTGATCTATAATGGAGAGCAAAGAAACCCCCTCTGGATGATTGGACTGAAAAAGCTCCAGATTGCGCTGTGTAAAACGATCTAGCCATACATAAGCCTCTTGTATAATGGGTGTCAGTCGAGTGATGTGTTGTAATTTATCGTGTTGGGTTTCGGACAAATAATGCAAGGCGGCACCCGCAGCACTAATTCCTTCAGTAAACTTTTGAACACCAAAACCCTCTAAGGAGTGCGTCTTAAAATGTGTTGTCAATTTTTGTTTCGAGGTACTGCTCTCAAAAGCCCAATCTTCCATATAAAAGCATGGGTATTGTGTTCCAAACTGCTCAGCAAAAATTTTCTTTTTAGGTTTGGGAACCAGTACCTCACTGGGCTGATAACTTTGGAGTAATTGCTCCACGTGTTCTACCGTGCCTTCTCCAACAAAAAAGTCCCCCGTTGAAATGTCTAAAAAAGACACTCCCCACTTTTTGTCATAAAAAACTGCTGCGAGATAATTGTTTTTCTTTTGATCTAATACATCATCATGTAGTGCCACTCCTGGGGTAATTAACTCAGTAACTCCTCTTTTGACAATTTTTTTGGTGAGCTTGGGGTCTTCCAACTGATCACAAATGGCCACCCTACATCCCGCTCTGACTAACTTGGGTAAGTAGGTATTAATGGAATGATGGGGAAATCCAGCCAATTCAGTTTCGCTTGTACTTCCAGCTCCCCTTTTGGTCAGTATAATCCCTAAAATTCCTGCGGCTTTTACAGCGTCAGCACCAAATGTTTCATAAAAATCCCCCACACGAAACAACAACAAGGCATCAGGGTATTTCGCCTTAATGCTGTTGTACTGCTTCATCAAAGGGGTTTCTTTCGTTGCCTTGGGCACAATTTTTGGTTTTTACTAAAGTATTTAAAATTTAAGGGATTCCCCAAAAACAAAGATGCAAAACCCTAGATAAAATTAAGAGTACGTATTTTTGTTTTTTTAACAACCCATGCGCAAACTCAAAAACGAAGAACTCAACAGAAAATCCGTAGTTGAATTTAAAGCAGCTTCTAAAACTCCCTTAATTCTCATTTTGGACAATGTGCGTAGTTTGAATAATATTGGTTCTGTTTTCCGTACTTCAGATGCTTTTTTAATTGAAAAGATTTACCTCTGCGGCATCACGGCCTGCCCTCCGCATAAAGACATACACAAAACAGCGCTAGGAGCAACAGAAAATGTTCTCTGGGAGTACTGCGAATCTACACTAGAGGTGGTAAAGAAATTACTAGCCCAGGGCACCTCCGTATGGGCTGTTGAACAAACTGAAGGGGCGCTTTCTTTGGATCAATTCAAGCCCGATCCACACACCTCCTATGCTTTTGTTCTAGGAAATGAAGTTCACGGAGTTGGTCAAGAAGTAGTTGATACCTGTGGAAAGGCTCTTGAAATTCCGCAATTTGGAACCAAACATTCACTTAATATAAGTGTGGCAACGGGGGTTATAGTCTGGGATTTTTTTACAAAAATATCGTCCTAAAAACAGCTCTAAGAATTTTTTTAAAAGCTCTTTCATCTGTTTTAAAATCTACTCCCTCTACAGAATATTCAAGAAACAAAAAAGTGTCTTTATTTGCAAAATAGTTAGTATAACTGGTGGCTATTTTTTGGAGGTACTCTACAGAAATCTCTTTTTCAAATGCACGCCCTCTTTTTTTAATCTGAGCCTGAAGCTGAGAACTACTTGCTTTGAGAAATAAAATAACATCAGGTATTTTTTTGCCAGCAGTCTCTATGTCAAAAACTGTTTTAAACTTTTTAAATTCTTCTTTGCTGAGGTTTTCTTCAGCAAAAATTAACGATTTATACAATGAAAAGTCTGAGACAACCTTTTTAGGAGCTTTTCCCCAAAACTGTAGCTCTTTTTTAATTCGATCTTGCAAAAAGTAAGTCTCTACTGCAAGAGCATGGGTTTTAGGGTCTTTGTAAAAGGCTTCCAGAAAAGGGTTTTCGACAAAAGATTCGCAAAACAATGTCACAGGATAACACTCAGCAATTTGTTGTGCTAAAGTGGTTTTTCCCGCTCCTATATTTCCTTCTATAGCCAAGTAGGACAAGGTGTCAAATAAAGGGGGCAAGCTCAAATCAAAATCCAAAGCAGTAAAAGTAGCTTTGTCCTTTGTGTTTAAAAACAAATCTCTGACGGACTGTAAAAGAACAGGGTGGACAAAATCGGGAGCAACATCCGCTAGTGGTGCCAAAACAAAATTGCGTTGGTGAAGCTTGGGGTGGGGTACTTTAAGGTGCTCTGTGTAGTGAATTTCGTTTTTGTAAAAGAGTAAATCAAGGTCTAGCGTTCGAGCCTCATAACCCGTTTCTGCAGTACGTTGTCTTCCCAGTTTACGTTCTATACCCAAGAGCAACTCCAATAGTTCTTCAGCTTTTAAATCCGTCTCTACCACTACACAAGCGTTGTAAAAAGGAGTACTTTCAAAACCCCAAGCGGGGGTTTCATAAACTTTAGAACAAGAACACAGGCGAATATAATGTTCCTCCATCAATGCTAATGCCTTGTGAAAGGTTAATATACGGTCTCCGAGGTTACTTCCTAAGGAAAGGATAATTTGATCTTGCAAAACCTAGTTGTTCTGTTCACAAAACTACAAAACCCTATATTTGTATTACCAATACTTGTTACATGAATTTTCTTCGAAGTTTCTTTGCCTCCGTTTTAGGTACACTCACTGCAATTGGCTTATTTTTTGCCATGATTTTTTTGATTATCTCGGCTGTGGCTAGCGTTTTAAACAGTTCAGAAATGGGTTCCTCAATCAATTCAACAAGTGTTTTAGATCTGAACCTAAACCTCCCAGTCGTAGAACGTGCCCCTGCCTTTGATGAAGTTCAAAAAATACTGGGATTAGAAGAACAAGTAATTGGTCTACCTCAACTGATTAAAGCCATTCAACAAGCTGCTGAGCATCCATCAATAGCAGGGATTCGATTGAGATCTGATTTTGTTTCAGCAGGTTGGACACAGACGCACAGTATTAGAAATGCTCTTAAAAAATTTAAAAGCAAAGGGAAATTCATCTATGCCTATGGTGATGTATTTACCCAAAAAGGGTATTTCCTCGCTTCAGTAGCAGATTCTGTTTTTTTGAATCCTGCAGGTGTATTTGAATTTAAAGGACTGGCATCTGAGGTTCTGTATTACAAAGATTTTCAAGAAAAATACGGTCTTAAAATGGAAGTCGTTCGACACGGAAAATACAAAAGTGCTGTAGAACCTTTCCTACAAAATGAAATGAGTGAAGACAATAAAACTCAAATCAGCACCTTGCTTAACGACCTTTGGGTAACCCTACGGGATGAAATTGCCGACGAAAGAAATTTAACTCCAGAAACTTTAGACGCTTTAGCTACATCAAATGCTATTGCAATTCCTCAGGATGCTGTAAACACATCTCTTATAGATGGGTTGCTTTATGAAGACGAGGTGGACCAATTGATTAAGGATCGATTAGAGATATCCGAAGAGGACTCGTTTGACAAAATAACCGTCAGTAGGATGAATTCAAGTTCTCCCTCCTATGACAGTGGTATCAAAGATCGAATTGCAGTAGTTTTTGCCAACGGACCTATTTTATATGGAGAAGGAACAGAGACTGTAATTGCTCAAGGAGTTTTTATAGAAACCTTGGAAAAACTTGCGAAAGACGACTGGATAAAAGCGATTGTACTTCGGGTCAATTCACCAGGAGGTAGTTCTTTGACATCAGAACTCCTTTGGAGAACACTAGAAAACGTTAAAAAAACAAAACCACTTATCGTTTCTATGGGAGATGTAGCTGCCTCTGGAGGATATTATATCGCTACAGGTGCAGAGTACCTCTTTGCTGACCCCATGAGTATTACAGGCTCTATTGGAGTTTTTGCTACTTTACCCAATGGAAAAGATTTTATAGAATCTATTGGAATCCATGCCCAATCTGTAGAAACACATCCCAATGCCCTTGGATACAGCCCCTTTCAAAAGATGAGCAAGGCCTTTGAAAGTCAAATTCAAAAGGGGATTGAACACACTTATGGACAATTTAAAGAACGTGTAGCAGTGGGTCGCTCGCTAGGTCCTGAAGAGGTAGAAAGTTTGGCCCAAGGAAGAGTATGGAGCGGAAAAAAAGCGCTAGAATTAGGACTTGTAGACCGCTTAGGAGATTTACAAGATGCTATTGCTTATGCAGCAGAAAGAGCAGGTATTGAAGCCTATAATGTTTTACCCTATCCTCAATTTGAAGAAAACCTAGAAAATTTATTGAAAGGAATTTCTCCGGTTTTAAAAGGGAATACCCCTTTAGAAACCTTAGCCGCACCCCTAGAGCCGCTTTTCTTAAAACTAGAAAATTCACCCCATTCAATCCCAAATTACATTCAAACCCTACTTCCTTATGAATTAAGAATACACTAGATGACTACTGCTAAAAAAGAACTTGCAAAAAATATTTATCTGCTTTTAGCGGGACTGTTCATTACCTCACTGGTGGTCTCTAACTTGATTTTTCAGAAATTCTTCTACTGGTATCCTTTTGATATGAAGATTTTAGGAAATCCTCTTTTTGAACTGTCTGTTGGAATATTACCGTATCCTTTGACCTTTTTAATTACCGATTTAATTTCTGAAATCTACGGTAAGAAAAAAGCCAACCAAGTGGTTATTACAGGTATTTTTGCTTCCTTTTTTTCAATGGGAATTCTCCTGATTGCCAATGCAGTACCTGCTATTGAAAGCTCACCTGTAAATAACGAAACCTTCAATCAAGTATTTGCATTGTCCCCCATTGCGGTCCTTGCTTCTATGATTGCGTATTTATTTGCGCAATTTGTAGATATCCGTATTTATCATTTTTGGAAAAAATTCACCCAAGGAAAAAAACTCTGGCTGCGAAATAATTTCTCCACCTTTAGCTCACAACTTATCGATACGGTATTGGTAGTTGGACTACTTTGTGTTTTTGGAGTTTTGGAGTGGCGCCTCTTTTGGGGGCTTGTCGTTTCAGGTTTTTTATTTAAAGTAATTGTTGCCGCCCTAGACACTCCTTTACTTTATCTGTTTGTTGGTGTTTTTCGAAAAACATTTGACCTACAACCTACAGATGAACTCGAGATTTAGTACATGAAAGAAGAAACTAAAGGCGTAAGGCTCAACAAATATTTAAGTGAAATAGGTCACTGCTCACGAAGAGCAGCAGATAAATTGATTGAACAAGGACGCATTAAGGTCAATGATGTGGTAGTGGTTATGGGTCAAAAAGTAACGCCCCAAGACCGTATTGAGGTGGATGGTATTCTGGTTGAAGATCTTCAGGAAAAACCTGTTTACCTTGCCTTCAACAAACCTGTGGGAATAGTTTGCACCACAGACACACGAGTAGAAAAAGACAACATCATCGACTACATCAATTACCCCAGTCGAATTTTCCCAATTGGCCGTTTAGATAAAATGAGCGAAGGCTTAATTCTCTTGACCAACGATGGGGATATTGTCAATAAAATACTACGCGCTCGAAACAATCACGAAAAAGAATATGTAGTGACTGTCAATAAGCCCGTAACTGATGAATTTATTGAAAAAATGGGAAGTGGTGTCCCTATTTTAGATACCGTAACAAAAAAATGTTTTGTAAAACAAATACACAAAAATCAGTTCCGAATCATTCTGACTCAGGGTTTGAACCGGCAAATTAGAAGAATGTGTGAACATCTCGACTACAGGGTGGTCAAGTTAAAAAGAATACGGATCATGAATATAGAGCTCGATACAAAAGTGGGACGATACAGAGATTTGACTAAAAAAGAGTTGAATGCTTTGAACAGCCTGCTGTCCGAATCAAACAAACATGTTAAAGAATAGGTTGAAATTTGATTTTCTGCCCTTCGTTAGAGCGAATATTGAATACCGTTTGATCTTCAAAAAGTAAATATTGTCCTCGAATTCCCATTAATTTTCCTTGATAAAAAGGGGTTTTAGTAAGATTTAAACTTTGCGCCTTGAGGGGGTAATGGAGTACTGGAAAATCCATTTTCTCTAGATGTCTTTCATCAGGCTTCATATAGGGTTTGAGCTCTTTAGGTAAGTGATCTAGTGCCTTTTCAAAAACAGCATCCCAATGTACGGGTTCGGCTTCGTTTTGGACCATTTTCCTCCAGTTGGTTTTATCCGAAAAAACTTCTTTTAAGGCGACCTCTCCTATTCCTGCCAGATAGCGATTGGGCACTTCCAAAAGGACCATTGCCTGATGAGCCCCTTGATCTATCCAACGTGTGGGGACTTGACTTTTTCTGGTTACACCTACTTTCAAATGACTACTGAGAGCCAGATAAATAATGTGGGGCTGCAATTGCATCTTTTTTTCGTAGTCCAAATTGCGATCTTCTTGATCCAAATGAGCTTTGCTTAACTCTGGGCGCATTACCCAGTCACCAGCAGCTGGAATTTCAAAAAAACAAGATTTACAAAATCCCTGACGGAAAATGGGAAGCTCTTGATGACAATTGAGACACTGTGAACCAGTATGCGTTATAGAAACCTGCTGATCTAAAAAATTATTAAGGTGAATAAAACCCCTTGACAGTTCCAAAAAATACTGAATTGGCTCGGCGCGTTCTGTGATCATTTTTTTTAAAGTCCCCTCAAACATCTACTCCTAAAGAATTGGTTATTTTTACGCTGATAAGATACTAATTATTTTATGCCCATACCCCTATTTAACTCAATCGCTTCTTGGATTCTTAAAAAGAGAATTCACCAAATGGAATTATTCATAAAATACCCCATAGAGGTGCAAAATGAACTGCTTTACGATTTGTTAAAAACAGCTTCAAATACGGAAATGGGAATACAGAACGAATTTCATTCCATTAAAAGCTATGAACTTTTTAAAGAGCGCATTCCTATAAGTACTTATGACGCTATAGCTGAAGACATTGAACGGTGCCGCAAAGGACAGCAAAATATCTTTTGGCCAACTCCCATAAAATGGTTTGCCAAATCCAGTGGAACAACCGCTGCAAAAAGTAAATTTATACCTGTCAGTACAGAGGCATTAGAAAACTGCCATTACAAAGCTGGGAAAGACATGCTTTCCTTGTACTTCAACAACAACGAAGAATCACAACTCCTCACAGGAAAATCGTTGAGATTAGGTGGAAGTAACGAATTGTACTCTGAAAACAACAGTTATTTTGGAGATCTTTCCTCCATTATAATACAAAACCTCCCCTTTTGGGCAGAACTCAGTAGCACACCCAGTAATAAAACTTCCTTGTTGCCAGAATGGGAAACAAAAATGAAAGCCATAGTAGCTGAATCAATTGACGAAAAAGTAACCAGTCTTGCTGGCGTTCCTTCTTGGATGCTGATTTTACTGCAAAAAGTACTAGAAACAACGGGTAAAGAAAACCTCATTCAGGTATGGCCAGACGCGGAAGTTTACTTTCATGGTGGAGTAAATTTTAAACCCTATAAAGAGTTGTACAAAAGCCTCTTTCCTAAGGACAATTTTAAATACTACGAAATTTACAATGCCTCTGAAGGCTTTTTTGCAATACAAGATCAAAATGATTCTGACGAACTCTTACTTATGCTTGATTATGGGATTTTTTATGAATTCATTCCGCTAAAGGGAACAGGTGAAGAAGAATCTAAAATCATCCCCCTCTCAGAAGTAAATTTAAATACGAATTACGCTCTTGTAATAACTACCAATGGAGGCTTGTGGCGTTATAAAATTGGCGACACAATACGCTTTACCTCTCTTGCCCCCTATCGCATCCAAGTCACAGGAAGAACCAAACACTTTATCAACGTTTTTGGCGAAGAGCTCATAATCGACAATACTGAAAAGGCTCTTGAAAAAGCCAGCATGAAAACTCAGAGTATTATTTCTAATTATACTGCTGGCCCTATTTTTATGAAAAAAAATAAACAAGGAGCTCATGAGTGGATTATTGAATTTGAAAAAGAGCCAGAAAATTTTGACTATTTCTGCGAGTGTTTAGATAATGCATTAAAAGAAGAAAATTCAGACTATGAGGCCAAGCGATACAAAAACATGACACTACTTCCTCCAAAAATCCACAAAGCAGAAAGAGGACTTTTTTATCGATGGCTTCTCAAGAAAGGAAAATTGGGTGGACAGCACAAAGTGCCTCGTCTTTCGAATTCCAGAGAAGCTCTAGAAGAGTTGTTAAAGTTAAATTACTAAGAAACTACCTTTAGTTTGGGTAATTCTATTTTAGAGAGCTTTTGATCTGCGTACTGCTTGGTAACCTTTAATTTCTTAACGTCACTGTTGGGCAATTCAAACATGGCATCGTTTAAAACTGCCTCGCAAAGTGATCGCAATCCTCTTGCGCCTAACTGGTATTGAAGAGCTTTCTCTACAATATAATCCAAAGCTCCTGGGGTAAACTGCAGCTCGATACCGTCCATAGAAAAGAGCTTGATGTATTGCTTTACCAAAGCATTTTTTGGTGTGGTCAAAATCAAGCGAAGTGTCGCTTCATCCAGAGGGCTCATGTAAGTCAATACTGGTAGTCTACCTATGATTTCAGGAATCAATCCAAAAGTACGCACGTCTTTAGGGGTGAGGTACTGCAACATATTTTCTTTGTCAAGCTCCCGTTTTTCAACTGTTGTTTTGTATCCAATTGCTTGTAAGTTCAGACGTTTGTTGATGTGGGCTTCGATACCGTCAAACGCACCCCCAGCAATAAACAAGATATTAGAGGTGTCGACCTCAATAAATTTTTGATCGGGATGCTTCCGACCCCCCTTAGGAGGAACATTAACAACAGTTCCTTCTAAAAGCTTGAGTAGTGCCTGCTGAACACCCTCTCCAGAAACGTCTCTTGTAATAGAAGGATTATCACTTTTTCTAGCAATTTTGTCAATTTCATCTATAAAAATAATCCCTCTTTCTGCGCGCTCTACATCGTAATCTGCAGCCTGCAATAGTCGGGTTAGAATACTTTCTACATCCTCTCCCACATAACCCGCTTCTGTCAATACAGTTGCATCGACTATAGCCAAAGGCACCTTTAGTAAACGTGAAATGGTTTGTGCCAAAAGGGTTTTTCCGGTACCTGTTGGACCAACCAAAAGGACATTACTCTTTTGAATCTCTACCGTATCCTCACTACTTCTTTCTTGTATCAAACGTTTATAATGGTTGTATACAGCTACAGAAAGAACACGTTTCGATGCTTCTTGTCCAATAATGTACTCATCCAAAAACGCTTTAATTTCTTTTGGTGGCTTAAGATCTATAGATACCTTATCTCCTTCCTCACCTGTCGATTCTTCGAGAACTATTCCATGTGCTTGAACAATACACCGATCACAAATATGAGCATCCAAACCAGCAATCAATAGTTGGGTTTCGGGTTTGGGTCTACCGCAAAAAGAACAATTTAAGTCAGGTTTACTCATGGTGTTTAGGTTTATTCGGGTGCGTTTGCTAGCACTTCGTCAACCATACCGTAGGCTTTAGCCTCTTCAGCTTTCATCCAATAGTCACGATCGCTGTTTTCAGTAACTTTTTTAATATCTTGACCTGAGTGCTTCGAGATGATTTGATACAACTCATCTTTGAGTTTTAAAATTTCTCTTGCTGTAATTTCAATGTCTGAAGCCTGTCCCTGTGCACCTCCTAATGGCTGGTGAATCATTACGCGCGAATGTGGTAGTGCAGAACGCTTTCCTTCATGACCCGCACATAGGAGCACAGCACCCATAGAGGCTGCTATACCTGTACAGATGGTGGCTACGTTGGGTGTGATAAACTGCATGGTGTCATAAATTCCTAAACCAGCATAAACACTACCCCCAGGAGAGTTAATGTACATTTGAATGTCCCTTTTAGAATCTGTGCTTTGAAGAAACAACAATTGGGCCTGAATAATATTTGCCACTTGATCATCAATAGCTGTTCCCAAAAACATAATACGATCCATCATCAAACGGGAAAACACATCCATTTGGGCAACATTCAACTGTCGCTCTTCAATAATGTATGGAGTCATGCTGCTCACGATTTTATCGTAGTACATCGCATTGATTCCGTGGTGTTTTGTAGCGTATTTTTTAAATTCTTTACCGTAGTCCATCTCGCTTTATTTTCTCTAAAATTAATGAAATTATTATGCTTTACCGTAAGCTTCCTTAACAAAGGCGTCAAAGGCAACTTTTTTGTTTTTTAAAGGTGCTTTTTCCAAATAGAATTGAAGCATTTTATCTCCCATCAGTTGTTCAGAAATTCGCTTGGTCTCTTCTTGATTGGACAAAACATTAGAGACAATTCCATCTAGTTGCTCTTGTTCTGGAATTTGTCCGTATTGCATCATCTGGTTTTTAACTAGGTTTGCTGTAAACTCCTTAAGCTCATCAAAGGTCATACTAAGCTGATTCTCATTAATGATTTTTCCTTCAATAAGCTGATAGCGGATTCCTTTTTCAGATTTGTTGTATTCCTCTTCAGCAGCTTCTTCAGTAAGCGGTTCTTTTGCAGTAGTTTGAATCCACTTTTTTAAGAAACTGTCAGGCAATTTAAATTTTGTTTTTTCTACTAGGGCTTCAGAAATATCGTTCATCAACTTTTGGTTGGCCTGAGGTTCAAACTGTGCCTTAAGACTTGTTTTGATTTTTTCCTCTAAATCAGCTTTTGTTTTTACCGTTCCTGGCTCGTAGAGTTTATCAAAAAGTTCCGTATTCAGTTCTGCAGGAATGCGTTCATTGACTTCTTTAAGGGCTACAATAAAATCGGTTTTATTCAGGCTGGCTAGTTTTTGATCGTCGAGTCCCAAAAGGCGTTTGGCAGTATCATCATCACTGAAGAAACCTTTGGCAGTGAGCTGAATTTCTCCTCCTACTTCCATTTCTTGAAGTGCTTTACTCGCCTTTTTAGATTTTACCTGTTCTAATGTAAAGTGGACCATTTTTTCTAATTCGACTTCCTCATTGCGAAATTGTGCTGTAATCTCAAAACCTTTTTTTATTTGCTTTTGAGAGATCAGTTTCCCGTATTGTTTTTGGATATAGTCGAGTTGCTCTTGAACCATCTTTTTATCGGGTTCAATTTCATAACGAGTGATTTTTTTCAAAACATCCAGTTTAACATCAAATTTTGGCGAAACTCCCAATTCAAATTCGAAATTCATTTGATCGGCTTTCCAATCGATCCCCTCTTCACTCTCTTTTGGAATTGGATTGCCCAACAGCTCAAGCTTTTCTTCTTGGATGTATTTTTCTAAATTTTCTCTTAGCAATTTGTTTACTTCATCAGCAATAACTGCTTGTTCGTATTGTTTTTTGATCATTCCCATAGGGACATGACCTTTTCTAAACCCGGGGATGTTTGCGTTTTTTCTGTAATCGCTCAATACTTTGTTTACATTTTCTTCATAATCTTTTCGATCTACTAGGATGTTGATTACAGAATTTAAAGCGTCTATATCGGTTTTGCTGATGTTCATATACTAAAAAATTTAGTGCGCAAAATTACACTTTTTTATTGCCATGACAAAGTTTTAAGCGCTAAGCCTAGGCATTCTTAATTCGTTTCTACTAAAAAAAGAAAGAATTAATCATTTAAAGAATGCACAACAAATAAAATCCGTTATATTTGCAGCCCAGAATTAATAACCAGAGGGTCGTGTATCCTCACAAATTAATATGATATGCCAGTTAAACTAAGACTTCAAAGACACGGAAAAAAAGGAAAACCTTTTTATTGGTTAGTAGCCGCAGATGCCCGTGCAAAAAGAGACGGACGTTACCTTGAAAAATTAGGTACCTACAATCCCAACACCAATCCTGCTACAGTAGTAATCGATATTGACCGAGCAGTAAATTGGCTCGAAAAAGGAGCACAACCTACTGATACTGCCAGAACGCTTTTATCTTATCGAGGTGCTATGTTAAAACATCACTTGAATGGTGGTGTTCGCAAGGGAGCGCTCACACAAGAAGAAGCTGATAAAAAATTAGAAGCTTGGTTAGAAGAAAAAGAAGCTAAAATTCAAGCAAAAAAAGACGGATTATCTAAAGCTGCAGCAGATGCATCTGCTCAACGTCTAGCCGATGAAAAAGCGGCAAGTGAAAAACGCCTAGCTGCTGCCCAAGAAGCAGAAGCGCCTGTAGAGGAAGCTCAAGGAGAAGCAGAAGCGCCTGTAGAGGAAGTTCCTGTTGCTGAAGAATCTACCGAAGAAGCTCCAACACAAGAGGCTGAAACTGAAGAAGCCCCTGCCGCTGAAGCTCCAACAGAAGAGGCTCCAACAGAAGATGCTCCAGTAGAAGCTGCCGATGCTGAGGAAGCACCCGCAGAAGAAGCTGCAACAGAAACTGAGGGAGAAGAAGAAAAACAGTAAACCTTCTCTTCAACGATGAAAAAAGAAGACTGCTTTTACGTAGGAACCATCGTTGGAAAATACAGTTTTAAAGGGGAAATTCTTGTCAAAACAGACAGTGATCATCCCGAAGAATACACACAATTGGAATCAATCTTTGTTCAGTTAAACACAGGTTTGGTTCCTTTTTTTATTCAAAAGTGCCAACTTCACAAGTCAGAACTCTTACGGATTCAATTTGAAGATGTTCAAGATGAAAATAAAGCAGATAGTCTATTGAAAAAAGAGCTCTACCTGCCTTTAAACTTACTCCCACCACTTGAAGGAAAAAAATTTTACTATCACGAAGTAATTGGATTCTCTATTCAAGAAAACAACAAAAAAATAGGGACCATTATAGCAATTCAAGACCAGGGTGTTCAAGCCCTTTTTGAAATAGAAACAGAAAAAGGAACACGGGCTCTAATCCCTATTCATAATGATTTTATCATAGAAGTTGATCGCTTAAACCACTGTATAAAAGTAAACTTACCCGAAGGGCTTTTGGATCTTCAAAACTAACTCCTTAAAAGAACAGCACAAAACCAAAAGATGGAAGGGGTGTATTGTTGCCTTCATTGGTAGAAACAGGAACAAGTGTTTTGGGCAGAACCACAGTGCCGTCAGTGTTTCTTTTTAAGCCGTAGTCCTCTGGTATGGGGTTGGGCTGTGCCAAGAAATTTTGAACTTCAAAGTAAAAATTAAAGGAAAGGTCTTTAAAATTCCATTTTTTGTCAAAACGGATGTCTGCCAAATTAAACGCGTCCAATTTTAATTCACCCAAACGATCATAATCCAAGATGATTTCTGGATAACTAAAAACACTTGCCTCTAAGTCAACAGGGACATAAGGGTTTTTTCCTGCAAACCGCCAACGAGCACTGATTTCCCAATTGCGTTTTAATTTATAGCCTCCAGAAAAAGAGATCAAATGTCTGCTGTCCCATACAGAAGGCCGAGACTTACCATCGAGTCCGGTAAAGTCACTAAAGAAATAGGTATAAGCAAAAACACCATAGAAATTACGAGAGAGTTTCTGCTGGAACAACAACTCCAAACCGGAACTTTGTCCCTCCCCTTCAGAACTGATTGCTTCATTTCCCAAGACTTCAAACCCACCTCCTTTGTTTGCTAGAGAGACACCATCTATCAGTGAAATAGGATATTGCGAATACTTTTTTAAAAACCCTTCTGCTGTAATGCGTGAAACAGGTGTAAGGTTGTACTCCAAACCAGCTACTAAATGGTCGCTTCGGGTATATTGAGCAGCTTGATTGACAAAAAGGCCTCTTTGGTTTTGATAGCCCAGCATGGTGTAAGTAGGTATTTTAAAATAACGCCCCAGGGAGGCATTCAACTTCCACTGTTGGTCTTCTGTCAACGCATAGGAAAAGGACATTCTTGGGGAAAGATTGTCTATCATATTAGAACCCGTAGAAAAAGTGTCCGCATCAGTCCGTAGACCGAGAGAAAGGTCGAATCGGTCGTTTAAAAATTTACGCCCAGCTTTCACAAAAAAACCGTATTTGAGAAAATCTAGATCTGTTTCATACACAAGATTCTCTCTTAACAGACGGGAGTCGTTTTTATAACTTGAGTTTTGTATGTTGAAGCCAGCCGACCATTTCCATTGGTTTGCATATTGTACTGCTTGAAATCGAAGTTTGGTTTCCCATTCATAAGAATCGTTTTGAAAAAGAATACCCGTTTTTGTGGTATTGTCTTGGTATCGAGAAAAGATGTTTTCTAAGCGATTTGAGCTAACAACTGTATTGGTAAAACCCTTACCACTTTTATAGTTTCTTTTCCAAGAAAGCCCAACGGTTGTGCTCCGTTGATCAATAATAGGAACCTGTTCTATTGTAGCTTGCTGCTCTGCGTCAAAATCATCTAAGGGCTTGACAGAGAAATCATCAATTGCACCCAAACCGATAAACGTTAAAGAATTATAGCTGTCAATTTCGTGTTTTATCTTCCACTGATAATCCCAATAATCTGGACGAATAGGTAGTCCGATTAACTCAAACAAAAACTGTAAATAACTTCTTCGAGCAGAAAACAAAAAAGTTGTTTTTGCGGGTTCAGATTTATCTTTTCTGAATAGTGGTCCTTCTAGCGTAAGACCAGCTTCACTCGCTCCAAAGCGAAAATTACCCCCAAAGCCATTAGGATCACCTTCGCGTTGTTCAAAGGCAAGTACACCCGAAAGTGGATTATCGTATTCTGCACCAAAAGCGGAACTAGCGAGGGTAACCTCTCTGATGAATGAAACATTTATCATACCCACTGGCCCCCCTGCACTTCCCTGGGTACTGAAGTGATTGATGTTCGGAATTTCTATACCATCTAAATAGTACACCGTTTCATTTGGAGCTCCACCTCGGATAATAATATCATTTCTGAAACCACCAATGGAGGGAGATATCCCAGGCATACTCTGTACTACTTTTGTAATGTCATTGTTTCCACCTGGGTAGGTTTCTATCTCTACCGCAGAAAACGTTTGTGTAGACAAAGGCGTTTCACTTTTAGTCTTGAAGGGACTGCGCTGAACAACTACCTCGTCTAAAGTTTCAAACTCTTCTTCTAATTCAAAAAGCAAGGGAATATTTCCTACTGATTTGACAATGATATTGAATTGGGTAGCCGATTGGTATCCCAAATAACTGGCAACCACATTATATGATTTAGAAGGTATGTTTTCAAGTTTAAAATATCCTTGATCGTCCGTTACTGTACCAATAGAAGTTCCCTCTAATACGACCGTAGCACCCTCCAAGGGCTGTTGGCTTTGTAGGTCAAGGATTCTTCCATTAAGCTCTCCAGTATTTTGAGATACAGCAACAGTAAAGGTAAACAATGAAAGTAGGTATAGCATTTTTTTCATAATGCAAAAATACCCAAAGGACTTCAAATCAAGTGCTTTTTGTTTATTATTTTTTAATTATATTTAAACAAAAAATGAACGAACGAAGAAATTTTCTCAAAACAGCCTGTAAACCAATAGTGCTAGCAGCTTTAGGCATCCCAATACTGGAGGCTTGTAGCACTGATGAGCTATCATCAAATAATACCATAAGAAACGGCCCAAGCAATACAGAACCTAAAAAACCTATAACCATCAACATTAAAAATGGTCTATTTTCTGACCTTCAAGAGGTGGGAGGTTGGATGAACTACACAACGGAAGAATTGCTTTTGGTTCGTATAAGTGGGAGTGAAATACGTGCCTTTGACAACAAATGTCCCCATCAGGGCAACAGAGACCGCTGGACTTACGATGGAAGTCAATTTACATGCCAATACCACAACAATTCCTTTTCCAACTCGTGTAGCGGTTCTTTAACTTGTTATGAAACTAGCTTAGAGGGTGATGTATTGACAATTAGTTTTGACTAAATAATAATATCTTTTTGAGTATCTGGTTTCATATTTTTAACTATGAAGTTGATTATTAAGTAATTAAAGACCAAAGTTATGAACGTGGATTCATATCTTATATAGGTTAGACCAAGAAAATGATAAGCGATTAAAATACAATTGATTAGTATAAGTAAAGAAGCAGCTAAAAGGGTTGCTGATTTTATACTGGGTTTTTGAGCAAAATAAGCAACAGTCCCAGCCATCAGATAAGTGATTATAAGCTTTCTGATTATTCCCAGCCCAGCCAAGTCAAAAAAATTTTCTTTTATATGATAAGCCAAAACAATCCAATAAGGAATAACAAACAGTGGACCCAGTAGGAATAAAGTTTTCTTTTTGATGCTAATACATTTGTGAATAAGAAGGGTATATAAAAAAAGACTGAGACAAGTTAAACTGGTTAAAAATATTCCTACTGGTGGTGATGTTGTATTAAAAAATAATGCATAACCTATCATTTGAGAAAAAATAGCAACTTCTAAAAGGATAATCCTTTGAATGGCCAGTTAACGATAGTATCCATAGAAAAAGAAGAAATAAGCCGCACCAATGTATTGTTGTGTGAATTCAAATCCAAGAAGTCCAACAGTGATATCCATTAAAAAAAGTAGGGTTAAAATGGAAATTGGTAAAATAGAGTTGGGCATTTTGATAGATTTTTTAAAATATATTTTTTTATGGATAATACGCAATGTACTTTATGCTGTGGTATTTTGTTACAATAGAAAAAAATATTATTTTATATAAATTCGATTCGTACTACATTAATTTATGTATGGGTCTATTGGTTAAAATTTCAGAACAAATCAAATCCTTGAGAAAGGAAAAAAA
>Ga0255780_10001971_pt1 | contig 18914 bp, 16 predicted proteins | sample 071ome_32_FD_179978 | JGI IMG/M metagenome (GOLD analysis project Ga0255780, IMG submission 179978) | Coastal salt marsh microbial communities from the Groves Creek Marsh, Skidaway Island, Georgia - 071405AT metaG (version 2) | ecosystem: Environmental > Aquatic > Marine > Intertidal zone >... | reverse complement strand
TCAACTTCCCCGCAGATCCGGACCGCCCGGTCGACAAAAAGGAAAACTACGTGAAGCAATGCGTAGGAACCCCGGGGGATACGCTGAAAATTGTGGACCGCCAGGTCTACACCAACGGGGAGGCGCAGACGTTTGGCGATCGCAGCAACCCGCAGTGGAGTTACTACGTTCGGACCAACGGCCAAGGCTTCAATCCGGCCGCCCTCAAGCGCAATTTTGACATCAATTACCTGGACAACCGCCTGATCAACAACCAAAATCTGTCGGACGTCATCCAGATCACGGAGACCGAATACTTCATCACCATCTCCCAAGAGATGCTGGCCGCTTTCTCCGCGCAGCCCAATATTGATACCATCGTGGTGATGAACAGCCCGGGCGACAATGTCTTCCCCGAAGGCACGCCCCCGGCCATCGTTTGGTACAACGACAATGCCGTGGCCCCTGGCGTCATGTTCCCCAACCCGGACGGGCACCAGGACAGCACCGTCTTCCCGTATTCACGCGACAACTACGGTCCCATTTGGATACCCGCTAAGGGCCAATCGGTGGAACTGAATTACCAAACGGTCCTCACCTACGGCCGCGCCATCCGCGAATACGAAGGCCACGAGCTCGAACTGCGCGACGGCGTGTACTACCTGGACGGCGAAGCGGCCTCGAGCTACACCTTTGCCATGGATTACTACTGGATGATGGGCGACAACCGCCACAACTCTTGGGACAGCCGCTACTGGGGTTTTGTACCGGAAGACCACATCGTGGGCAAGCCCATCTTCATCTTCTTCTCCAGCGACCAGTTTATTGAAGGCTTCCTTTCGTCCAAACGCTGGGAGCGCTTCTTCACCGTCGTCCACGGCGATGGCCAGCCTACGAGCTACCTCTGGCCCTTCGTGCTCTTGGTGGCCCTCTACTACGGCTGGGACTACTTCCGCAAGCGCAAAGCCGCCAAATGAGGCACCTCCGCCATACACTGACGCTGCTGGGCCTTTTGGCCTTCGGGGGGGTCTATGGCCAGGCCGAACTTCCGGCCCATGTCGCCGTGCCGGTGGCGAGCCAGCCTCCGCAAAATCCGCCTATTCCCGCACGGACCTTGCCCGCCACCTTAGCCCCTGCGGTGGACACGGCGGCGATTTTGGCGGATACCAAGGAGCGCTGGGATCAATTGAGCCAAAACCAACTCATTCGGCTCTTGTGGGTCGCTTGGAAGTATGAATGGCCCCGCGACAGCCTGGTCGCTGTCGTACATCGCCATCCCCAGGGCTACTCCCGGGATTCGCTCATCGTTTGGCTCGAAGAAGGCGGAAAAGCAGGGGAGGAGCGCAAGCGCATCGCCCAAATCAAGGCTCGCCGCTACCAAATTGCCACAGAGGCGTTCAATTACACGGGCGATGTCCGCCAGCTCGACTTGAGCCTGATGTGGTACGGCGTTATGGCCAACGACGACGGCCATTGGAGTTTGGCCCAAGTCAAGCCCAAAGTCCTCCTAAGCCAATTCCAGAGCCAGCCGGGCGCACTGGAATTTGACATCCAAACCAACCGAGATCAAGGCTTCCACTTCCTCTTTGGGAGCCCCGTTCCGCTGGATACGGTTCGGGCCTGGTACAACGGAGCGCTGTCCTATGTGAACGACATGCCAACCCTTTTTCCAGGCACGGCCGAAACCTTTGACCGCCCCAACGGATCCTGGATGTACGTCCTCCTGGCGACGGGCGCTGTGACGGGCCCCGGCAAATGCGGCGGCTTGAAGGACTATGAATTGCAGGTTCGGAACCAAAAATCCGATGCGGAAATCGCCCTAAGCCAGAACATCGGTGCCCAATTGGTGGACAGCGTTTACCACTGCGTGCCCGAACTCTACTGGTCCGGCTACCTCATGGACGACGACGTTCCCGACGCCCTCTTCGTCCAGGAAATTCCCGGGGGTTTGCGCATGGTTCTTTTCCTTTCCGATCCGGCCCCAGAAGGTCAAATTTGGATTAAATCCGCCGAATGGTTCCTCTACAATGAACCAACGGAAGGGGAAGATGCCCCATCTTCGTAGGACAAACGTCTGAACCTTCATGTCTCTCGCTCAAGAAAAAAACGCGGACGCGCTCAAGCTGCTCGTGGCCGAAACCCGCCGCCGCCTCGGTGAAATTCAACTTGGAGGGGGTAAGAAACGCCTGGCCAAACTCGCCGAACAAGGCAAGTGGTCGGCCCGCGAACGCGTCAAAGCCCTCCTAGATCCGGGTGCACCAAGCCTCGAAATAGGCGCATTTGCCGCGGACGGCATGTACGAAGAGCACGGCGGGGCCCCCTCAGCGGGAGTCGTGGTGGTCCTTGGCCGCATTCAAGAGCGCCTCTGCGTCGTGGTCGCCAACGATCCCACCGTGAAGGCAGGCGCCTGGTTCCCCATGACGGGCAAGAAGAACCTTCGGGCGCAAGAAATCGCCATGGAGAACAAGGTGCCCATCTTGTACTTGGTGGATTCGGCCGGGGTCTATTTACCCATGCAGGACGAAATCTTCCCCGACAAAGAGCACTTTGGGCGCATCTTCCGCAACAACGCCGTGATGAGCAGCCTGGGCATCCCCCAACTCGCAGCCGTCATGGGTTCCTGCGTGGCGGGTGGGGCCTACCTCCCCATCATGAGCGACGAAGCCATCATCGTGGAGGGGACCGGCAGCATCTTCTTGGCCGGGAGCTACCTCGTGAAAGCGGCCATCGGCGAAGACATTGACAACGAAACCTTGGGCGGTGCGGATACGCATACCTCCATCAGTGGGGTGGCGGACTACAAAGCCAAAGACGATGCGGAAGCGGTCAAGCTCATGCGCGGATTAGTGGACAAACTCGGCGAGCGACCCCAAGCGGGCTTCGATCGAGGGGAATCCCTGGAGCCGGCCTTCCCTGCGGAGGAGCTCTACAAGCGCATGCCGGTAGACGCGAAGCCCTATGCGATGCGGGACCTTTTGGCCTGTTTGGTCGATGAAGGCTCCCTGCTCGAATACAAAGCGGACTACGGCAAAACGCTGATTACCACCTATGCGCGCATCGACGGCTGGGCGGTAGGCATCGTCGCCAACGAGCGCCAAGTCATCAAGAACGCCAAAGGCGAAATGCAAATCGGCGGTGTCATCTACAGCGACAGCGCGGACAAAGGCGCACGCTTCATCGCCAACTGCAATCAGAAAAAAATCCCCCTCGTCTTCTTGCAGGACGTGACGGGCTTCATGGTCGGTTCACGGGCCGAACACGGCGGCATCATCAAGGACGGCGCCAAACTCGTCAATGCGGTGGCCAACTCGGTCGTCCCCAAATTCACCATCATCGTCGGCCATTCCTTTGGTGCGGGCAACTACGCCATGTGCGGCAAGGCCTACGACCCCCGCTTCATCGTCGCCTGGCCCACCGCCAAAATTGCCGTTATGGGTGGCGAGCAAGCCGCCAAGGTCTTGGTCCAAATCGAAAAAGCTCGGGCCGGAGCCACTACTCCCGAGGCCGAACAAGAACTCCTCGAACGCATCAAAGAGCGCTACAACACCCAAATGAGTCCCTACTATGCGGCCTCGCGCCTGTGGGTGGATGCCATCATTGATCCCGCCGAAACCCGCACCTGGATTTCCCTGGGCATCGAAGCTGCGAACCAAGCGCCCATCGAGCGCCCGTACAATCCGGGGGTGCTGCAGACGTAATCGCGCTTCGCGCAAATTAGCTAGGTAGCTAGAGAGCTAGAGAGCTAGGTAGCTAGAAAGCACGCGCTACGCGCAAATTAGCTAGAGGGCTAGGTAGCCAGAAAGCTCGCGCAACGCGCTGTAGCTTTTCGCTTAAACGCTTAATCTCTTTTACCCTTAAACTGTGTGGTGGACCTTCCCCGCGCGCTGGGACTTTCCGTTGTTTTGCCAAGCTCTAGCCCTCTAGCCCTCTAGCCCTCTAGCCCTCTAGCCCTCTAGCCCTCTAGCCCTCTAGCCCTCTAGCCCTCTAGCTCCCTAGCCCTAAAGCCGCGCATCCACCACCTCGCGGGGAAGCACGCCTTTGACGTCGTAGATCACGGCGCCTTTTTGGGCTTTAAGTTGGTGCATGTCCAAGGCCAGGAATTGGTCGTGGGCCACGGCTAAAACGATGGCATCGTAGCCGGCGGGATCCAATGCGTCGACCAGGCTAAAGCCGTACTCGTGCTCGACCTCTGGAGAGCTGGCCCAGGGATCGTAGGTATCGACTTGCAAGCCGTATTGGAGGAGTTCGTGGCGGATGTCCACGACTTTGGTGTTTCGAATGTCTGGGCAGTTCTCCTTGAAGGTGATGCCGAGCAGCAGGGTGCGGCTTTCTTTGACGGTTTTGCCTTCGGCGATGAGGAGTTTCACCACTTTGCTAGCGATGAAGAGCCCCATGGAGTCGTTGACACGGCGGCCGCTGAGGATGACGGCAGGGTGGTAGCCCAGGCTTTCCGCTTTGTGGGCGAGGTAGTAGGGGTCTACAGAAATACAGTGGCCGCCGACGAGACCGGGGCTGTACTTCAGGAAGTTCCACTTGGTACCAGCGGCTTCGAGGACGTCCCGCGTGTCAATGCCGACGCGGTCAAAAATGAGCGAAAGCTCGTTCACGAAGGAAATGTTGACGTCGCGTTGCGCGTTTTCGATGGCTTTGGAAGCTTCGGCCACCTTCATGTTGGGGGCCAAATGCGTTCCCGCCGCGATGATGCTGCGGTAGAGGCCGTCCACAAACTGGGCGGCGTCCGGGGTGCTGCCCGAGGTCACCTTTTTGATGGTGGTCAAGGTGTTGACTTTGTCGCCGGGGTTGATGCGTTCGGGACTGTAGCCACAGAAAAAATCCTGATTGAAGGTCAAGCCACTGACGGATTCCAACACGGGCACGCAGTCCTCTTCGGTGCAGCCGGGGTAGGTGGTGGATTCGTAGATGACGACGTCGCCTTTTTGCAAGTAGCGGCCGATCATGTTGGAGGCGCTCATCAAGGGGCCCAAATCGGGTGCATTCGAGGCGTTGATCGGGGTGGGAACGGTCACAATGTAGACGTTGGCTTGGGCCAAATCGTCCATCGTGCAGCTAAATTGAATGCCGCGGTCCAGCGCCGCCTGGATGGCGGCGGGTTCCGCTTCCTTGGTGGAATCTTCGGCGCGCTTGAGTTCATCAACGCGGGCGCATTTGATATCAAAGCCCAACACGGGGTAGTGCTTGGAAAATTCCAGGGCCAGGGGCATGCCGACATAGCCCAAACCAATAACGGCAATATGAGGATTTGAAGGCAGCTGCGCGGGTTTCATACGGGTAAAGGTACGCACCGCCGTACCTTTATACCATGAAAGCCTTGTGGACGCTCAATCCCTATTTCTGGCGCTACAAGTGGCTCCTGCTGAGCGGGGTGTTTTTTGTTTTGCTTTCGGCTGCGTTTTCGGTTTTTCCGGCGGTGTACATCCGGCAGGCTTTTGACGAGGTGGCGGTGGCGATTTCAGGCCAGGGCAGCCCGGATGCGCAGCGCAGTTTGGATTTGAAGCAGGCGTTGATTCTGTATTCGGCCTTGATTTTGGGCCTCAGCATTATCAAGGGCCTTTTCACCTTCTTGATGCGCCAAACGCTAATCGTCATGTCGCGCCATATCGAGTACGATTTGAAGAATGCGATTTACGCGCACTACCAGCAATTGGATTTGGCCTTTTACCGCCGCAATAGCACGGGCGATTTGATGAACCGCATCAGCGAGGACGTGAGCCGAACGCGCATGTACATCGGTCCCGCCCTCATGTACACCTTAAACACCGCCTTCGCGACGGGCATTACGCTCTACTTCATGTTCTCGGTGGACGTCCGTTTGAGCCTCTTGACCCTGGCGCCCATGCCGATTTTGGTGTGGTGCATTTACCGCGTTTCAACCCTGATCAATCAGCGCAGCCATGCCGTTCAGGCGCAGCAGTCGGCGATCAGTACGTTGGCGCAGGAGACGTTTTCGGGCCTTCGCGTGTTGAAGGCGTTTGGCTTGGAGGAGGAACAGACCGAACGCTACGCCGAAAGCGCCGCCCGCTCCTTCCAACAGAACGAACGCCTCTACCGCGTCAACGCCCTCTTCATGCCCCTCATGCTCCTTTTGGTGGGCGCCTCCACCCTCATCGCGGTGTGGGTCGGCGGCCAAGGGGTCATTGAAGGGCGCCTCAGCCCCGGAGTCATCGCCGAATTCATCTACTACGTCAACCTCCTCACGTGGCCCATCGCCAGCATCGGCTGGGTCATGAGCATGGTGCAACGCGCCGAGGCCTCCATGCAGCGCATCAACGACTTCCTGCACGTCGAGCCTGCCATCCAAAACGCACCGGGCGCCCGCAGCCCCGAGACGATTCGCGGCGAGATTGTCTTTGAAAACGTCAGCTACACCTATCCGGACAGTGGCATTCAGGCGCTTAAAAACTTTTCGGCCCGAATTGCCCCCGGCGAAACCATCGTGGTAGTGGGCAAAACCGGTTCGGGCAAGAGCACCTTGGGCCTCCTCCTCAACCGCCTCATGGACCCCACCGAAGGGCGCATCCTCGTAGACGGCCTGGACATCCGCGACTGGGACGTGAACGCCCTGCGCAAAGCGGTCGGCACCGTCCCCCAAGACGCCTTCCTCTTTAGCGATTCCATCGCCGAAAACATCGCCTTCGGCACCCTAGAAGCGGACCGCCCTACCGTGGAATCTTACGCCGAGCTGGCCCATGTCGCCGACGACGTCCGAGGCTTCCCCAAGGGCTTTGACACTGTGGTAGGCGAGCGCGGCGTGACCCTCAGCGGGGGCCAAAAACAGCGCGTCAGCATTGCCCGCGCCCTCATCAAGCAGCCGCCTATGCTCGTCTTGGACGATGCCCTGAGCGCGGTGGACACTGACACGGAGGTTAGCATCCTTTCGGGCCTACGCGAACGCATCGCGGGCGTCACCGCCCTCTTGATCACCCAGCGCTTGAGTTGTGTGCACTTGGCCGACCGCATCTACGTCTTAGACGAAGGCAGCCTGGTCCAAGAGGGCAGCCATTCGGCATTGTTCCAAACGCCCGGCATCTACGCGGAACTCTACGCCCTCCAAAACCCCGACACCTGGTAGCATGAAGCCCTATCCCAATCTGGTGGCCGGCGTCCTCGAAGTCCTGGAATGGTCCTTTGGAAAGGGCTGGTACGCCGACCGCGTGGTAGACAAGGTCCTCCGAGCCAACAAAAAATGGGGCGCGCGCGACCGGGCCTTCGTGGCCCAGCACAGCTACGAGATGGTCCGCTGGTGGCGCCTCCTCTGGGAACTGAAGGGCGAGGAACCAACCCTCAAACGCAAGAAACTCAAAGAACTCTTCGAACTCTATTGGGCCTGGCAAGTCGAAGGCAGCCTCAGCCTTCCGGACTTCCCCCTTGGCGTCGCCCAAAGCTATCCCGACTGGCTCGACCGCCGCGCGGCCGGCGCGCTGGGCGCCCGCTGGCCGGCGCTGGCCACGGCCTTGAACCAGCCGGCCCACGTCATTTTGCGCACCAACACCTGGAAGGCGAGCCGCGAACAGGTCCTCGAACGCCTGGCCGCCGAAGGCATTGAGGCCGCCGCCTCGGACCTTCGCCCGGAGGCCATTGTGTTGGCGAAGCGGCCGCGCTTGCAGCATTTGGGCAGTTTCCAGGACGGCTGGTACGAAGTGCAAGACGGGGGTTCGCAGTGCATTGCCCCCTACCTCGATCCTCAACCCGGGGACCGCGTGCTGGACGGCTGTTCCGGCGCGGGCGGGAAGGCCCTGCATGTGGCGGCGTTGATGCAGAACCAAGGCGAAATTCTCTGCATGGACGTGGAGGCCTATAAGCTGTCGGAGGCGGAGAAGCGGGCGGCCCGCGCCGGCATTTCCATTCTGCGCACTGGCCACATTCAGCATGCGGCGGATGTGACGGAGCGGGGGGCTTGGGCGGACAAGATGTTGCTGGACGTGCCTTGTTCGGGTACGGGGGTGATTCGGCGCGATGTGGACACCAAGTGGAAGCTGCAGCCCGAACATCTGGAGCGAACACGCGAAGTGCAGGCCTCCATTTTGGACCGCTATCCCGAGGCCTTGAAAGCGGGCGGGCGCCTGGTGTACGCGACCTGTAGCATTCTACCGGAGGAAAACGAGGCGCAAGTGGAAGCCTTTGTGAAGGCGCATCCGGAATTTACCTTAGAGGAAGAAGTGCGCATTAGCCCGGAGCACGTTCATTCGGACGGATACTTTGTGGCAGTGCTCACGAAAAACGCTTAAAACGCTTAAAACGCTTCTAGATGGCGCTTATTACCGAATCTGAATCCCTGCACCACAACCTCGAGGAGCTGTCGACGGCTGAATTGCTGCGCGGCATAAACCAGGAGGACCAGAAGGTCGCCGTGGCGGTTGAGCAGGCCCTTCCAGCGTTGGAAGCGCTCGTGAATGCGATTTTGCCGCAGATGCGCCGTGGCGGTCGCCTCTTTTACATTGGGGCGGGTACGTCGGGGCGTTTGGGCATTGTGGATGCGTCCGAATGTCCGCCCACCTTTGGGGTGGATCACGGCGTCGTCGTGGGCCTCATCGCAGGAGGGGACAGCGCCATTCGGAAGGCCGTGGAGTTCGCCGAGGACGATGCGGAGCAAGCGTGGAAAGATTTGACGGCGCATGCCATTACGGCTCAAGACGCGGTCGTGGGGATTGCGGCCAGCGGCACGACGCCTTACGTGATTGGGGGCTTGCAGGCTGCGAAGGCGGCGGGCTGTGTGACCGGGGCTATCGTCTGCAATCCGGGCAGTCCCGTAGCTAGGGCGGCGGAATTCCCTGTGGAAGTCGTGGTGGGTCCGGAATTTGTGACGGGCAGCACGCGGATGAAATCGGGTTCGGCCCAAAAAATGACCCTCAACATGCTGTCCACGGCGCTGATGATTCAGCTCGGGCATGTGAAAGGTAACCGCATGGTGGACATGCAGCTGAGCAATGACAAACTGGTCGCGCGCGGCACCCGCATGGTGGCTGAACAAACCGGTCTCGACGCAAACAAAGCGGAAGAACTCTTGTTGAGCTATGGAAGCGTCCGAAAGGCGGTAGAAGCATGGCAAAACCAGCAGTAGCAAACATCATTGGATCCGGGATTGCGGGAATAGCGGCGGCCATACGCTTGGCGCAAAAGGGCTACGCCGTGACGGTGTTTGAAGCCAATGCCTATCCGGGAGGCAAATTGAGTGAATTCCAACTGGGGGCGTACCGCTTTGACGCAGGCCCCAGCTTGTTTACGCTGCCGCATTTGGTCGAAGAGCTCTTTCTGCTCTGCGGCGAAAACCCCGAGGAGCACTTTCCGTACTTGAAGAAGGACGAATCCTGCCGCTATTTCTGGGAGGATGGCACGCGTTTGACCGCCCACGCGGAACCAGAAGCGTTTGCATCCGAGGCGGAACGTGTGCTTGGAGAGCCTGCCGCACACACGCTTGAACACATTGCGCTGGCCAAAAAGCAGTACGAGGCGACTTCGGGCTTCTTTTTGGAACGTTCGCTGCACGACTGGCGCACGTACGCACGGCCCGAAGTGCTTAAGACCTTAGCAGCGGTCCCATCGCTAGGGTTGACCTCCACCATGGACCGCATCCACCGCAAGCAGTTCCAGACGGACAAAATGGTCCAGCTCTTTAACCGCTATGCCACCTTCAACGGCTCTAGCCCCTACCAGGCGCCCGGAACCCTGTGCATGATCCCTCACTTGGAGTTTGGGGTGGGCACCTTCCTGCCCAAACGCGGCATGGTGGACATCACCAACAGCCTAGTGGCTTTGGCACAGCGTCAAGGGGTGGTGTTCCGGTTTGGGGAGCGCGTAACGGCTATCCGCTACGCGTCTAATCGCGCGCTGGGCTTGACCTTGGAGAGCGGCGAAGAGACCCAGGCGGACGTGGTCGTCAGCAACATGGATGTCACCCCCACCTACCGGCGCTTGCTGCCTGCCCTGAAGGCGCCCGAAAAAACCCTGCGCCAAGAGCGGTCGTCATCGGCCTTCATCTTTTACTGGGGGGTTCGCAAGCGCTTCCCGGAACTGAATTTGCACAACATCCTTTTCAGTGAGGACTACCCGGGCGAGTTCAAAGCCCTCTTTGACACCAAGGTGCTCTTTCCGGACCCCACGGTCTACATCAACATCACCTCCAAAGACATCCCCGGAGAGGCTCCACAGGACGGGGAAAACTGGTTTGTTATGGTCAATGCGCCCGCAGATTATGGCCAAGACTGGAACGCCCTTCGCGCGCAAGTCCGCGCCTCCGTCTTGGCTAAAGTGGAGCGCGTTCTGGGGGTGGATGTAACGCCGTTCATCGAAGTGGAAGATTACCTCGACCCTCCGCGCATTCAGTCCCGAACGTCCAGCGATCGCGGCGCCTTGTACGGTTCCAGTAGCAATTCGACCATGGCGGCATTTCTGCGGCACCCCAACCGCGGGCCGCTCAAGAACCTGTACGTCTGTGGGGGCTCCGCCCATCCAGGGGGAGGTATTCCGCTCTGCTTGTTAAGTGGGAAGATTGTGGGCGAGGCGGTGCCTCAAGCGTAGAAAAACTCTGCGCCTAATGGGGCAAAGGCCTAACCCCAAATGTTTTCCTCCACCAGGTTAATGCCCTTTCCGAAGAAGATGCGCGACACTTTGGCGAAGCTGTCCGTGTAATCGCTCACCGCAAAGTGGTGGGGCTTGGTAGCGGGCTTCGCGCGCAAGAGCTGGGCCTCGTCGAGTTGCTTCGCGATGCTGTTGGCGACAATGGTGGGGATGCGCAGCAGGCTTACTTTTTTCTCGAGCTGCTTGGCAATTTGCGACGAAATCAAGGGGTAGTGGGTACAGGCCAAAACCAAGTGCTCCACCCCTTCCATTTTGGGGTCGTTCAAGTAGAGGGAGACCACCGCATCAGTGACGGCGCCGCTGAGCAAGTTCTCCTCAATGACGGGAACGAGTAAGGGCGTAGCGAGGGGCTGGACCTCTGCAGCCGGGAGGACTTCGGCGAGTTTTCGAGGGTAGATGCCGGACGAAACGGTGGCGCGCGTTCCCCAGATGCCAATGTGCTTGGCGTGGTGGCGGTGGAGGTAGTCCACGACCGGGTCAATCACATTGTAGACGGGAATGTCTAGCTCCTCCTTCAAAACGTCTAAAGCCACTGCAGACGCGGAGTTACACGCGACGACAATGGCTTTAGCGCCTTGATCGATCAAATGGCGGGAGATGCCCAGTGCGTAGGACCGAATGGCCTCCGGCGACTTTTCCCCGTAAGGCAAGTGGGCGGTATCTCCAAAGTAGAGGAGGCGTTCGTTGGGAAGCTTGCGCGCCAGGGCGCGCGCTACCGTCAAACCGCCAACTCCTGAGTCAAACAGCCCAATGGGGCCGTCTGAGGCTTTCATTACATGCCAAGTTTAACCTTGACGGCGGACATCAGGTTGAGGCCACCTTTAGAGTAGATCACCATGCCCTTGCTTTGAGAAGCATCCAAAACGTAGGCAACGTTCTTTTCAGCCGCTACCGCATCGATGGCATTCTGCAATTTCTCCAAAACGGGAGTGATTAATTCGATCTCCTTGCCTTGCAATTCTTGCTGAGCGCTCTGCATGTACTCTTGGATGTTGTTGTACATCTCCTGGAGGCGCTGCTGCTCTTGGCGCTGGCGGAGTTCCGTCCACGTGCCAGCGTTGGCTTGCAAGGTCTGTGCGCCTTTTTCCAATTCGGCTTGCATCTCCTTGGCTTCCGCTTCAAACTTCGCTTGTTCCGCTTGGAGGGATTCCATGACTTTCTTGTAGTCAGGCATTTCAACGAGTAGGCTGTCCACATTGATGTGGCCTACCAAAGACTGGCCCATAGCTGGGGCAGCGGTCATAGCCACGAGGGCCAATACTTTAAGTGCGTTTTTCATAGGGGTCAAAAGTAGTGATTTCAGTAACCGAGTTGTTGGAGTACGTCTTGCGTAATATCGTTGGACTCGTTGGCGTACACCACACTAACAGACGAGCCTTTGTCAAAGACAAAATCGAGTTTCTTTTTTCGGGCCACTTCCTTGATGGCACCTGCTACGAGCGCTTGCACCGGGGCGACGAGTTCTTCGCGCTTTTGGAAGAGTTGACCTTCAGGACTGAAGTAGCGCATTTGACGCGCACGGGCCGTGTCGCGCGTATTCTGAATGTTGGCCGTACGCTCGGCGATCATGTCGGGCGTGAGCAGCACCGATTCGGCATCGAGTTGAGCTTGCAGGGCCGAAGCGTCCTCAAAGAGGCTGGCGACTTCGCCTTCCCAGCGCTTGGAGAGGCGCTCGATTTCGGCTTGGGCCTGCTTGTATTCGGGGATGGCATTCAGGATGGCTTGCGTATCCACATAGCCCAAACGCTGCGCCCACCCGGAAACGGAGAGGCCTAGGGCGAAGAGGAGGAGGAGAATTCGGCGCGTCATGACTTAGAATTGCTGTCCAAGGACAAAGTGAGTCTGCCAGCCGGAAGGACCGGATTGGCCGGGCAAGTTATCAAAGCCATATCCCAAATCCACGCCCAACAGGCCAAACATCGGCATGAAGATGCGCAAACCGACGCCGGTCGAACGCTTGAGCTCAAACGGTCGGTAGTCCGCGAAGTTGTCGTAGTTGTTGCCCGCCTCGGCAAAGGCCAGCACAAAGATTTGGGCGTTGGGGTTGGGCGAGAGCAAGTAGCGCAACTCCGTGGTGAATTTGTTGTACAACGCACCGCCGCCATCGGGGGTCAAGCTGTAGTTGGTATACCCACGCAGGCCAATGATTTCACGGCCGTCCAAAACGAAGTTCTGCAAGCCGTCCCCGCCCAGGTAGTAGCGCTCAAAGGGCGGCAAGCCGTAGGCCTTGTTGTAGGAGCCCAAGAGGCCAAATTCGGAATACGAACGCACCACGAAGTTTTTGAAAATCTCAGCGTAGTAGTCGCCGGTGAACTTCCACTTGTGGTATTCAATGAATTTGAACTTCTCTTCCGTGCTGAGCTTGGTGTAGTCGCGACCGTCCAACAGCGATACCGGGGGCGTAGCTTCCAAGCTAAATGCGATGCTGGAGCCACGCGTGGGGAAGATGGGCAGGTCGCGGTTGTCGCGGCGCAAGCTCAACGTGTAGGCGACGGAATTGGCGATACCCGTCGTGAAGTTTCCGCCCACAAAGGGGTAGTTGTTGATGTCGAAGCGACGGTACTCCAGCGCGTGGTAGAGCGTGAAATAGTCATCCGGCCACTTGAGGCGCTTGCCCTGACCCAGGGTGACACCGGTGATGGCGATTTTTTGGGCCGTGCTGTCGGTGCGGCCGTTGTAGTTCATGGTGTTGTGGTAGGCCGAGAAGGTCACCGAATTGGGCTTCTTGCCACCCCACCAGGGCTCCGTAAAGCTGAAGTTGTAGGAGCTGTAGTAGGTTCCGTTCGTCTGCGCGCGGATGGTGATGGTTTGGCCATCTCCGGCAGGCAAGGGCTGCCACGCTTTCTTGTTGAAGAGGTTGCGCGAAGAGAAGTTGTTGAAGTTCAAGCCCAGCGTACCCACTACGGTGTAGGCCCCCCAGCCGCCTTGAAGTTCCAGCTGACTGGTCGACTGCTCGACGACGGTGTACTCCAGATCCACGGTTCCAGTCACAGGGTCGGGGATGGGCACAGGCGTGATTTGACGAGGGTCAAAGTAGCCCAGCTGGCCCAATTCACGCACCGTACGCATGATGTCCGCCTTAGAAAACAGGTCGCCGGGACGCGTGCGGATCTCGCGGTAGACCACGTGGTCGTTGGTGCGTTCGTTGCCGTTGACAATGACTTTGCGGACGGTGGCTTGGCGGCCTTCCCGAATGCGAATCTCCATGTCGATCGAGTCATTCTCCACCTTCACCTCCACGGGGATGACGTTGGCAAAGAGGTAGCCGTTGTTCAAGTAGAGCGATGAGATGTCGTTGCTGTTGGGGTCGCCGTTGATGCGGGTATTGAGGGCCTTGGCGTCGTAGCGATCGCCGGGCTCAATCTTCAAAATAGACTGAAGAACCTCCGTAGTGTACTTGGAGTTGCCGTAGAAGGAAATGCTGCGGAAGTAGTAGGGGCGGCCCTCGTCAATGGTCATCTCGATCATCAACTTGTCCTCCACGCGGTAGACCGTATCGTGGGTGATGCGCATGTCGCGGTAGCCCGCTTCATTGTACGCCTCTACGATGAGAACCTTGTCCGCTTCGAGCTTCTCCTTCAGCCACTTGGAGGTGGTGAAGATGTTCCACTTGCGGTAGCGGTGCGTATCGTCCATAACGCGACGCAGCTTGGCATCCGTCAGGGCGGTGTTGCCATGGAAGACGATGTCGTCAATGCGCAAGCGGGGGCCAGGCACGATGTCGATGCGAAGGACCACGGCATCGAGCAAAAGACTGTCGCGCTCCGTGCTGATTTTCGCGGTCGCATCAGGGAAACCTTTGTCGCGGAAATGCTTGAGAATCGCGTTGGTGGACGTGATTTTCAGGTTTTCCGAAACTACCATGCCGCGGTTCAATTCCAAGAGCTCGCGCAAGGCATCTTGTTTGCCCTTTTTGATGCCCGTGAAGTAGTACTTGCTGAGCTTGGGAAGGGTGGTGAGGCGGAATTCGAGGTAAACGGTGCGGTTGATTTTTTGCGTGACGAAGAGCTGCACATCGGAGAAGAGCTCCTGGTCCCACAAGTTGCGAACGGCCTGAGCCACGCGCTCTGAAGGGAACTGCACCTTATCGCCCACATTCAGGCCCGAGAGCAGAGCCACCATCGTGGGATCCAGCTGGTCGGCGCCCGATACGGTGATGCCGCCAATCTCGTAATCGACCTCCGGTTTGATGTCAATTTCTTGACCCAGCTGGATTTGGGCCTGGGCAGCCACGGGGGCAAACGCCAAGCTTACGGCCACGAAGAGGAGGCGGAATAGAATGCGGTTCATGAGGTAGTCTCGTTCAATTGTTCGCTGGTCTTACCCATGCGGCGTTCGCGTTGTGTATAGCTGGCGATGGCTTCTTCCAGGTGTTCCTTGGAAAAATCGGGCCAAAGTACGGGCAAGAAGACCAATTCTGCGTAACTAATTTGCCAGAGTAAGTAATTGGAAATGCGCTGTTCGCCTGAAGTCCGGATAACTAAATCGGGGTCCGGCATGCCGGCCGTGTACAGGGCTCCGGAAAACGCCGCTTCGTCGATGCTGTCCACCGTTCGGGTGCCGTCCGCCACTTCTTGGGCCAGTTGGCGCGTGGCGTGGAGCATTTCCTGGCGGCTGCCGTAGCTCAGCGCGAGCGTCAGCACCAAGGTTGAATTGCCGGCTGTGGCGTCTTTGACTTCCTGGAGCTCGCGTTGGGCGCTCTCCGGGAGGAGGTTTAGCTTGCCAATCGCTTGGAGTTGAACCCCTTGCTTCATAAGCGTGGGCAGTTCCTTCTTCAAGCTGCTGACCAAAATCTTCATCAAGGCGTTTACCTCCGACTTGGGGCGGGCCCAGTTTTCTTCTGAAAAGGCATAGACCGTGAGGTAGGGGATGCCCAGCTCGCCACAGGCTTCGGTCGTGCGGCGCAAGGCCTCCACGCCGACTTCGTGGCCGCGGATGCGCGTGCGGAAGCCTTGCTGCTTCGCCCAACGGCCGTTGCCGTCCATGATGATGGCGATGTGTTTGGGTAGGCTCATCGGTGCAAGAAGCTTGAACATTTTTCCATGAAGGCCTCCAAGTGGATGCCCAGCCCCACGTTCAGGGTGAAGTAGGCGTCTTGGGTTTGGGCGTTTCCGCGGGCCATGCCTACGGGCAAGCTCAAGCCGGAGGGATCGGCAAAGAAGACCGCGGCATCGCCGTGGGATTCTTGAATGCGCGCGGGGTCGGCGTAGACGCCGTGCGTGTCGTCGAGGTAGTCGGTGGTGGTGAGGACCCAGGTGGCTTCGGTTTTGACGACCCAAAGCGCATTTAGCTGGGCGCGCCAGCCCAGGCCGAAGGGCAGGATGCGCGCACGGGTGCCGTAGAGGCCTTCGGGGGAGGCGGAGGAGCCTTGGCCTTCGGTGCCTAGGGGTTGGAGGTTGATCCATTCGCCTTGGTAGTAGCCTTGGGGCTCAAAGGCCATCAGGCCCCAGCCGGCGAAGAGGTAGGGGCTGTGTTGGAAGTCAAAGGAGGGGATGCGCTGCTCGAAGTAGTCGACTTCGATGCGGGCGGAGAGGGTGCGGTAGGGCGTTTGGACCGTTATGTTGCGTTGCTGGCGCTCCTTCCAAGAACTCTGAGCGTCCGAGGCATAGAGCTCCCCCTCGCCGTAGCTGAGGTGAAAGGCGTAGTGCGGATGGGCCTGAATGCGGTAGTCGATGTCCCAGTTGCTGCGCTGCGGAAGCGAGGCCCCTGCGGCGCCCACATCGGAGAGCAGAACCGTGCCGCCCCAGCCAAAGGTGAGTTCCTGCGAACGCTGCCCCATGGCCGCCACAGGCAGCAGGAGCGCAAATGCGAGGATATGTAGGAACTTCTTGCCCATAAACAGCCGCCAAAGATACGATTTGGAGAGGGATCAGTTCCGGCGATCCAAGCCCCAGAGCAGTTTGTTGCGCAGGGTGGAAGAGAAGTCGGAGTAGGCCGTTCGGACCAGTTTAAAATGGAAGTCCGCCTTCTTCAACGTCAACTCGGTTTCGCAGTCCAATGTGAAGACGCGCGAGTCCAAAGACGCCAGGTAATTTCCCTCTCGTGCCTCCACTTTCAATGTGATCGTATCGGCATTGGGAATAACGAGCGGACGCACGGTTAAATTGTGCGGCGCAATGGGGGTAATGATGAAATTGTTGCTTCCCGGCATCAGGATGGGGCCGCCGCAGCTCAAATTGTAGCCGGTCGAACCCGTAGGCGTCGAAATCATTAGCCCATCCGCCCAGTAGGTATTCAGGAATTCGCCGTTGAGGTACACATGCACCGAAATCATGCTAGTCGTGCCTTTGCGGCTGACGGCGATTTCGTTGAGCGCAAAGTTGGGCTGCACGATGTCGTCGCTTGCAGTATGCACCTCTAGGGCGTTCCGTTCGTCGAGCGTGTATTCACCCGCCAAAATCGCTTTGAGGGCCAATGGCGCTTCATCGCGGGTAATGTTGGCCAAAAATCCAAGGCGGCCGGTATTCAGGCCAATGATGGGAATGCCCGAACGCTCCACCAACGTCGTCGCATCCAAAATGGTACCGTCGCCGCCGATAGACAGCAAGAAATCCGGTTGGCAGGCCTGAAGTTCTTCGGCGTTTTTGAATTCGGGAAAAGCCCAGCCAAGCTGCCATTGTTCGTTAATTCGGTTTTGAAAGCCGCGGTACATAACGAGCTCACAACCCTCCTGCAGCAGGGATTGAATGGTGCGCTCGACGAAGGTTTGGACCTCGTCCGGGATGCGTTTGCCAAAAATCGCGATGCGTGCCATGCTCAAAAGTTCAAATAATGCATCAAGTGGTCCAAGTGGTCTTCCGCTTCCTGTGCGCGCTGGCCCTTGGGGTAATAGCCCAAAATCGTGGCGCCCAAACGCTCCAAAGTTGCCAAGGCCGCTGTGGGATCGCGCTGGTCCAAGCGCGCAAAAGAACTAAAGCTCCGGCGCTCCTCCACAAAATCGCTGGCAAAGGCCACCACACGTATGCCCTCAGCCTCCACGGCACGGATCCAATCGCCGCCAAAGGGCTTGTCGGCCGGATGCTCAAACCAAATGGTCGACCCCGGCAGCTGGAAGCTCCACTGCTGCCCGATGTGTTCCGCGATGTCGCTGCTCTTGTAGACGCCCTGGTAGGTGTCGCCCTGGCAGACCGCCACGCAGTCCATATTCCAGGCGCTGGCAATGGCCAGAGCGTCAATGGGATGTTGGGCGTCTTGGAGGGCGGGGACGTTTTGGACCGAACCGTCCGGACCCATCATGCCGACGTAGAGGCTTTCCTCCACAACCGGCCAAAAGCGGGTGCGGCTCGCCTGGCTCGCGGCGCGGTAGGCCTCTTCCGAAGCGTCCGAAACCAAGGGCGCAGGTTGCGTGTTGAGTAGATTGTTCCAGTCCAAAGTGTTACGAAGTTAGCCCGGATGCCCGAACTTTGCACCCTCAAATCCCTTGAATCCGTGGAAGCGACTCGCCTTAGCGTCAACATCAACAAAATTGCCACCCTCCGAAATGCCCGCGGCGGCCAAACCCCCGACGTGCTCGAGGCAGCGGTGCGCATCCAAGAATTCGGCGCCCAAGGCATTACCATACACCCCCGCCCCGACGAGCGCCACATCCGCTACGCCGACGCACGCGCCCTCCGCGCCCTGGTCCACACGGAATACAACATCGAAGGCTACCCCTCGCGCGATTTTATCGACCTCGTCAAGGAATGCCGACCCGAACAAGTAACCCTCGTCCCCGACGCCCCCGATGTCCTCACCAGCAACGCCGGCTGGGATACGTTGGCGCATGGCAGCTTGCTCCGCGAGGTCTTGGACGAGTTTCGTGCCGCAGGTATCCGGACCTCGCTCTTTATCGAATGCGATGCCGCCCGCATTGAGGCCGCCGCTGCCCTCGGGGCCGCCCGCATCGAACTCTACACCGAGGCCTACGCCACTGGCTACGCCAACGACCGAGTAGCTGCCGTGGCTCCTTACGTGGAAGCCTCCCGTGTTGCCCACGCCGCCGGCCTGGGGGTGAATGCCGGCCACGACCTCAACGCCGACAATTTGGCCTACTTCGCCCAAAGCCTGCCCCACCTCGACGAGGTGAGCATTGGTCACGCCTTAATTTCTGACGCCCTCTACTTGGGCCTCGAAAACACGGTACAGCGCTACCGCCAACAACTACTTCGCTAATGGCTGCCCTGCCGCTTGCCAGCAAGATCATGGGCAACGGGGGAGAGCCCCTCGTGGTCCTTCACGGCTTGTTTGGCATGGGCGACAATTGGGCTAGTCACGCCCGCGTATGGGGTGAAAACGGCCTGAATGTGCATTTGGTCGATCAGCGCAACCACGGCCGTTCGCCGCACGCCGCTTCCCATACC
>Ga0255780_10001965_pt1 | contig 18938 bp, 14 predicted proteins | sample 071ome_32_FD_179978 | JGI IMG/M metagenome (GOLD analysis project Ga0255780, IMG submission 179978) | Coastal salt marsh microbial communities from the Groves Creek Marsh, Skidaway Island, Georgia - 071405AT metaG (version 2) | ecosystem: Environmental > Aquatic > Marine > Intertidal zone >... | reverse complement strand
AGGAGAAGGAGGAGGAGGAGGGTATCCTTTGTTGTTGTGTGTCCGAGGGGGCGCCTCGTCACACCGAAATTGCCACTTCGCGACGACGCGTTGGACCAAACACACAATTATTGTGCCCTTCCCTGTTGGCTACTGGTTTCTTGATTCTTCAGTTACCAATCCACCCCCACGCAGCGACAATGTTCTTCAGGGCGAGCCTCGTCGGCGCGTTTCTGTTCTCCCGCGTTCTGGGACAAGGAATCGAGCCGACGCCCGTGTCCGAGCCTCTGTCGCCCGCCGCAGACGCGTACAAGGCTCCCATCAGCTGCCTTGGGTCAATTACGGACTGCGTTACGTGCCCCGCGGACCTCATGGTGCGTGACGACGAACGAACTCGGTTTGCCGCGTTGATCTCGCCACCCACGACTCACTTCGCGTTCCACCCACCCAACCCGCAGTGTACGGACATTTCCATCGGTCGTCTGCCGGGTAAGCCGCAGACGAACGACTGGATCACGGAGGCATGCGCGTGCATGTGCCCCTCGGGCGTCCAGCCGTGCGAGGCGCTTGACTCTGCGGCTGCGGAAGCTGCGCTGCAGGAGGCGCGGGATGCATCAAATGCTGCGTTCCAGGAGGCTGCTAATATCTCGAGGGCTGCGTTCGCCGCCGCGATCAATGCGACGTCGCCCGAGGGCGTGGAGATGGGGTCTGACGAGTACTGGGCGTGGCGCATCGAGACGATGATGGACGCGTGGGAAACCCACAAGAACGCGACGTTTGATGCGTACGAGTCTTCTCAGGAAGAGCGTATCGCGGCGATCGATGCGCTGAGGGATATGTTCGGGCACGGGAGGGCCCCGGCCCCAGAGCCAGCGGCCGAGCAAAGCGTCGGCGGTGGAGCGGTCGCCAAGTAAGTACGAGTACCAAGTCTGTGCGTGTCTTCTCTTCTTGTTCGTCTCAAGACAAACGAACGTATGTTTCATTCTTCTTTTCCGTAACTGTCTGTCTGTCCTACCGTCCGTCACGGAGAGGGGGGGTTCTCTCGTTCGAGACAGATTCAAAGTCGCGTTCAGATTCAAAGTCGCGTTCGGTCCGATTTGAATTCGCCTCACGCATATATAAACGCACGATGCTAGTCTCTGTCCCTGCATGCACGGCTGGAAAGCGGCGAGCTGTGTGGAGGGCGAATCCTGCTTTGAATTTTTGCAGGCTCATTCCCCCCAAGGGCCGTTCTTCGCCCCACAGACACAGACTCGGAGCGGTAGCAGCCCCGACGGCAAAGACAACAAAGCATCTCGTCAAGGCGGAGTACGGTTCCGTCACGATCCGCTTCGCCGTGAGCAAGCCGTGCGAATTCGGCAGTCGACTCGGAATCGTGGGCTCCCTCGGCCAGCTGGGGCTCTGGGATGCGTCGCAGGCACTGCAACTCGAGTGGAGCGACGGACACGTCTGGCGGGGGGAGATTGACGTCCCGCTGAGCGACCTGCTCGAGTCTCCGCCGGGGGAGCAGGTCGAATACAAGTACGTCATCCAGGGCAAGGACGGGGCGGTGTACTGGATGGAGGGGGAGAATCTGCACATTCCGCCGCTCGAGTACGGCACGACGGCCCTTGTCGTGCAAGACACGTGGGGCTTTGGGTACCGCGAGATTCAGTTTGAGCGGCTCGCGGAGGAGAGCCTGCTCGAGCTGCTGAAGAAGGAAGAGATGAGCACGAGGAACGCCCTGGGGTCGATGGTCGACCAGGCCGTCCAGGATCTGTCCAACACGCTCGAGTTCTGTGAGAGCGTGAGGCAACAGAGTCAGCGGACGGACGAGAACGTGTTGAACGCCGACCGGGAGCTTGCCGCGGCCGCCATGCGCGCCACCCAGATTCTCCGAGCGAGCGAGGCGCTCTTCTACTTGGACAGCGTATAGTATCTAGTGTCCAGGAGCAGGATAGGAGTATGAGTATGAGTACGAGTACGAGTACGTCGAACGAGTGGACACGACAACGATGGACACGTGGAACGAATGGCGACCGACGACTGATGACCGATGACCGACGACCGATGACCGACGACCGACGACCGACGACCGACGACCGATAACCGACAGGGCATGCTGATGTACCATACCACCGACCACCGACCACCGACCAGCCCCTGCCCCTCTCAGTGGTCCACTGAAACAACGTCGGTAAAAATTAAATGAAACAACAATGTAGTCTACATTCCCTCCGTCAAGCTCAGCACCTCCTCCATCGTAATATCCGTATCCTCCCCCCTGAAGTCGTTATCCTCCGTCAAGAACAGCATGCAGTGGCACTCCTTCCTCTCCCTCATCGGCACACACGGACAGTTCCAGAATCCCTGGTCTGCCTCCGCCTGCTTATCATCGTAATGCCTGCACGGACACAGCGGCGCACCCAGCTCATCCTTATGCTCCGCCAGCCCCTTGATCACCACGGCCGTCACAGACTTGTCCACGCAAAAGTACGTCCCCGACCGCTTGGCATACTGCTCCGAAAACTTGCGCATAATCTCCAGCGACTTGGACGTCGTCTCCGTCGTCTCCGCAGACGCCTCCACACGGACGACGCTCCGCACGCGACGACCGGTGGCAGTCTGCCAAGACGCCCCAGCCCCCGTCTTCGCCTTGGGCAGGCCCTGGCCTCGCATCGACGCGACGGACAAACACATCACGGCAACCATGATTGCTTCAGTAAAGTATAGAAATCAACGTAGTACACTCGCAGACACGGCCCGGGAGTGAATTCGACTGTACGCGCGTAGAAAACGGACGATGAGTACCAAGTGGTTTGGATAAAGTGGCGAGGCGTCTGGGTAAAGTCGCTGCACCCGGTTCACGGCTGTACGATCGACCGAGCCTGGTATGTGTATGGTCGGAAGGAAGTACCGACGTTTGTGTGTGCGTGCACGAGCCTCGTACGCTGCAGCAGGGCGTCTCGGACTTGCAAGTCTCGACGACTTCATGTGGGCCAGAATTTCGCGAAGTTGCAAGTCCTGGCGCTCGGCACGTAGCAGGCCGGGGCGAGCAGGGTACCGTCGACCGTCGACTGTCGACCGTCGACTGTCGACCGTCGACCGTCGGCGAGCGCGTCGGTTCGTCGAGGTGCCTTCAGGAGTCAAGGAGTCGCATCGTCTCTTGCTGACCCGACTGCGGTCGTGCGGGCCACTTGGGGTGTCGTCGCTGGGCGACGTGTAGAATAGATCGTAAACCATACGGAGGTCCCGCGGGGACGGCCAAGGACGCCTCGAAAAAGCGAGGCGGTCGTGTAGTAGTTGCTCTCTGGGATGGAGCGGCTCGAGGGAGCCGGGTCGCTGGGGCTGCACGAATTGCGGCTCGATGAAGGGGTCGCGCCGGGCGATGGGGAGGGGGAGCGGGAGCGGGAGGGAGGCAGGCTGGAGCGTCCGCCAATCTCGACGACGATGTTTGCGAATTTCAACCAGTACGGGCTGTGGGATAGCATCACGGGGGATCTGTTCTCGTCGGAGGTTCGGGACAGTGAGGTGCACCATGCGAGGCAGCGGAGCGCGGATCTGTTGAATTTGGAGGGGTTGAGCTTTGGAGGGGACGATGTGGAGAGCGAGCGGAAGCGGGAAGGGAGGCACGGTGGGCGCGGTGGGTACGGTGGGGGGCGCGGCAGGATGAGTTCAAAGCAGAATAAGGGGCGCGTTGCCGCTGTGCAGGGTCCCTTGTCGTCGGTGTCGCCGGGTTCTCAGGGTTCGCAGGGGTCGCAGGGGTCGCTCTCGCCGTCTTCGGCGTCGCCGTCCGTGCCCGTGTCCTTGTCGACGTCGATGTCGCCGCTTGGGGTCATGGGGCTGGGAGGGGGGGCCGATGGGCCGGTGGACACCGCGGATAAGGTAAAGCGGACCGTGTATGTCGCGGACTTGCACTATTTGGTGTCGGAACAGGAACTGTCGAGGTTCTTTGCGCGGTGTGGGCCGCTTGTGGATTTCAGGATATGCGGGGATACGAACACCGTGCTTCGGTTTGCGTTCGTGGAGTTTCATTCGGTCAAGTCGGCAAAGGCGGCGTTGAAGCTGACGGGGAGCGTGCTGGGGGAGTCGACGATCAGAGTGAGTCCGAGCAAGACGGCCATCATTCCGGTGAAGGATCAGTTCCTGCCGCGGTCGGAGCGGGAGCGGGATTTGGTGGCCAAGACGGTGTATGTGGCAAATATTCACCCGACCGTGGAGCGGGACGTGCTCAAGCAGTTCTTCCAGATGGTGTGCGGGCCGGTCTCAAAGATTCGATTGCTGGGAGACGCGCAACATGATACGAAGATTGCGTTTGTGGAGTTTGCGAGCAAGGACAGCACGGCTGCTGCGCTGCGGTGCACGGGGGCGATGTTGGGGCCGCTGGCGATCCGGGTGAGCCCGAGCAAGACGCCGGTGCGGACGGACGCCAGGCGGCGGACCAGCGGCGTGGAGGCGCAGGTGCCGGCGGATGCCGCAATGGCGGCGGCGAAGATCAGCGGGCAGATACGGTCCAACTTATCCAAGCAAGGAGAAGGGGTTGGCGAGCTGGGGGCGGGGTCGAAGAAAGGGACAAGGCCGGGGTCGGCCAGGCATGGAAATGGGACTGGTGGGGTCGGGAGCGGGAGCGGCGGCAGGAAGGGTGCAGGGCCGCGTTCGGCGAACCGGCGGGGCCACAACTACGGCGATCCTTCGGATGCGAGTCACGAGATCGGGATGACAGGCGCGTCGCCGACAATAATGTCGCTGTTGGAGTCGATCTTGACCGACTGATGGTGGATAAACGGACGGACCACGGCCAATAAACGGGAGCGAGCGCGGCGCCGGCTTTCCGCCGCCGGCATTTGGCGTCGACCAAGTTCAACAACGAACAACAATGCGATCATGGATGAGCCCACGACAAACATAGAGACACCAAAGGATACGTATAACCATTATTCAAGCCATGATTTATTCACGTGTAGAGTCTGTCCGAATCATCCCCGAAATCATCCCCGTGAGGGTCTGCCGCGGGCGAGCGCCGTCGGCGCGATCAAACGCTACCTCCCACGGCTCGAGTCCCAAAACGTTCGTTTGAACGCAGCATATTCGATCGAGGGACTGGATTTGCCTGATGCTGTTGGTCAGAAAGGCTTCCCGCCAGAGATGGCGCTCCGAGAGGGACGGGCACGTCAAGTCGACCGGGATGCCTAGCTCGCGACACGCCTCGATCACTTTGCGCCTCGCAATGCCCGGCAGGACCGTTCCTTCGGGGGCCGTCTGGAGTTTGTACCGACCAGTCTGGCTGCCGTCGTTGTTGTCGTTGCTGTTGTCGTTGCTGTTGACGTCGCCACCACGAACGCCCTCGGCGGCATCCTCGATCTCGACCTCGACCTCGACGACCACGAACAGGTTGGTGATGAGGCCCTCGAGCAGATCGCCACCCTCGGTGCAGAGGAGGACGTCGCTCGGTATGCCATACCCGAGCGCTTCCGTGGCCCGCTTCCCCCGCTCCTCCAGGTCCTTTCGGTCCCGAATCCACGCAATGTCCTTGATAACCGGCCGAGCGCGAGGGGGGCCGACGATGCACGCCACGCTCTTTGCATGCCCATTGGCGGTCGGCACTGGAGGAACACTCCCCAAGACCGTCGTATACACGACGACGTGGTCTATCCGGTCGTCGATGCAGACGAAGACCGCGACAATCATGCTCCGAGCCGACACGTCCGACTTCAGACCGGTTGCGGCATCCAACGACAGCTTGAGGATCTCGCAAACACCGTCGGTGTGCGTGCCGGCGACCGGACCCGCGATCGACCCCGCGACCCGCGCAGCGTGCAACGCCAACTCTGCCTCCTCGGCGAGCAGGTCGGACCGCGCCGACGTGTACACCCCAAGCCCGCCCAAGCGCTCAACCGACGGCAACAGCGTCTCTTCAACGTGGGCTCGCAACGACGGCACCTCGCACGGCGCCGTCAGCGTCACCGACGGTGCCGTCCATCGCCAGCCGTCGTCACGGTCGTTGCTCCTCCCACTGGATTCGTCGCCGCAATTCGCCCTTTCGCCCCCGTCCCCACCACCACCACCACCACGACGAATCTCAAACATATACGTCACCATCCCGCTACGGTGGCGGCTGAATACCGATTACTCTGAACGTTCATTCAACAGGTCGAGGAAGACCATGGGGCTCCGTATTCTCACTTGCGAGTCGGCCAGGTCGATGTCGTGTCCACCTTCCACCAGACCCCACTGCTCGATCTGGTAATCCTCCTCAACACGCGAAGCCCGGATCACCTGCTCGACCGAGAACCCACCAGACGCACCGCCGATCGCCATGCACACCGACTTGCACGCAGACGACAGTTCCATCAGCGCACACAGCTTCCACGCGTCCAAATTCATCAGATACTCGTACACCAGGCCCACGTCCCGCTTTGACACGGCCGCACCGACGATGCTCGTCGAGGCGCGAAGCTTGGTGCCGAGCTGCATGTTGACAAAATCGAGGTACGGCTGCAGCACCATGTTCTGCGCTGCCACCAGGTCCGACTTGGTGACGTCATCCTCCCGACAGAGCACTGGATCCGTCGGAAGGAACGCACACAGGCTCGACGCGATCACTTCGGCGCTCTGCGGCTGGTCGATGGCCGTGGCCGCAAGCTGCATCAGTGGCATGGTCTCCGGGTCGACCCTGTTCTTCTGCCACGCCCACTCGGCCGCGATGCCGTGCGCGAGCGCCTTGCTCGGTATCATAAACGGAATCTTTGCCGGCGATTTAAGCGTGTGCTTGTCGTCAAAGACGATCTCGTACTTGGTGGGGTCGGTCGCCGAGACTGTGACAGAGACGTCCTTGAAGAACTTGGGAAGGAACTTCTTCTGCGGCGCGTCGGCGGCCGTGTGACCCGAAGGAGACGACGCGGAAGTCGAGGCCGACGGAGACGACGCCGTGGACGTGCCACCGAACCACCGGCCGAACGGGACGTCTTGGGCTTGGGTGCCGCTGCTGGTCGAGGTGGAGGTGGACGGGAAGAAGCATCTCGACAGGAGCAATTCGAGGCTCGTTCGACTCGATCGACTCGCGCGCAGCATGATGATACAGCAGATGGACCTCGTTGTGTCGGACAGGTGCCGATTCGCCTCGGGTCGGGGTCAGACGCGAGTGCAGGTGGGTTTCTTTTTGGGGACGGGGGGATGGGGACTCGCGCGTGAGAACGAAACGAAACAAGGTTATCGACATGCATTCCCGCTGCTCGACCTCGGTGACGGCCGTTGTGCTGCACAGGCTGTCCGCCGCGAGGCGTCTCGCCTCGCGGCGAGCCCCACGGGGCGCAGCAATGCGAGGACAATTCCGGGTGCGGTCCTCCACGGACGGCCCAGAAAGCGGGCAGACAGAGCCGGCACCGACACCAGCCGCTCCGTCGTCGTCGCCGGCGGCGGCGGCATACTCATCATCACCATCGTCATCATTGCCGTCATCGCCGCCGCCAGAGGGTCCCAAGGGGCACTTCCTCGCTGCGGGGTCTGTGGGGCTCGGCATTGCACTGTTCTTGATGACCAGGGTCTTCTCCGGGCCCTCGTTCGCCGCGCTCGAGGCGGGGAGCGTGCCGTTGGATGAAGCGCTGGCCAATGGGCGGCCAACGGTGGTGGAATTTTACGCCGACTGGTGCGAGATTTGCCGGGAACTGCTGCCGACGGCGCTCGAGGCCGAGCAGCGCGCTGGAGACAAGGTGAATTTCGTGATGTTGAATGTCGACAACCGCAAGTGGTCGAGCGAAATGGACGAGTATTCGGTCAAGGGAATCCCCGAGTTTGTCTTCCTCGACGCTTCCGGAAAGCCCATGGCCGCGGCCGTCGGCCGCGTGCCCAAGGACGTCCTGGACGCCAACATCGAGGCCCTCGCGGAGCGTCGGGACCTGCCGTTTGCGAGAATCCAGCGCGAGGCCAACGATCCAACGCAGGGCGGGGCGGGCAGTCCGGGCGGGAGCGCCAAACAGACGAGCCCCCGCGACCACGCATAGCGAGAGCGAGAGAGCGATGCTTCATTCACTTTCACATGTAACGAATCACTCGTAATGCGCTCGGCCGTTTCCGCCACGACCACCGCCTCGAAGCCGCTGTTGTTGCTCGTAAGCCAGCCTTCTCCGCTGAAGATCAACGAAAGCCGCGGTGCTGTACACGACGGCAGCCCCGGACGCATAGATCAGCGAGAGGTAGCTCGCAATCATCGATATAGCGCCGATAGAGGCGATAACGAAGAAGAGGGTCCCGCTGAAGACGCCCGCGCCGTAGCTCCATAGGAACGACGGCAGCGAGAACATGAACGAGACGACGGCCATGACCGATCCGACCGTGTAGTTGACCAAGGCCGTGAGCAGGAGGTTCAGGAGCATGCTGATCCAGTCGCGATCTCGGGAGTTGATGATCGTGAACAGGGCATCCCAGAATGTCTGTCGCTGCGCAAACACCTTGCCCGACTCGAACGATTTCCACAGCATGGCCCTCGACTCTTCGACGCCGGCGTCGCTCCAGACGCCGAGCGTTCGCTTGGCCTTGCGCATGTGCCCGTCGCGTTCCTTTCCGAGCTCCCGGACAGTCTTGTACGCGGCGTCGACCTCGGGCTGCAGCTCCTTCACGCGGGCCCTGTGCTCGCCGCGCAGGCGCCAGAACCACACCTTATGCTGCGATTGGGCGAGTTCTGCGCTTTGGTAGACTGCGTATGCGTTCATCAACTTGGCCTCGGCGAACTCGACATCCCTCATCTGGGTATGGAATACCTCTATGGTCTGTCGAACGAGCAGCGCCTGTGAGCGAGGAGTAGGAGCGGGCGGGCGGGGGGGAGGGCGGGGACACGTGCCTCAGAGGTCAGCTTGATCGGCGCGGGGGCGTAGAACACCGCAAACAGTCCTGGAAACGAGCAGCGCGCGTAGCTGAGTGAGCGCGGAAGGTGCGTAGGGAGGGTGACGAACGGGGGAGCAGGTTGGCCTCACTCGATCGAGTTCAACGAAAGACCCACCGAAGAGCCATAGGAACCCAATAGACACCTTCTTCGGGTGCTTTCTCACCGTCTGTGTGACATACGACAGCGTGGAGCCTCCCTGGGCCGAAGGAACGACGCGAGACGATGACATCGCGATGAATTGTGTTTTCAGACGAGGCCAACTCGGCTCTTCGACTTGCTGAGCTTGAACTTCCCAGGCAGCGCCTTGAGCCGGTCCAAGAGCTCTTCCTTCGGCACCTCGACCGCTTTCGCGAGCGCTTTGACCTTGAGCTCCCGCCTCTTCTCCTTGCCGAGCAGCGCCGAGACCCGCTCGGCAATCGCGTCGGAAACACCGCCGGGCCGCTTCTTCGGCATCACCACTTGGATCCCGTTGTCTTCCTCGGCGTCATCGTCTTCTCCTTGCTCCTTCTCCACCGCATCCTCATCCTCGCCCTCCGAGTCGCTGCCCAGCTTGGTCTTCTTCCCCTCCCACTTTGCGCCCCCGATCGTCTTTTTCATCGACGACCTGCCCAAGCCGACCTTGCCCTGCGTCGCGTGACTGTGTGCCCACGCGTCGAGCGCCTCTTGATCCGCCTCCGAGAATCCGACTTTTTTCTTCGCCTTGATGGCGAGCTTTTCGCTGCGGCTCCCTGCACGCGGCCCGACCATGAAGTATCCCGACCACCACGAATCCACGTCGACCGCAGACACGGCGACGACCGCGGCCTTCTCGCGATTCTTGGACGGCGTAGCGCACGCTGCGGTTGCTGTGCCGGCAGTGCCATCAGGGACGACGACGTCGTCGTCGTCGTCGCCGTCCGACGAGGACTCGGCACCCACTGCAGCATTCTCCACGGCCGCGAGACTCGCCGCTTGCTTCGCAAACGGGTCTTCCCCGAGAATTGCCGCCAGATCGCTCGAAGAATAGCCTTTGACCATCTTGGAACTCTCCCTCCGCTTGAACCGGCCGATGTGCGTCGCACGCTTCTTCTCGCCCTTTGGCGCAGCTCCCGCTGCGTCGCTCGCATCCTCCCTCCCATCGTTCCCGTCCTTCCCATCGTTCCCATCCTTCCGAGCCTTGTCTCCCCGCTTTCGTTTCTTCTCCGTCTTCGATTCCTTTGCGTCTCTCTTCTTCTGCTTGCCGTCTTTCCGCTTGCTCTTGCCCGTCCGGAGAGCGGGCGCTTCGGCCTCCTCGTCCCCGTCGTCCCCCTCGTCGCAGCTGCTCCCGCTGCCGTTGGCATGCTTGGAAGTGATCTCGCTGAGCGACGAGAGCACACGGTGGAACTCGTTCATGCCGTTGGACCAGTTCGACGTCCGGTTATGCGTCTCCATGGCGCCGACCCCATAGTTCTCGAATTTCTTCTTGACGCGGATGTGCTCCTTCATGCCCTGCTTGTTGACCCCCAGCCCCTCCCCCTCCGACCACCCCATGCTCTTCAACAGCTTGAAGCCCGCAGAGTCCTTCTGAACCCCCTGATAGTGCGTCGCCATGGTGTCGTTGGGGACGTGTCGTGGTCTGCATGCACGTGCCGTCGGGCGTCGTGTGCGTTACTGCGTGTGCGTGACCGACCGACCGACGATGAAGGCCCTATCTATACATATACGTATCTACGGGACGGTTGGCTCTCCAACCGAGAAACGGCACTTGAACTGGGTTCCGGGGGACGAGATCGTGCTGAAAGAGCGATTGGCCTTCTTCTTCATCACCGACTGTAGGCACTACATGCACAATCATCATCATCAGAATCGGAACGACGAGTCCTGCTCCATGGCCCAGAGGAACTTGTTGATCAGGCTCTTGTTGAAGACCTTCTCGATGGGCACCTCGTTCGCCTTGCACCACGCGACCGTCACGCGCGGGTCCATGTAATTGATCTTACTGGTGCCCAACGCGACCGTCTTGAGGTCCTCCCTGTTTTGAGCCTGTACCTCCTGCTTGGCGATTGCCTCCTGCTTCTTGGAGATCCTGTTCATCAAGGTCTCTGGGGAAACGCGCTTGCCCGAGGACGTCGGCTCGCCCCTCTTGGCCAGCTTCAGGTCCTTCTTCATGACGGCGAGTTCCTTCTTCATATCGTTGATCTTCTCGCGCAGCTTGTCCATGGCCACGTCGTGGGTCTTGGGCGTGGCCCGCTGATGGTTGCACAGAATGGCCACCTCCTTGTTGCAGCGGTCGTAGGCGGCCTTCTTCTCCTCGACGGTGGCATCGGGGCCGAGCTCGAGCTCGTCCAGGAGCCGGTCGAGCGTGATGGACGCGTTGAACGTACGGAACACTTTGACGCTCAGCCCGTCCATGAGCTCTTTCAGGCGCTCGTTCAGGTCCGAGGCGTCCATCTGGTCAAAGAGCTGGTCGCCCGGTTTCTTCCCGTTCAAGAACTTCTTCATGTTCTCGAAGACGGCGGTTTCGACCTGCACCGAGTTCTCGTAGCGGATGCTATCCTTTCCGAGGAAGTCAAACTTGATGGTCGAGGGCTCCGCGAGCTCGACGTGCTCGCACTTGAGCGTGCAGCAGCCGACCGTATCCGCCGTGTCCTCGTCCTTCTCGTGTCCGGCTCGAAGAGCCAATATATCCACAAAGTAGAGTGCGGTGGCCTAGAGGACGAGCAGAGCGCGAAGCACGTAGCGTGATCGAGAGTGAGCGTCGGGGCGCGCGAAGCGTGAGGGCACGTTGGTCGAGATCAATACCCACCATCTGGCGCTCCTTGAAGCTGGCCGACGACCAGTTCCGTTTGTACGTCTCCCTGATGTCTCCGATGTAGTCCTTGAGCTTCCTCGCGCGCTCGTACTTGGCGAGGTCCTCCTCCGTCTTCCACGTACTCGTCGCCGCGAGCATCACGTACTTGTGCCCGTCGAGCACGGGGTCCCGCCACCCCGCCAGCCACGTAACAGTGCTATCATGCTTCACCTCCTTCCACTTGCGCGAGGGTCCAAACGGATGCGTAGGGATTGGCGCCCCCTTGCTGATGTTGATCGAGATGTCTTCCGGGTAGATGCGCCGCTTGATGATTCCCATCTTGGGGTGCTCTCCCCGACCGCGGAACAGGCCGGGCGGCTCGACCCTAAAGTTACCGACCGGTTCCTTCTTGCCATCGATCAGTGCGAACTTGTAAGGGGCCTCTTTGGCGTCCTTCTCCTCCTTGATGCGAAGCTTCTCCTCCTTCGGCAGCTCCTTCTTCCGCTCCCGCTCGGCGATGTGATGGTCGTAGATCGGGGTAAAGTCGCACTTGCCCAGCGACTTGATGCGATGATTGGGCCCGAGCACTTTCCTGAAGCCCTCCCAGAAGTTGTCGAGGAAGATTTGTTTCGACATGTAGTCGGTCTCCTTCATCACCGCGAAGAACGACGCTACCTCTTCCTGCTCCGGCGTGAGGTCGACGGGCACGCCGTCATACAACATCTTGACCCCATGCGGAACGTATTCGGGCGGGAAGAGGACGCCATGATGCTCGAGCGTGTTCCAACGAATGACCGGCGCCTTCGAGGGCCCGGAACTCTGCCGCTTGGTCGACGCCGACGACTTGGACCGCTTCTTCGACTTCGACCCCGCCGGTTTCCGCGGTGATTTCCTCTTGATCTTGATGTTGGTCGCGATCTTCGCGATCCGCATGGACAACGGGACGTCATCGTCAGAGTCATCTGAGGACGAGGAGCCCGAGTCCGAGTCCTTGGTGCCCTGGGCCGCGGCAGCTCCGTTCATCGCTTTCAGCTGGATTCCGTTGTTACCGGCCGTCTGCTGCTGAAGGAGCTCAGCCAGAGGCACATCGTCGTCCGACGAGGAGCTCATCGTTTGAAAGTGACGAACGAAATTCGGGATTCGCCGCTTGCCGGCAAGCACGCAGGGTTGCCTCTCTACCTCTGTATGCGATAGACTAGATACAGGTATCCCGACTCTGTTTTTGACGCGGAACAGCACCGATTACGCGAGCTTTGTTTTTTGAAAGTTGGGCAAACACCAGTTGGGCAAACAGGAATTTCTTCGCGGAATCCGCTCAGCTTCATCCAGCGCGTAGCCTCGCCAGTGAACAGCACTACGGGGCATAGGAGCACCGCGCGCGGAGCTCGACGTGGTCGGCAGGGAACGCGGGACCGAAGGTTTTCCGACGACGGCCGGACCGGAGCTCAGTGACCGGGCGGCGACCAACCAAGCCCGATAAGTATGCCTTTCGCCACAGACCGCAAGCCCGCGCTTGCCGCGCTCGTATGGACGCTGATGAGTGTGACCTTCCTGACTGTCGGCGTACCGGCCGTCGCGGCAAAATTTCTGCCCCGTGATTTCGTCGAGTCGTCCATCCGGGTGCACCTGCACACGTCTGGGTCACCGAGAACGAACGCCAGCGACTGGATGCAGATCGAAGGGTCCAAAGCCCCGATATTCGGGGCGGAGAAGCATGCGTTGGTTTCCATTCCTCGGGAGGCGGACAGCGTGCAGTTTGCGTTTGACCATCAGCGGCTCGTCACGGAGTGGCTCGAGCTTTTCGGGCGGGTACGGAACCCGGTGGTGCTCGTGACGATGACCCGTACCGGGTCGGCGCTGAACGGGGTGCACGCGGCGGTGCACGAGTACAAGAAGGGGACTCCGTTCGGGTCGGCGGGTGGCGTGGAGATCCATGAGAGAGCAATGTTCATGGACAAGCTGTTTCAAGAGTTTCATGCTGGAAGTGGTGGGAAGCGGGTGTTCGTCAAATACGTGTGGCGGAATAGACACGACCGGGACGTCGGGATGGCGAACCTCGTGCTGGTGGGGGTCGGGGTTGTCGTATCGATGCTCATGGGGTTCAAGACGTGGCTGGCGTATCGGAGCGAGTTGAATCAGTTCTACACGGACGTCTCGGGAAACTTCGGTGTCGACCCGCCGGCCCCGATGGCTACGGCCCCGATGGCTACGGCCTCGAGCGGACACCTGCGCCAACCAGGGCAGGTCCAGCAGCGGACGGCCGGGCTCTGGCAGCAACACGGGGGAGGAAAAGCCGATTAAATATAAATATATTCGACCTCACTCGTCCTCACTCGTCCTCACTCGTCCAACCATCGGACGCGGAGTCCTCGTCCTGAAACCCGCCGAGCAAACCCCGCCGCTCGAGCTTCTTCTGGACGCTCCCCAGGTCATAGACGAACAGCGTCTGGTGCGCCCACCCGCACAGTGCACCAAACTTTTTCTTGAAAGCCGCCTGCACGACCGGGTGGTACTTGGGGCCGTTCGGTTTTCCCCGGAGCTCTGGCGTGTAGTGCTTCACGGCAATCTCCCACACGTGCACGTCGACCGGGACCGCATCAGGCTTGTCCAGCGCGAACAACGCCACACAACTCGCCACCTTGTTGCCGACCCCGTTCAACACGGACAGCTCCTCCACGGCCGTGTCGTACGAGACATCGCGCAACCCGAACAGCCACCCTTCGCCGCCAAGCTCCTCGACCTGCTTGGCGCTCGATTCGATGTACCTCGCCCGGTACCCGAACCCTGCCTCTCTCAAGTCCTCCTCGTTCGCGTTCTCGCTCAGATCTTTCAGCGACGGAAAGGCGAAGAACGCCGTGTCCACGGCCGCACCCTTGCTGTCCGTCCCGTAGATCGCTCGATACCGCCGAATCTCCTCGGCATCCTCATCGACGTCGATCGGCTTGCCGTACATCTCCGCCAGGCGATTCACCATGCCGCCAATGCGACTGATATGGTTGTTCTGCGAACATATGAACGAGAAGAGCGTCTCGACCGGATCCTGCCGGAGCATACGCGCGCCTCGCACATACTCGCTCACCGACTTGTAGAGCTCATCCTTCCCCGACCAGAGGTCGTCGAGCTCCGATAGATTCACCCGATCCAACATGAAAAGCTCCGTAAGCCTTCCCTCCACGATCTCCGTATCCCGAGTACCGCCGAGGACCTTGTACTCGACGTCTTCCGTCTCTGGGTGGTGCCGCAGGCACAGCACCGAGTCGCCGAGCACGCCAACGTATGCTCGGTCGTTCTTGGGGTCGATTGACTTCCATCGAAATGTTTGGCCGATCGGAAGCGTGTATTCGAGCGTAAGCTCCTTCGGCCCGACCGGGGCGTACGCGTCCGCAGACGCCTCGACCTTCTTTCGCTTTTTGTCGAGTCTGCTGTCGGCAAACTCGACCCGCTGCTGGAGCAGCGGCTTGTAGACAGCGTTGGGTGTGCACGACCCGGCCGCGCTGAGGCGACCCTTCGACCGCTTGGTGGGTGCTCCCATCTGGAGGGTGCGAAAGGGGGGCAGCGTTTCGTTGATCGTGGATATGCGACGACGACAACCGGACACGCGCAGCAGACGAATAGAAGCGACAAGACGAGCCAAGGTCATCCAGGGTTGGGGGTCCGAATACCAGGAAGGATTCGTTTTGAGCGTTGTGGGCGTTTAAAAGTTTTTGAGTTGAGCACACACACACACACACACCATCATCGTTCAGGCGCGCAGCACCGATGTCACCTCGTGAGTCCTCGTTCAGAGGCGTCGGAGCCGCAGCGCGATCGTCTCGTGCGGCCCTCCGTCTCGCGCTCTGGTCGTCGTTCGCAGGCGCCTTCATCCAGCAGTCCGACGCCTTCCGACTCTACCCAGAGCAGGATGGGAAGTTCAACTGGCACGTCGAGCACGTGGGCATGTACACTGGTGTGACGCTGTGTGATTCGGCCGGCGCCGCCTCGGCCCCGTCGTTCGCCGTGGCGACGGACGATGGCGTCGTGGCCGTGATCCAAGCGGACGACGGAAGCCTCGTCTGGCGGCAGGTGCTCGAGGAGGGGGCGCACTTGGACGGCAGCAAGGTCACATGTGACGACGGAACCGTGCGGCTCGGCGGGACGGACGTGTTTGACGCCGTGGACGGACGGTGGGTGGGGGCCACCGCCGACCAAAACGGCGACGACGACATTCCCAGCCGGGGGAAATCGAGGGTGTGCGTCGACGGCGACAACGCCGCGTGCGTCGATGTCCTCGTCGCAACTGGCGCACGCCCTGTGACGGGACAGGAGCTCGCCTCGTATGCCCTCGTCAAATCCCCACGCAAGCCTCGCACGGCTGTCGCGTTTCCAGACGTCGCCGTCGTCCAGTTCGCATGCGGTACGACGGTCGGATTCGATAGATCCACTCAAGTACCCATCTGGACCCGATACGAATACCTCTCGTCCATCGACCACGCATTCTTCACGGACCTGCCACCGTCGACGCCGGCACTCGAGGAGGCGTGGGCAAAGACCCAGCCGAGCGCGTCGAGGTCGTTGTTCGTTCAGCTGCTTATATTGAAAACGCAAGTCGGCGCGGGGACGCCGCGGGACGTCGCGACCATCGAGTCGCACAAGGCCATGACGAGCGATCTGCTGCGGCCGACAAGGGACATGGAGGGGTTCAGACAGCAGATTGTGGTGTCGAGCGCGCGCGCCGGGAAGGTGGCGAGCTTGCATTCAGGAGACGGGCGGGTGCTCTGGGAGGTCGACGCCGGCGTCGACGCCGGCGTTCTCGGCAAATTGGTTGTCGTGCCGTGGTCGGTGTCGGACCGGGAGAGCGTGTTGGCGGTGTTTGTCAGCGGCCCGGAGACCACGAGGGTGTTGCTTGTCGACGGATTCACGGGGCGCGTGCTCAAGGAAGAGCACGTCGCGGGCGGTGCTGGCGTGTCCGTGGTGCCGGCCGGGTCGTACGAGCGGGGGTCGACGACCGGGTCGACGACAGTGCAGCAGGCGTTTGCGGTACTCAACGGCAATGCGGATGGAAAGGTGGTGGCGATGCTGCCCAAGGATGCCGCGGGAGAGGCGCACGCTCACTTGCTCGATTCGCTGGTGCTGTGGAAGGTGTCGGAGGACAGAACGTCGGTGTACGGGGTCAAGCCGAACGCAGGCGAGGTGTGGCGGTTCAACGCGTCGTCGTCGTCGTCGTCGTCGTCGTCGCGGATTCTCGAGGTCGTCGCCCGGGATGCGGACGAGGCGATGTACTCGGTGGCCAAGCCCGTCTTTGGTGGCGGCGTGCTGATCAAGAGCGTCAACCCCAACGCGCTGCTGGTCGTCGCCGGCGACAGTGACAGCGATACCCATAGCGAGACGCTGGAAGTGAGCGTCATAGATGCGGTCACTGGCCGCGTCATCGTTTCGCACGAGGTGCAGAACGCGAGGGGCCCGGTCAAGGGCATCGTGTCGGAGAACTGGGTGGCGTACCACTACTGGGACACGGTCAACGCCCGCTGGACGATGGGCGTGATCGACATGTACCATCCCCAGCCGGAGGACCTGACGGTCGCGTCGCTCCTCATGGGAACGCACGGCGGGGCCAGCGACGACAGGAACGACCCCGACACGATGTCGCCGTATGGGCCGCCAGCGACGCTTCTGGTCGACTCGGAAACGTTCCGGGTCAAGTATCCCGCGTCCTGCCTCGCCGTTACCAAGACGGCGCATGGCACAGCGGCAAAAATGCTGCTGCTCGGGACGCCCGACGGTCAGATTGCGGCTATCGACCGGCGCATGCTCGACCCCCGGCGACCCAAGGTGGCGCCCGGGGCAAAGCCGACGCCAGAGCAGGCGTTCGAGCGACTGCCTGTGTACAGCCCCGAGGTTTCGGTCACGGGTCCATCGTTTGTGACGCTCCACCACCAAGTCGAGCGCCTGCGCGAGGTGACGACGACGGCGGCCGTCCTCGAGTCGTCCACGTTGGTGTTTGCCAACGGGCTCGACACCTATTTCATGCGGATGATGCCCAGCAGAGGGTTCGACACCGTTCCTCCGGACTTTCCGCGGGCGCTGCTGGTGACCATGGTGCTCGGGCTGGGGATCGCCCTCGTGACCCTGCGTCGGGTCGTGCGGAGCAGGACGCTCACGTTGCAGTGGCGTTGACGAACGGGGTACATTTCGCATGGTTGTGTTTAAAGTATTGATTGATGCGCATGACATTGCTACTTCTGGACGACCACGGCGCCGGCGAGCCCGGCCGCCTCGATCGTCTCGCCGACGTCCGTCAGCGCTCTCGTGGGGAAGGTCGTCGCCAGGCTGAACCCGTTTCCAAGTTCCGGCTTGCATACCCGGATAAAGCGTCGGATATCTCCGACGTTCTGATCCAAGTTGAACTTTGCCACCAGCCTCGAGCCATCGGCCAGCCGAATCTGGACGCTGGTCGTCGGCTTGCTCTCGTCTGGCCCGGCCCAACCCGAGCCCAAACCGGAACCAGAACCGGGACCGGAACCCGCGGCGGCATCAGTCGCCGCTGCTTCGGCGGCTGCCCCCGCGGCGGCATCCCCCTTGGGCTCGTCGCTCGTCAGCTTGTGGCCTGCGCCCTTGAAAGCTCTGTACTTTGGCGGCTCGTAGTCGTGTGTCTTCCGCACCATGTCGACGTCGATCGCCTGGTTCGGGTCCTCGGGGAGCAGCTCGTCCGGGCACTGTCCCGTCATGATGGCCATCATGAACGCCCTGTTCTCCGGCGCGTCGATCTGTCTGGGCTCTCCGTCGTCCACCGTAAACACGCCGTTCTCGTAAAAGGCAACCGTGACCTTCAGCGGTTTGTTCGGGTCGTCGTCGTCCAGCTGCTGCCGCTGGCCCGACCCGCCCGCCGCCGGCCCAGCCTGCGTCGAGATGCCCGACAGCGTCTGCCCCCGGCCGGTGAAGGACCGAAAGCTGGACCCTCCAGGTGCCCCTTCGAGCTCGGAATGATCCACGACGTCGGCTCCAGCACGACGTGCGCGATCAAATACGCCCTCCACGCCGCCGTGACCACGCTGGTCGCGGCCACGGTCGGCCCCCTTGACGACTTGGCCGGACTTCTCGCCACCCGCATAGTACTCGTTGTCCTCGTCGCTATCGTCATCATCGTCGCCACGATACTGTCCCAACGTCGCCACGCCCGAGCGCTGCACCGGTTGCTTGGCCTTGGGCCTCGCCGAGGAAGACAGTCCGGCCACCGACGGCCCGGCGCCCGCCTGGTCGGCGCTGCTCATGAACTCGGCGACGGCCACGTCGACGTCCCAGTCCGCCTTTTGCAGGTACCTGATGGCTGCAGGGCGAGATGGCGAGATGGCGAGATGGCGCGGGTGAGATGTG
>Ga0255780_10001964_pt1 | contig 18940 bp, 7 predicted proteins | sample 071ome_32_FD_179978 | JGI IMG/M metagenome (GOLD analysis project Ga0255780, IMG submission 179978) | Coastal salt marsh microbial communities from the Groves Creek Marsh, Skidaway Island, Georgia - 071405AT metaG (version 2) | ecosystem: Environmental > Aquatic > Marine > Intertidal zone > Salt... | reverse complement strand
TTTAGATGATGCAAAAGCATCAACACAACGACGAAGAGAATACCAAGAATAAGTGGTGAGAGTACGGAGGGGATGGGATGAATAGGCAATCAAAGGGATACAATCTCATTGATGCCACCCTTTGGGCAGTGCAAGATCGGTCAAACTTGCACGGTCTACACTCACTTTGTCAGCGTGCCCGCCATGCACAAATTGGCCATGGTTCCCACAACCACCACACCCCCACAGACCCCTCGGATGGCGGCCGAGGGGACCCTGCCTCGGGTCAAGCAAGTTGACCCACATTTTCCCACGTGCCCAACCCCCACATTTTTTGGGCACACACAATTTCCTTCATGACGAATGTCAAGCCTTTAGAACGGTCGTCACTGGTTCGACAGTATGGGTCAACATACAACTTCGAATGTTGAGTTTGAATTTTTGGCCCACGAGCATCCCAGACCAGGCCAACTTGAAATGATACGAGATTGTATCGCATCCCTTCAATGCCGTGGAAATCACCTTGCTGCTGCACCAACTGGAATTGGAAAAACTGCTGCTGCCCTTGCAGCCGCCCTTCAAGTCGCTCTTGTCCCTGGTGAAGAGAAAACCGTGTTTTTTCTCACGTCAAGACAAACTCAGCACCGCATCGTGGTAGATACTGTTCGTAAAATCAACGAACGACGTGGAAAAACCTCAAAGATTTCACTTGTTGATATGATTGGGCAAGCCGGAATGTGCGTACAGGATTTTGCAAAGGAGTCTCCCTTTGTATTCTCACTCATGTGCTCTCAGGCTAGAAAAAATCGTTCATGTCAGCCATGGATGACCAAAGCTGAAGGATTACGAGAGGAATTTCTTTCTTATCCCCTTCATGTTGACGAACTTGTTGAAAAAGTTGTCCAGCATGTTGAGCACGGCCGCCCAACAGTCACCTGCCCGTGGAAGATTGCAAGAGAAACCGTAGCATTTGCAGATGTCTTCGTTGGGGACTACAACCATCTCTTCGATGACGGCGTCCGAGAAAATAGCCTGAAGGCGATGGGGCTGAGCCTCGAAGACATCATCATCGTCGTTGATGAGGCCCATAACCTCCCCGACCGTATACGCATGACAATGGAACGACGACTCACCCCAACCATGGTGAAAAATGTCTACACTGAACTTGAGGAACACGAAGAACGATACCGCAGCATTGTGATGCAAACCACCGGCGATTTGGCCCACAGTCAATACGAGTTGATCGTATGGGTTAAAGCGGTTTTTGAGCACGCAAGAAAGTTGTTTTCAACGTATTTTGCAAAACTTCACAATCAATTGAAAAATGAGGATGACGAGGTTGAATTGAAAGTTGAGGATTTATTCGAACTCCTCCACGAAGCCTGTGACCTCGCCGAAGGTAAAGGTTCACAACAAAAATTAACAGAATCTGAAAATTCTGACGTGCCTCGAAGTAGTCGAATCAAACTTCTTCGAGACATTCTTGCAAATGTCGATGTCGATGTCGAAGTTGGCGATGGGGAAGACCCCATGGAGCCTGATGCTATCCGATTTTCTGAACTATTGAGAATTCTTGACAGGTTTCAAAACACCAATTCAATCGTACTAATTTTTGATGGTAAAGGAAAAGATGGCAGAATTACATCCCACCTGCTCGACCCAGGCATGGTCGCTGCACCGATATTTGCAGAGGCTGCGGGTTCAATTCTGATGTCAGGAACACTTTACCCACCCTCAATGTATGCAGATATTCTTGGTTTTACTAATTCAACCACCCATGCCCATTATTCATCTCCATTTGCTGCGAAACGAAGACCTGTGCTCATTGCTAAGAATGTCACAACAAAATTTTCAGAACGTTCGCAACACAACACCACCCTCATTCAAGAACATATTCAAGCATTGGTCGACGCAACACCCGGAAATGTCGCCGTCTTTGCACCATCATATTCAATGCTTGAACAAATCGTAGGGAAAGGTCAATTTTTCAGCACTCGTCTTATTCTCGAAAATAGAGATTGGTCAAAACGCGACCTTGATGGTGTGGTTGAAACATTGCTCTTTGAAAAACAAAACAACAGAAAGGTTTTGCTCGGTGGTGTATTTGGCGCTCGACTCTCCGAAGGCATCGATTATCACGATGGGGCACTGGATGCAGTAGCATGTATTGGCATTCCCAATGCACCGCCTTCATTACTCTCGAAGGCACTAACGAGATTTGCCGAAGAGCGATTTGGGAGAAATCTTGCTTGGAAATATACGATTTCCCAACCAGCAATCAATTCAATTTTACAAGCCATGGGTCGACCTATTCGTTCAGTTGCTGATAGGGCAATGATTCTCTTGTTGGATAAGCGAAACAATGAACGGACTTACGAAGCATGTTATCCGCCCGATTTACAAATGATTTCATGTGACTCCTCTGAACAAACCAAGCAATATGCAGCACGGTTTTTCCGTACAGTACATCGAGAGGATACAGAATAATTTCTACACGAATATTGATGAGGCACAGCAGGTTGGATAGGAATATGAACGAGTGGAAAGAAATCGAAATTTCGGAAACTCTTGACGATGATGATTCATCAATTCAAACCGAAGACTCGCCCGTACGCATTCATCAGCCTGCTGAACAGAAGTTCAATGAATTCATTCAACAATCACCACATTTGGATGAAGTTCGCTCAAGGCATAACCAAGTTCTCGTTGCGGCCGGCCTGCAACCTGAATCCCATATCCTTCAACAAAATCCAGACATGGCATTGCAATGGTTTGTCGATGAACTCAATGGAGCAATCATCACTGATGGTCTAGAATTGCCTATGCACGGCATGAATCTCGACCACATCAAACTCGAAACCACTCTACTTGATGACGGTCAAGTTCTCGGTCGCCTTCGACTTGAGATTGAAAATGGGTCCCTTGAACGAACATTTCCTGTTCCAAGAGACGGCATACGCAATGTGTCATTTGTGAACGGCCTTTTGCGATTACGCTGGTAATCAGGCAAATTCTCTTGGTGGGACCTTCTGAAGTTGATAGATTTCAGTTGTCATTTGTGTGACCGATTGCAAAGCAACTTGCTTGTGACTTTCACCCATTTCTTCTCGGCTGTATCGTGCCATTTCGAAAGTATTGTCGAGTGCGGTGAGAGCTTCTTCAGACAGACCGCCCATTGCTTGACGAATGGCAAATTCGAATTCACGAACTGTCTCATGGTCTCTTCTCAAGAATCCGCGCTCTTGCAGAACTTCACATAATTCTTGATAGCACTTGAAAATGGCCTCCCTTGTTGCGTCACCGGCTGCAAGCAGTTCGGCAGTGTAGGCAAAGATTTCAGCGGCGTCTGAATAAATATCGCCCTTGAGTTTCTTTCGATACATCATGATGCCACCCGCAACAAGTCCTGCGATGAGAAGAACGAGGAGATATGCCCAGCCACTCACCGCTTCTTCATTCGATGAATATGTGTAATCTGGAATGAAGCCCGCTTCTCGGTCGAGGTTGAAACGAGATAGGGTCTGCGGCGATAAGACTGGGTCGTTGATCACAATATCAATCGAAATCTCTCCCCAGAATTCTGCGTCACCATATGGAGGGTCGGCTAAGAATTCGAATTCGATGAGTCCATCTTCATTTGTCAATTCATTGACCTGTCGAAGTTGTGTCTTGTTCTCATCATACATGTAGATCATCACTGAAACATCTTCCAAACCGCTTCCAGTATCCTCTGCGTTGATTTGAATCGTACCGCGAACTTCTTCCTGCTTTCCTTCCACGATATCGTCGATGTCGACGAAAATGACTGCATCTACATTGACAAATAGGAGGTGGTTGACTGTCGCTGCATTGAGGTAAAGCGAATCATTTCGAACAACGTCAATGTACACATATTGACTGCCAATGTTTGTCCAAGATGGCATTGTAGCCGTTGCTGTAAAGTTACCGTTGGCCCAGTTGACGAAAGTGAGCGGAATACACCTCGCCTCTTCTCTACCGTTGACACAATCGGCTCCATCTCCAATGTAGAATTCAAGGTTTTCAAACACTTCACCATCGCCACCAATTTCTTGGATTGAACCAATAAGAACCAATGGAGCGAATGTTCCATCGGAGCGAGTGACAATCTTCGACGAAGATGCATCGATGGTGATTTCAATGTTTGACCAGACCTTCACATTCGACTGGGCATCTGAGCCAAGGTGCAGTGCACTACCACCAAAGCGTACTGTAAGTGTATGCTCGCCACGGGAGAGAGATGGGTCGACGTAAATAATCGCAGCCCAATTTCCAGATGCATCGGTGACAGTCGATTGAACAAGAACTCCGTCGAGGTCAATTTGCACTGTTTCACCAGCTAAACCGGTTTTGTCGATGGTATCATAATCGAACAATCGGCCAGAAATTTCCCAAACATCTCCACGGGTAGCATCAGTACCATCTGCGAATTCAAGCGTGATGCTGGTTCGATGGAGCAAGTCGAATGATGTGTTGCCTATACCGTACCGATAGTATCCTTGAGGTTCAACAACCGCAAAGAGGTCGAGTGTTCCGAAATTGAATGTGTCTGTAATCGTCCACAGATACTCGAAGTCACCATCGCTGTTGGTGACAACTGATGCGATAACAACATCGTCAATCTTCAAATCAACCGTGAGACCTTCAACGCCAACAAACTGATTGTCACGCACTGTTCCAGTGATGAGGGCATCACTTCCAACGGCGACTGGGGAATCAATTGAAACTTCAACTGCAATTTGACTAAACACTTGCCACATACCTGATGCGTTGCTCGGCAGGTAGAATGTCGTACCAGTGAATCGAACTTCTAAACTCAGTTGACCAAGCGGTTGATTGGCTGGAACAGCGTACACGGCAACAAAGGTTCCATTCTCGTCAGTCGTTGTGTTGGTAATCCAAACACCTCCAAGCCAAACTTCTACAGTTAGGTTTGGTAGTTCAATATCCGAAACATCGAGTAATCTTCCTTGAATGGTAATTGTTGAATCTCGGTCAGCCTCACCAGATGGTGTCAACAACTGAATTTTCGTTGGGACACTGACATTGAAGTTGACCACATCAAAACTTGCTAAGTAATATTCAGGGTTGTTAATATCTCCAAAGCCAATTGGGTCTACCCAGTCTCTGCCACCTCTAAACTCAACTCGCAACTGATGAGTCCCTGGTGTCGTATCTGATGGTAGCGAATATGTGATTGAAAATTGGCCTGTGCTTCCATTGGTGGTCGCACTGGCGACCGGGACGCCATCAACCAAGAGGTAGACAATACCGAATGCATCAATGCCGTTGGATTGTAGTGCTTGACCCAAGTCATCAAGTAGTGTTCCATTCACAACCAATTGTTCACCTGCAGTTCGAATATCAGGATATTCTGTGATGGTGAGATTGGTGTTCGCTAACACGACAAATCGAGTGGTTGCATTACTACCTAACAACCCAGTCGTACCGGAGACCCCCGCATATTCGACGAAAATGTCATTTGGACCAACACTCGTGTTCGCAGGAACTTCAAGCGAGCCATATGCTGTTCCGTTTGCTTCAGTTGTAAACACGCCTACAATAGATGTGCCTGGGAGCGAAACCGTGATTGCTTGACCGTCCAAATCTGCACCTGTATTATCTCGCAGCAAGATATGGAAGGTGACATTATTGCCTCGTACTGTGCGGTCATTCAGTGAAGGCTGACCGATACCATCGAGGGATGGTCGAAGGAAAACCAATGTCGAAAAGCCACGACTGTCGAAGGTTGTGTTGTTCGAGCTTGCAAGATAGAAGTTGACGGTTGAAATGAATGATGCAGTGATATTGTGTGTACCTGCTTCAAATGTTTGACTCAACGTAATAGTTGCATTCCAGTAACCTTCTGTTCCTATAGCACCTCCGGATACTGTAAATCCAGTAGGCGAGCCATCAATAGCGATGAGGATGTTTGCATTTGGCAACACTGTTCCATCACGTTGTTCAATTCCTGAACCGTTATCGGATTGGACTCGTCCGGAGATATTGAAACTCGTGCCAGCGACTGGATTTGCGGTGATTGCGTCAAGAGTAAAGTTGGTCAATGACCGTATTGTGATCGACGTGATGTTGGTGTTCGTCGAAAGCAAGTCAACTGAACCATTGAACATAATTTGGACCACCGTCAAACCGAGTGGTTGGGTGTATGGCACATCAAAAGTGAAATTCGCATAGCCTTCACTATCGGTTTGTGTTACAGGCAGCCATGTGTCATGGAATTTGACAAGCACATCATAATTGCCAAGCGGCATGAACATATCAGATGACTCAACAAGTCGGCCAGAGATGTTGACGCTGTCACCGCGATTGACAACCACTGGATTGAGTGGTACGATGTTTTCAAAGATAGACACACCCATCACTTGCACACCTTGCTGGAAACTCGCCGTCAAATAAAACGGAGATGAACCTTCAACGACGGTGAGAACGAGCGTTCGTGGACCTCTTGTTGTACCGTTGTTTGATGTATCGGTTGGAATTGAGAAATTGAATGTACCATTGAAATTTGTTCTTCTCGCAACCATCAGCAATTCATCAGGGTTATCGAGCCAAAAGGCATCCATCTCAACGGAGGTGAGAAGAGGTCGTGAGTTGTTTTCAGCATCGAGAACCCGTCCTTGAACATTGAATGCGGCACCCGCAGTAATCACTGAAGGCATGGACGTGACAACGATTGTTGAATCGACTTGAACGGTCACATTGATGATCGTCGAATTACCATATCGCCTTGAATTACCTGCGGCCAGCGGAGCAGTGAGGTCGTCTTGTACCACGATTAATACATCATAGTAGCCTGGAGCGATGCTATTTGGTGAAAATGAGGTGGTGGCGTTACCGTTAGCATCAGTATTCACAGAACCCAAACTTTGGTTGCTGTTTCCATAATCCCAGATAAATTCAACAGACGCACCACTGATGTTTGAGCCATCGGCCACGTCTGTAATTCGTGCCGTGAAATCCACAGAATTATTCATCTCAACAATGTACGATGGATTTTGAGCTTCGACGTTAAACTCCGTAATAATACCTCCAAGTTGACTGATGGAACTCGGTGGACTTGGTGGCACAGCTGTGTCAACATACCGGTAATATGGACCACCGAATGGTGCTAATGAGATGAAATCAAATTCAAGGTTGAATTCATATGCATCCGATGGTAGGTTGGTCGGCATTGTGATTGAAATATTGAATTCTCCAGTCGAGTTGTTTAATCTTGCTTGAGCAACGTCAATTGGTCCTTGTGTCGTTAGCATCGTAACAAGGATGAGCGTATCATTTCCAATCACGCGGTTGAGATAGACAGCATCATAGATGTCACCATAAAGATAGGTAGAGTTACCAAAGTCGGTCCAATCCTGACCGATGGATAGGTTCCAACCAATTTCTGCAAGAACACGTATCAAACCTGAAGCAGTGGATGGTTCAAAGAATTCAGAACCATTGAATGATGCGTTGAACGCATAATCACCTGGTAACAAATTAGCATCCAAATCCCACGATAGTGTGAGTGTAGATGATTCAGGGTCAACTGTTGTATTCACCCAAGTGGAATTAAAGAAAAAGTCGTAATTTCCACTGAAATTTTGGTTGATTGCGACACCTCGGTGGTCGAAGAGTTCAACCACGACAGAAGCAGGCGTCCCGCGAAGTTGTTCAACCGATTGAATAAGGAAATTCACCTTTCCTTTGAGGAAATAAGGCTCGCCAGCACTCAAATTCGCATCATCGGTCGCAGGGATTGTCGATGGGAAGAATCGCAATGAAAACTCAATATTACCTGCAGAAACTGGGGTCGACGATGAGTTTAGTGTATGTTGGAGGTTGAAATTTCCGTTAACGGATTGATTGAACACTTCAAACCAAGGCCCTGTAGAACCATTGCTTCGCATTCTCAAAAGCACGGTTCCAGCTAACGATGTTGGAACTGCACCTATTGAAAGAGCAGAACCATTGACCCAAAACGGTTCATCCACGACAATGATACTCGTATTTGCTCTTGAGCCTTCGATTGTTGCGGTAAGATTCGGAGCATCAGACACGTTGAGCCAAATTGTTGTTGTCGTCGGCCTCAAATGGAACTGTGGAGGCGTTATGCCACCCACAGAAGTGTCTTGCCATCCGGAGTAACCAATGGTTGCAGTGACATTTGTTTTCGTTTCGAGAGGGTCGAGAGATAATTCGATGGACCAAAATCCAGATGGATCAACATCACCTGAAACATTGGTGAAGCCGTTGACTGAGGAGGTAAATGATAACCATACCGTTTGATTTGGAAGTTCGTTAATCACATCAACCGCTGGGGACTGTAGTTCGAGATAGCCTTCGAGTGTAGTGGTTGCTCCAGCCCCTACGACAGGCTCATTGACGAGTTCAGGAGCAGTATGTCGAAGAACAGCATCATCGGTCACGTTGATGAAATCATCGAATGGGAGTGCCTCATTTCCAACGTAGCCGCCTTGTTGAGTAACGACGACCATACGTTGAATGCCAGGGGCTGCAGGGAATGTTGGATTTGCGTTCACTGTGAAATTTCCGTCTGCATCTGTCGAAACAGTTTGAAGCAATCGCTCTTGAACGGCTGCAGAACCCGGTGCATTTGAGATGTCAGAATTTGGTATCAAGTACAACGAAACGATTTGGTTTGCAATCGGTGTAGCATTGTCAACAAATCGAAGTTGACCTGAGACTGTGAAATTTGACGAACCGTCTCTGTCCCACGTGAGTGTTGATAATGTTTGATTCACCACCTCGATTTCAATTGCAGGTGGGCATGGGTCAAAAGCAATCCATCCGAGGTCAGTGTTTCCATTTGCACTGTTCTGTTGAAGACGAACTTCTGACCATGTCGTGAAGTGGTCGGTTGTAACGGCATAACCACTACCAGTCCATGTACCGCCACTGTAACCTGCAACTTGTCGTGCTGGGAGACCTGCTAATCGAGCCATAGTCACAAAAGCAGTGTTAAATTCACGACATGTGCCCTCTTGTGCAAATGTCAAGAGGTTCAATGTTGTATCCACAAGGCTTGGAGTGCCTGAGCCATCGTAATTTCTCAAGAATGTTGTTGATGAGTTGCCGTTTGTGAGGAAATCTTCCAATGCAGATGCAATACTGTACGCATCGTTTGCACTCGAAGATGTAATGACGCTGAACGTGATGTTGCGAACTTCAGACTCAGGCGCGGTAGAGTCGGTGAATTTTGAATCAAGCAATGTTTCGTAAGGCAAGTTTTGACCTGCTACTGTCGTAGAAGCTAGCGTAGCCCAATCAAAGTAGTACTCGGGTTCTTTGATGTACATCTGTGTTAACAGTCCACCCGATGATTTGAGGTTGTGTGTGTCATTGGAACGAGTAAATTGAACGCCGGTATCAAGATAAAATGAAATGTTGGAATATGATGCTGCGATAGGGACTAAGGCATTGTTACCGATAGGCTGGTTGTATGTCAGCGTCCAGTCGACCGTATCATTAGCAAAACTCGCATCAGCCAGATTCGTAGTGTTTTCAACCGGAGGTACGAGGCTTGAATATGGGTGCACGGAATCAAGGTGTGCATAGGTTGAACCGGTGTAGAAATCACTCGTTGTCAATCTCCACCGATGAACAAGTGATGTATCGACAACTCCACTGGTGTTGTTCGCCCAAAATATGACATCGTTGGTAGCAAAATCATCTGACGGGTCGAGTGGGTTTGATGGTGATCCTGAACAATCAACAAACCAGAATGGTTGTGGACATTCAACCCCATCGGGCACACCACCGCCATCTGTATCGGGATTGGTCCAGTCTGTGCCTGTATCATTTTCAACAGCGTCAGGTATGCCATCGCCGTCGAAGTCGGAGGGTAGGAGGTCATCGGCTGGATTATTTTCTGGATTTGTGCCATCAAAATATTCGTCTCGGTCACCGACACCACCGGAATCGGTGTCATACACTTGCGAATCAGTCACCCAAACATCAAGTGAACCATTTGTGATCCCGATGTAAATCAAGTCACAACCAGTGGTATTTTCAAAATAATTGTTGATACCATCAAAATCATCGTCGAGGAGATTCGTACACGGTTCTGTTGGGTCAGTGTTGTCAAATACCTCAGTGAAGTCATCGACGCCATCACCATCGGAATCGACCAAACTTGGGTTGGAAAACCATCCGAATGTTCCGAGCAATTCTTGCCAGTCAGCAAGCCCATCACCGTCTGTATCTTCGTAATCGTCATCACAATATTGGCGTGTTGTCGTAATTGTTCCATCGGATACAGCCGAAGTGTGACAGAATGAACCATTTCGATTAGCGACTTCAGTAGCCGTTCCACTTGGACCACTAGAAACCCCTTGTATGACATTGTTGACCGTCGCTACATAAGCAAAGGATTCCCATGTCCCTGAAACATTGTACCATCCAACTCCTCCCGAAGGATTGAATCCGGAACCATCGCTTACGGTGACGCGTTGATTTCCAGAATTGTAACTCACGAATGTGGTCACAAAGTTCGTTAATGAATCACAAGGGTCTGTGCCGTGGCTTGTGTTCCGTTCATCGCCATCGTTAATTCCACCAAAGTCGGTGTCGGCAACGTTCCACAGTGTACATGTGAGGTTTTCTTCCCAATTTTGAATCCCATCGTTATCGGCATCCCCGGCATCCTCTCGTCGAGTTGGGTCGGTTTCGCCTGTATCGACTTGACCGTTTGAATTCGCATCTTCGACACCGTCGTCAAATGCATCGTCGTCGGTGTTGTTGTCACGAGGGTCGCTTGCTTGAGCAGGATTGCCGTATGCTCCATTCACCTCAACACCATCAGGAATGCCGTCATTGTCTGTATCAGACGATGTTGGGTCAGTGAGGAGTGTGAGTGCTTCATAGGAGTCGTTGAGACCATCGTTGTCTGAATCAGCATCCTGTGGATTGGTCGATGTGATGCCATCGACTTCTGCAGTTAATGTTGCACATCCGCCAGGCCCAACACCTTGGGCTGGATTACATGGAGTGATGGTTTCAGTTACGACACCATCGGGACCATTTCGGAAACATGGCGAAGAGCCACACATTGTCGTCCATGAAGGATTGACATATTCGTAGAGGTTGATGAGACCATCACCATCTGGGTCGCCATTTGGCCCATCTGCATTTGATGGATTGGTTGCGTTCAGACCGTTTGCTGCTTCCCAACCATCCGGCATACCATCGCCATCGGTATCCCATCCTGCAACGTCTTCGTCAGCAATGCCGTCACCGTCATCGTCATCACTCAAACAGTCAGCATCACCATCGCCGTCAGGGTCAGCACCGTCAACTGCACCGTCTTTGTCATCGTCAAATCCATTTGCGCAAATGTTTCCAACAGGGTCTTCATCACACAATATGACGTTGCCAGTTCCGTCGCTTCCAGTACCGCCACAGGCCACTTGGTTAAACTGCATGGCTCCTTCTTCGTTCCAATCATTTACTGGAACTGTTCCATTCCACCAAACCCCATTGTCAAGATAAGTCGTTGTTGACGACAAGTCCCAGTTGGTTGGTTGTAGATACAAGTACTCTTGGAGATTCGACATTCCATCGCCATCAGGGTCACCAACAGCACCGTCGGCACCAATTGTCGAAAGCGGGTCAAGGCCATACATCCATTCCCAACCATCAGGTAGCCCGTCGTTATCGGAATCGGGGTCATTGGGTTGTGTGTTGATGAGGTATTCGAGACCGTAGGTTAGTCCGTCACCATCAGCATCGGAGTTTGCCGACACTTCGAAAGAAAATATTTGCATTGAAGCGAAAGAGGAAAGCAACATCAGAGCAACAAGAAGGATTGATTTCTTTGCATCTCTAATTGAAATTGAGATATCTATGCCGGTCGAAATCGCGGTAGCTCCGTGAGTCAAGGTGTTCACCAACTATGAGGAGCCACCGATACCTCATAAGGCAAATGGTACATTGTTCATACAATCTTCATAGATTGTATCAAATCGAATCGAGTTCTTCAAGCAATTCAAGATCGTCATCATCGGCCGATTGCGTCACAATTGGTGGTAGATCATCGCCCTCTTCTTCTCCAAATTCCTCGCCATCTTCTGGCAAAGGAACACTGCCATCAGATTCGGTGAGCAAGTTGTACTTGTCGCCGCCCATCTGAGCATTCATTTGCCCCCTGCGGAACACAGCATAGAGAAGGCACAGAGCGAGAATGGCATAGATCACAAGCGTTTGGGGTTCGGGGTCAATCATTTCAAGGAATATACAATCTGCACCTGCACATGTTGTCGAAAAGGAAAAGAAGAATTTCTGGTTGTAATCCTCACCATATTGCACTTCTTCCTCCATTGGAGTGACGAGCATTTCAATCTTGACCATTTTGTTGTCTTTGACGGACTCAGGGGCTACAATTTTCATACTGAAATCTTTGTGTGCATACGGCTCAAGTTTGAGAATTAGGAATTGTGCTGCCTCTTGGTCAGAAGTTGCTCGTAAGCCTGCTTCCCATCCATCTGGTTCGTTGATTGTGATGGTCACTGTGAGTTCGATGTTGTTTTGATTGGTAAGTCGGTAATCGACATTCTTTTCTTCACCGGATGCAAACGGAGAGTTTTGGGATTTTTGTGTGAGTTCAAGGTTACCGATTTCGACATTTTCAGCCACTTCTATCTTGAGCGGGAGGTCGAAATACCTCGCTTCGTCATCTTCTACATTTTCTTCTTTGATTTGAAGATAAATTGTGTGATTACCTGCTGGCACTTCATTCCTTAAATTGATTTCAAGTTTGAAGTCAACGCTTTCTTCAGGTGCAAGGTTGAGAACTACAAGGTTTGCCCCTGTATCTTTGTCAGTGATGTCATAATCCCAAGATGAATACCTGCTGTCTTCCTCAATGTTTCTATCGAGGTCTTTCGGATTAACGATGCGCCAAGTGGTTGTCGAGCTCCCTGAGTTTTCACTGGAATCACTTACGCGGATTTGATAGAAGACATAGGCGCCTGGAGAAACTGGCCCTACAGCACCAAGCGTGCCTGAATCGCTGTCGCCGATGATTTCAGCGAGGATGCCAAATGTCCGGTGGACTGTAAATCCAACTTGGGTGGTTAGGTCGGTGTCTTCTCTGCTGGTGACTGATAGTTTCACTAAACCGATGTCTTGTGCTTCACGTTCTTCTGGTGGATAGAGTTTGAGGAGGACGGTTAATACTTGGGTTGAGCCGATATCTGGGGTAATTGAGTATATACCTTCTTTGATCAGTTCCAAACCTGTATCATTGTCGTAGAATTGGTAGTCCCAAGCATCTGGCAAGTCTAATATTCGAATTTTGAACGAATCAGTGACGAAACCAGAATTAAATACATTGATGAAGAATTCACCTACTTCATCTTGGTCAACATAATGGGAAAGTGACTCATCGTATGCCTCGGGGCGGTTTGAATCTGCAATTTGCACCTGCTGGTCTCCGTCTTCAAACACAGAAACTCTTGGTTCAGCATTCACATCAACTTGCTCGAGTTCAAGTCGGATGGTTTGAACCCGAACTTCTTTTCGGAGCCCATCAGTGTCTTCTGCATATGCTCTTGCCGCTATGTTCAAGCCTGAGGGGACATTGGTCAAGTCTGATTCAGGAACTGTAATCGAAAGAATTGGTCGAGTGTAATCGCCTCCGCCAGTCAATGAATATCCTCCTGGTTTGTCCCAAACTGGGTCTGACCAAGAACTTGGCAAATTATTTGTCACGTCCATCTCGACTTCGATTGAAGACGATGATGAACCAATGTGTTCGACAAGAAGTTCGACAGTCGTTGTTTGGCCTGGAGCAATCAATACAACATCGGGTTGATTCGTTGGCGTCGTCAAATAAATATCATGTTCAGTGAATTCAACGCCTTGATGCTGGAATTCAACGGTATGGCCTTGAACGTCTTGGATTTCAAGGTAGATATTGTACTCTCCTGCATCGATTCCTGCCTGATATGTGTAGGAGAAGTTCCCCACCAATCCATCGTTGTCAAGTTTGAGGTCATCATCTCCAAATTCCTTTGAGAATACTGTTCCTGCATTGTTTGGCGTCCACATCGAAAGAATGACATCCTCGATATCATCTCGGCCAAAAGCATCTCGAACATCAACAGAGAATTGCATCGTTCGGAAGTCGACTCTGTGATTAGGAGCCCAGAGGACATCTTCGTTGTCATTCCAACCCTTCCCGGGTAGGTGAACCTTTACTGAAGATTTGGCTAATGGGTTGGTCATAATTTCTAAACGAGAGAATCCCCCTGAACTTTCCATACGACCAAAACCGATGTCAACGGCACAATCTGGGCCGAAACCTCCGCCACCACCACCCTCACATGAAGCATCGGCATCGATTCGTATTTTGATCTGTTTTCCACTTTGCACTTGGAAACCATTGGATGGCAAGTCGAAGTCGACTTCTCGTGTCGACCAATCACAACTGGATTGGAATGTGCTTGTGCAAGGGGACTCAAGGTCGATACTTTCACTTGCAACTTCGGAATCACCTGCTCGAAGTGAAAATGTAACGGTCGCTGTTGACCCTTGACTTCCCCTGAATTGCATGTAGACGACAAATCGAGCAGTGTTTTGTGAGCCAGAGCCGTTAACAAATAAATTTCCAATCATTTCTGACGAACGGAATTCTAATCCTTCAATGGCACTGCCTTCAAATTGAGAGCCATCGGGTTCTATCGTTGTTATTGCCCCGTCTCCGCCATTTTGGGAATTCGGTTCATCAAGATAGAGCTCATATTCTTGCTCACCTGCGGCTCTGAAGATCATGGATTCTTCGCCGAGCCACTGGGTTTGATTATCCTCACTTGAGGGCTGCATCAAGAGCGGGGAAAGAAGAGTGAACAGCATCAACAATGTGAGGGAGAAACTGAGCCTATGTTGACGATTCATCCCAACAACCATGGTTCTCACTAAGCGGCCCTATCCAATACAATGTTAAACGGTTTTGCTTATATTGAGTCGTATTGCACCAATGTCAGCCATATTTTTGCCTTCTGGAAACGAAGGAAGCGAGAAAGAAGAAAACGATGCAGGGGGTGGGATTTGAACCCACGAAGCTATGAGCACAGGATCTTAAGCCCTGCTCCTTTGACCAGACTCGGATACCCCTGCTTGACCGGTGCTTTGCCCTTCATTATTTCAAATGAATTATTGATTCATATTCAAATCCCAGCCACCATCAACGGCCAAGAACTCACCATTGAGATGGCCTGTTTGCAAAAAATGCAAGGCTGCTTTTGCGATATCAATTGGTTCGCCTGCACGGCCCAAAGGGACTTGACGGAGGACATTTTTGAAATGCTCTTCCTCCCAATCAGCGGCAAGAATCGCTCCGGGACCAATCATGTTGACGCGTACACGAGGTGAGAATTCTCCAGCAAGATTCGTAAGCATTTGGCGGAGTCCTGCCTTCGATGCTGTATAATGTGTCATGCCTTTCCAATGTCGCTTCCAAGATGTATCGATAATACCAATAATGGAGCCTTCACCATGCACGAGGTCGTCAAACAATCCCGTACTGAGAAGGAGAGGAGTTCGCATATGAAGGCCATAGAGGTCATCCATGTCTTTTGTTTGGAGTTCATGAATGTCAATTGGGTGGTAGAATGATGCATTATGAATCAAACCAAACAATCCGTTTTCAGTCACAAGTGGATGGTTGTGTACTGCATTGAGTAAATGAAGGGCTCCTTCTGACGTTGAAAGGTCGGCTTGAAGAACATCACCACAATTGCGATGATGACGTGCTTTTGCTTCTTCGAGTAGATGCTCTGCATCTGCATGGCTTGTTCGTACATGGATGAGAACGTAATAGCCTGAATTGATGAACAACTTCGTCATTTCCGCTCCGAGTCGTTTTGCCCCACCCGTGATGAGAATGACTCGCTCTGCCATAAGCGAGGGTAGGTTTTCAGATTGATGAAGGCTCGTATTTGCTTAGCCCCCCTGCACACATCTTTTTCAAACGAGGTACTGTGGAAGAATTCGGCGGGACGACAATGCAGGGCAAATCCTTACCCATTGCAGACCAAAAACCCCGTTTACCAAACTGGTTTCGAACCAAACTTCCCTCTGGAGAACAACAACAAAAATTCAACCTCACCAAGGCAGCCGTCAAAGATAACAAACTCCACACGGTTTGCGAAGAGGCACGTTGCCCGAACATCCACGATTGTTGGTCATCGGGCGATGCCACATTCATGGTCGCAGGAAAAGAATGCACGAGAGGATGTCGATTTTGTGCTGTTGGCACTATCAAAACACCTCCGCCGCTCGATGCCGAGGAACCTCTACAACTCGCCGAGGCAGTCGAATCCATGAACTTGCGTCATCTTGTGATCACCGTCGTCAATCGGGATGACCTCGCAGATAGTGGTGCATCACATTACCGTGCTTGCATCGACGCTGTCAAACAACGATGCCCTGACGTCAGTATCGAACTTCTTTGTTCTGACCTCGCTGGTGACATTGCAGCACTTGAAATCCTCCTCGAAGGGGCTCCACTCGATATCTTTGCACACAACGTCGAATGCGTTCCACGACTCGACCGTATTGTTCGAGATGTACGTGCTTCGTTTAGCCAATCCCTTTCAATCCTTGAACATGCCAAGAAATTGCGTCCGGACATTCTCACAAAGTCCTCCATCATGGTTGGTGTAGGCGAAACCGATGATGAAATTACTGAAGCCATGCACCTCCTCAGGAACATCAATGTCGATTTTCTTACGATCGGTCAATATCTCGCACCCTCATCGAAGCATTTGGCTGTAGACCGGTTCCCCGAACCAAACATGTACGATATTTGGGCAAAGCAAGCCATCGAAATGGGCTTTGCTGGCATTGCTAGCGGCCCACTGGTTCGCTCATCGTTTAAGGCAGGTCTGCTCTTAAGAAAAACCATTGACGAACACAACGATGAGGAATTACCCGGAGCGTACGTGTACACTCAACCCAAGCAAGATTCTCAACCGACACCACTTAAGACAAGCATAGATTGAGGCGTAATCATGGAAAGGACAATTGCAACATCAACACCCTATACCATTGGTGCAGCACCCTTCCGCCCGGGTGATGACCCTGATTTCGGCGGTGCCTTTTCCCATCAACCTGGCGACTTTTCTCGACCAGACCCAGCAACCTGCTCAGCATCTGATACAGCCGTTCTCGCAGCAGGCCTCGTCCGAGTTCTCAATGACAAAGGCGAAGCCCATGGAGAATGGGACCCCAAACTGGATGATGAAACATTGATTCAAGGTCTTGAATACATGATGCGACTTCGTATCTTTGACGACCGAATGATGAAAATGCAGCGAACTGGAAAATTGTCTTTTTACATGCGATCATTTGGTGAAGAAGCGATAGCGATTGCACAAACGATGGCTTTAGAAGAGCAAGATTGGCTGTTTCCATCTTACCGACAACCTGGTGCTCAATTCGTTCGAGGCAGAGACATGGTCAGCATGATTTGTCACTGCATCGGAAACACTGAGGACAATGTCCGAGGTAGGCAAATGCCGGTCCATTATACTTGGAAAGAAGGTCGATTCATTTCAATTTCATCACCTGTCGGAACCCAATTTTCACAAGCTGTTGGCGTAGCGATGGCAAGTGCATACAAAGGTGACGATGAGGTTTGTATTTCATGGCTCGGCGATGGAACATCTGCCCAAGGCGATTACCACTACGCCCTAAACTTCGCTTCAACATTCAAACCCCCTGTGATTCTCAATGTCGTCAACAACCAGTGGGCCATTTCGACCCATGCATCTTTAGCAACAGGTGGAAGAACATTTGCCGAGAGAGGATTAGCATACGACATTCCTTCGATTCGAGTCGACGGAAACGATTTCCTCGCACTCTACAGCGTTACAAAGTGGGCGAGGGAACGTGCAGGTGCCGGTCTTGGTGCCACCCACATCGAGGTGTACACCTACAGAGCAGGTGCTCATTCATCCTCAGATGACCCTTCAGCATACAGACCAAACGACGAATTTGAATGCTGGCCCGGAGGCGACCCAGTTGAACGTCTTCGCCAACATCTCGTCGGAAAAGGTGTTTGGGACGATGCAAAGAACGAAGCATTGACCATCAAAATTGACGAAGAAGTCATGATTGCTTACAAACAAGCATGCGAATTTGGTGACCTTGCATCTGGCCCATATCCTCCAGCATCAACGATATTTACCGAGGTCTACGAAACAGTACCTTGGCACGTGCAAGAACAGCGTGAGGAATTAGGAAAGTGAGGTGAATTTATGGCAAAAATGAACATGATTGCAGCGTTAAATTCCGCACTTGACCACCAATTAGAGCGCGACTCCAATGTGGTGATTTTTGGTGAGGATGTCGGTTACTTTGGCGGAGTTTTTCGAGTTACTGCTGGGTTACAGAAGAAATACGGCGAACATCGAGTCTTCGATTCTCCGCTTGCTGAAGGTGGAATCGCAGCGATTGCAATGGGCATGGGACTGAATGGCCTTCGCCCGGTTGCAGAAATTCAATTCGCTGACTACATCTTCCCTGCTTACGACCAAATTGTCAATGAAATCGCAAAACTACGGCACCGTTCAGGCGGCGAGTTTTCAACACCTGTGACCATCCGAACACCCGCTGGAGGGGGTATCAAAGGTGGCCATCATCATTCACAATCCCCTGAATCCCAGTTTACGCACACACCTGGGCTCAAAGTTGTGTATTGCTCAAATCCAAGAAATGCAAAGGGTTTGCTTACGAGTGCAATCGAATGCAACGACCCCGTCATTTTCTTCGAACCAAAGCGATGTTATCGTGGGCCATTTTACGGCGACCCTCACAATGTTCCAACATGGAATGATCACCCCGATGGTGATGTTCCAGAGGAGTACTTCTCCATCCCTCTTGAGCAAGCTGAAGTGGTTCGAGAGGGTGGTGCTTGCAC
>Ga0255780_10001961_pt1 | contig 18948 bp, 20 predicted proteins | sample 071ome_32_FD_179978 | JGI IMG/M metagenome (GOLD analysis project Ga0255780, IMG submission 179978) | Coastal salt marsh microbial communities from the Groves Creek Marsh, Skidaway Island, Georgia - 071405AT metaG (version 2) | ecosystem: Environmental > Aquatic > Marine > Intertidal zone >... | reverse complement strand
CTGCCTCGATGTGCTGCAGGTTGATTTTTAGTTCTCCAGGGCGATTGGCGAGGTTTTTGGCTGGTCAATGCGCCGTAACGAATTAGCCACCTTTATCTTTCCTTCCGTTTTTGATTAGCGGCTTGGGGCCTCAGTTCGCCTTGAGGAAGCCCAGTGCCTCGCGGGTTCGCTCCAGAGTGGCCTGGGCCACAGCATTGGCGCGCTCGCTGCCTGCTTTGAGGACGCGGTCCAGTTCGGCGGGATCAGCGCTCAGGTCGTTGTAGCGCTCTTGAATGGGGCGCAGCGCTTCGACCAGTGTCTCGGCCAGTAGGGGTTTAAAGGTGCCCCAGCCCATCGCGGCGCACTCTGCAGCGGCTGCCTCACGACCTTTGCCGCTCAGCAGGGCATAGAGCCCCAAGAGGTTGTCGGTTTCGGGGCGCTCCGGGTTCCCAAATTCGAGGCCCATCACGGGATCGGTTTTGGCGCGCTTGACCTTCTTGGTGATCACCTCAGGCGAATCCAGCAAATTGACGCGGGATCCTTCGTTGGGGTCGCTCTTGCTCATCTTGCTGCGCCCGTCGGTCAGGCTCATTACGCGGGCACCCTCCTTGAGGATGAGCGGCTCGGGCACCTTCAGGACGGGGATGGGCTCGCCTTCGGCATCCCGCGGGGCAAAGCGAGCGTTGATTCGCTGCTGGGCGATGTCTCGGGCCAGCTCCAGGTGCTGTTTCTGGTCCTCGCCAACGGGCACGAGGTCAGCGTCATACAGAAGGATGTCCGCCGCCATCAACACGGGGTAGTCCAGAAGGCCAACGGAGACCTGGTCCCCCTGTTTGACGGCCTTCTCCTTGAACTGGATCATCCGCTCCAACCAGTTGAGCGGTGTGACGCAGTTCAGGAGCCAACAGAGCTCGCTGTGGGCTGAGACATGGCTCTGGACAAAAACCGTCGCTTTCTCAGGATCGATTCCGCAGGCGAGATAGAGGGCGGCGGTGTTGCGCGTGTCACGGGCCAGGGCGGCCGCGTCATGGGGCACGGTGATCGCGTGCAGGTCCACGACACAGAAAAAGGTGTCGTGGGTCTCCTGCAGTCCGACCCAGTTGCGGATGGCTCCGAGCCAATTGCCCAAATGCAAGGCGCCAGTGGGCTGAACTCCGGACAGGACCCTGGCGCGTTGCATGCGAGCTGGCGAAATGTTCGCCGGATTCTGCCTGGAGGCAGGACCCGGCAGCGGCCTCGAATCAGGCCTCGGTGGTCTCTTCGGTGGTGGTTTGCTCTGTTGCCACTTCGGTGGTTTCCGACGCGGCTTCCTCGCTCACCGTCTCCTCTTGAGGGACGGCGGCTGCTGGTTTGGCGGGACGGGCAAACGGATTGGGGCGGTTGCCAGGGCGCTCATTGCGCTCGCCACGACGGTCACCGCGCTCGCCCCGTCCCCGGGAACCGGCACTGGCCTTCTGCTGGGCAACGATGTCGTCAATCCGACCCTCTTCGATCAGCTGGGCCACGGTGCGCAGGGACAGGCCCAGGGCTGCCACGGTGGAACGGACGCCAAAAGCCTCTTGCACGGCGCGGGCGGCGCGCATCTCGTTATCGCTCAGGCGAATGCGGAACCCGCCACCTTCGCGAGGACCGCGGTTGCCTTGGGACTGCTCGCCCGAATTCCGCTGGAAATCACCGTCGGCCATGGCCGCACACCTGAAGAAGTCAGCGGCAAGTGTGCCCTACCGACAGTGAGGCCGGCCAGTGCCAAATCAGGCGATGGTGTTCTGGACTGCCTGCTCGGGCCAAGACCAGTACTGGCAAAGGATTTGGTCCCTCCGATTCGATGCTGCTTCGGTAGCGCGAGAGCAGGTCGAGGTAGGCCTGCAGCGTCCAGCCATGGCAACCCTGATCTTGTGCGGCCCAAAAGCGTTGGAGCGCCTCGGAGCAGGCCACCTTCCCGAACTCATCCCAACATTGCTCTTCCGCTTCTGCGCTCGAGAAACCGGCGCGGATCAGGTTGCGGAAGCGAATCAACTCTGGGGCTTCACCACTGTTGTCGGGCGGTAAAACCGCGCTGAGCCTGCTGATGGGCAGGATCTGCAGCCGCAACCAGCAGCGCTCGAGCAGGGCAATGGGCCGATCGCCATCCCAGCGAGCCAACAGTTGTTGGCGGTCACTGAGATCGGCCAAGAGCTGCTGCTGATGGGGGGTGAGCCAGCGCAGGAGCTCAGCCATGGGTCCCCTGGAAGGTGATGGTGGATTCCGCGTACTCCCGCGGTTCCAGGTGGATTGTGCAGCGAACGGGCCCAAAGCGCCGCTCGAGATGCTCCTCCACGAGCTCGGTAATCCGATGGGCTTTGGGCAGGTCATCAGCATCCACCACCATGTGGAGCTCAATGAACACCCGCTGACCCAGAACCCCGCGGCTGGCGATGTCATGGACGTTGAGGACTCCAGGGACGCCCATCGCCGTCTCGTGGATGGATTCCGGTGCAATGGCGATTTGATCGACCAACCAGGGCAAATTGGTCTTCAGCACCTGCCAGCACACACGGATCAAGAGGACGCAGAGCGGGATGGCCATCGCCACGTCCAGCCAGGTCTGCTTGAACAGAACGACCCCACAGAGACCGACCAGGACCACAACGGTGGTCCAGATGTCACTGGTGGTGTGTTTGGCATCGGCCAACAGCAGCTGGTTGCTCAGGCGTCTGCCCTCACTGCGCTCGTATCCGGCAAGCAGCAGATTGCAGCCCAGGACGATGAGGAGCAGCAGCAGCTCCTGGCCATCCAGGCGGATTGGGGGCAGGCCCGAGCTGATGCGCTCGAGGGCTGTGCGCACGATCTCAAAGGCCGTCAAGCAAATGAAGCCCGCAATCGCTAGGGCTCCGACCGCTTCGTATTTGTCATGGCCGTAGGGGTGATCGCGGTCCGGCTTGGGGTCCGAGAGGCCATTGGTGATCAGTCCCAGCAGGCTGGACAAGCCATCGGTGGCGCTGTGCATGGCATCCGCCAAGAGCGCAAGCGATCCGCTCAAGAGACCAATGATCAGCTTGAGCAGCGTCATCGCCACGTTGACCCCGAGGGCCACCAGCAGGACCCTCTGGACCTCGGACCGGCGGTCGGCCCGCTCGTTGGTTTGGCCAGCAAGACCCATGGCCAAGGAGGCTCATTGAGGTCCTCCCACGCTATTGGGTCTGGGCATGGGTTAATAGCTGAGCTAAAGAGTTGGCGCGGCCGCCGAATTCAGGCTCCCCATTGACGGTTCCTCAGGTCTCAGCTGAATCCCCATCGCCGAGGCCCGTCTCACTGGGGGAGGAGCTCAAAGCGCAGGTTCTGCGCCAGGGAATGCGGCATTGGCCCTGGCTTGCGGCAGCAGGCGGCGGCTGGATGGTGCTGGAGTCCCTCCATGGGCCCCTCTCCTCGCTGATGGGGTTGGGTGCCGCAGGGGCCGGCCTCTGGTTGCTTGGCGGGCGCATGCGTCCAAGCGGTCAGCACCTGCCTCAGTCCTCCCAGGGCTGGCTTGAGCGCTGTGAGGCAGTTCTTGAGCAGTTCCAAGTGCTTCAGGACGGCAGCGCTGAGGAGGGGCTTGCTCAGGCCAGAACCTTTGAGAGCCTCCAGAGCGAGCGCCGCTCTCAGCTGGAGCTGTTGCGTCAGCGCCAAGGGGAGGCCTGCATTCAGCTGGCCCTGGTGGGGACGGAAGCCTGGAGTGCTTCCGAGCAGGAGCAGCTGCTGCGTCAGTGCCCCTCTGTGCACCCACTCCGGGTGCATCGCAGTCATGCCCTGCCCCTGTCTCCACAGTCCTGGCAGTGGCCGGAGGTTTTTCGCCACTGCGAGCTGCTGCTCTATCGCCTTGATCTGCCCCTGACGGCAGCTGACCTGCGCTGGCTTGAAGCCCTGCCTGAGCAGCAGCGGGTGGGAATCCTGGTGCGGCCCAAAGCGGAGCTCGAGTCCTCCGCTCAGCTTCAGCAACTCGAGCAACAGCTCCCCGTTCATCTGCGCGGACGTTGCTGGCAGCTGGCGGCCCAGGAGGCCTGTGGCTGGCAGGAGCTCTCCTCCTGGTTCGCGGAATCCACACCGCAAACCCGGGAGCGCAACCAGCAGCGTTGCCTGCAGGAGTTGCATGCGGCCTGGCAGCTGGAACTCGAGGGCCTGCGCCGCCAGCACTGGTCCCGTTTGCTGCAACGCACCCAGTGGACCGTGGCCGCGGGTGTCGTGGTGGCGCCCCTACCCAGCTTGGATCTGTTGGTCCTGGCCGCTGCCAATGGCCTGATGCTTCAGGAGATGGCCAGGCTTTGGAATTGCCCTTGGTCCCTTGAGCAACTGCAAGCCTCGGCGGCTCAGTTGGGCAAGGCTGCCTTGAGCCTGGGGGTTGTCGAGTGGAGCTCTCAGGCCCTGGCGTCGGTCGTGAAGTGGCACGGTCCGACATGGCTTGTTGGGGGTGCCATGCAGGCCCTCAGTGCCGCCTATCTGACCCGGGTTGTGGGCCGGGCGATGGCCGACTACATGGCCCTGGCTGCCGGTGTTCCGGAAGCGGAGTTGGAGGCTCTCTTGCAGCGCCAGGCTCCTCTGCTGGTTGCCCGTGCGGCGGACGAGGAAAGACTGGACTGGAGCGCATTTTTGGCGTCCGCGCAGCAGTGGATCAAGCAACAAGCGGCCGCTGCTTAATCGCCAACACCCGCGGATTCCAGCGCTATACGCAACTTCATGAAGGCTTCATGAAGTGCTTTATGAACATTTTGCTTCTTTCCTGAATTTAATTTTTGCTCCAGGAAATGTTTTTCGGGGTTGCCTAGGTTTTGCAGGCTGCATCTGCGGCATTCGTACTCATTCGGCTCAATTGGGCCTTCCCCTATGACCACTGCTCTTCGCAAGAGCGGCTCCAGTTCCTGGACGCAGTTTTGCGAGTGGGTCACCAGCACCGACAACCGCATTTATGTGGGTTGGTTCGGCGTTCTGATGATTCCCTGCCTGCTGGCCGCCACCATTTGCTTCATCGTTGCCTTCATCGCCGCCCCGACGGTGGATATCGACGGCATCCGTGAGCCTGTTGCTGGATCCCTGATCTACGGCAACAACATCATTTCTGGCGCTGTGATCCCCTCCAGCAACGCCATCGGCCTGCACTTCTATCCCATCTGGGAAGCCGCCAGTCTCGATGAGTGGCTGTACAACGGCGGTCCCTATCAGCTGGTGGTTTTCCACTTCCTGATTGGCATCTCCTGCTACATGGGCCGTCAGTGGGAGCTCTCCTACCGCCTCGGCATGCGCCCCTGGATCTGCGTTGCTTACAGCGCTCCGCTGTCTGCTGCTTTCGCAGTCTTCCTGGTGTATCCCTTCGGTCAGGGCTCCTTCTCGGATGGCATGCCCCTGGGCATTTCTGGAACCTTCAACTTCATGTTGGTGTTCCAGGCTGAGCACAACATCCTGATGCACCCCTTCCACATGCTTGGTGTGGCTGGCGTCTTCGGTGGTTCCCTGTTCTCCGCCATGCACGGCTCCCTGGTGACCTCCTCCCTGGTGCGTGAAACCACCGAGAGCGAGTCCCAGAACTACGGCTACAAGTTCGGCCAAGAGGAAGAGACCTACAACATCGTGGCTGCCCACGGTTACTTCGGTCGCCTGATCTTCCAATACGCCTCCTTCAACAACAGCCGCAGCCTCCACTTCTTCCTGGGTGCTTGGCCTGTTGTCGGCATCTGGTTTACGTCCATGGGCGTCAGCACCATGGCCTTCAACCTGAACGGCTTCAACTTCAACCAGTCGATCCTGGATTCCCAGGGTCGTGTGCTGAACACCTGGGCTGACGTGCTGAACCGCGCCAACCTCGGTATGGAAGTGATGCACGAGCGCAACGCTCACAACTTCCCCCTCGATCTGGCGACGTCCGAGACCACTCCTGTGGCTCTGACCGCCCCTGCGATTGGTTGATCTCAACCACGGGCTGATTTCAGCCAACCCTGGAGCCCCCGCTTTCGCGGGGGCTTTTTTGTTGGCGTTGAGGGGTTTTGATGGGACCGCAGCTGTCTTGGACTGCCGTTGTCTTCCGCTTCAGCCCTGCCTCCCCTGCGCTTGGCCGTGGTCGGCCACATTGAGTGGGTGCAATTCCTGGCGGTCGATCAACTGCCTCGACCGGGTGCCATTGGCCATGCACTCCGATGCCTGGAGGAGCCCGCAGGGGGTGGCGCGGTCGTCGCCGTGCAGATGGCGCGTCTGACCCAACAACCCGTTCAATTCTTTACGGCCCTGGGGCGAGATGCAGTGGGGGAGGCCTGCGTGAAGCGCCTCGAGCAACTGGGCCTTGAGGTTCACGTCGCCTGGAGGGAGGCCCCAACCCGCAGGGGGCTGAGCTTGGTGGATGGCGAGGGGGACCGGGCGATCACCGTGATTGGCGAGCGGCTCACCCCAACGCTTGAGGACCCTCTGCCTTGGACGGCTCTCGCCGAGTGCGACGGCCTCTTTGTCACGGCGGCCGATGTCCCCCTGTTGAAGGCTTGTCGTGCTGCAGCAGTGCTGGCGGCGACCCCGCGGGTTCGTCTGCCTGTGCTGCAGGAGGCCGGGGTGGCCCTTGACGCCCTGATTGGCAGTGGTCTTGACCCAGCTGAGCGGGTGGATCCCGAGCAGTTGGACCCACCACCGCAGACGCTGATCCGCACGGAGGGTGCCGCCGGTGGCCTCAGTCTTCCGGGTGGTCGCTTTGCGCCCGCACCGCTTCCGGGGCCGATGGTGGAGAGCTATGGCTGCGGTGACAGCTTTGCGGCGGGGGTGGTCACGGGCTTGGCTGCCCGTTGGTCCCTGGCGCAGGCCATTGCCTTGGGGGCCCAGTGTGGTGCGGCCTGTGCGACCCGCTTTGGCCCCTATGGCTAGTCAACTCGGACGCTTTGGCCTGCGCGTGCTCAGGGTGACCGCCAGCACGGCCTCGATCATTGAGTTGCTTCGCTCCGATTGGACAGGAGGTGTCTCTGCTGGGGTGGCCTGGCTGTTGTTCGTGCAGTTGGAGCGCCGGCTTCAGGCCGGTTCGACGGATGATTCGGAGGAGCCCCTGAGCTGACTGACGCCGACCCCGGCCGGTGCACAGAGGTAGGTCCCATCACCCACACGCTCCATTTGGCCGTCCAGGGCATGGACGGCGCCGGCCACGAAGTCGAGGATTCGCTGCGCTTCGCTGGGCTCCATCCCCTCGAGTTGCAGCACGACGCACTGGCGTTCCCGTATCGCTTCGACGGCATCGCTGGCCTGCTCGAACTGCTGACAGCGCAGCACTGTGACCTGCGGGAGCCAGATCCCAAATGGCGTCTGCATGGCCCGCTCGTGCAGCGATGTCCGTGTTCTGCCCCATGTGGGGGCATCTGTCCAGGCGTTCCGCGGCGAGCCGGGGATTGTTGAAACGTGCCTGGATCGGACGATCCGCCCACTAAGAGCCTCCTGGCCTGCGATCATCGAACCACCTTTGCCGAGGAGCCTGGCTTGGAAGCGCTGGACCACCAGGTACTGCCGGCCTTCCTGCTGACCCTCGGAGCAGGCCTGTCGACAGGGATCGGCAGTTGGCTTGGCGTCCTCAGCCGTCGCTTTAGCCCGGGATTACTGACGAGCGCCCTGAGCTTTTCTGCTGGGGTCATGATCTTTGTCTCCTTTGTGGAGATCTTTCCGAAGGCTCGCCAGTCCCTGACGCCTGCCCTGGGTACCAGCACGGCTTATCTGGTCACGGTTCTGGCCTTCTTTGCCGGGATGCTGGCCCTTGCGCTGATTGATCGATTGCTCCCTTCGCACGAGCTGGCGATCCTGCCCTTGCGCGAAGGCTCCGATTCCTCCGCACTGATGCGTACTGGGCTGTTTTCGGCCCTGGCTATCGCCATTCATAACTTTCCCGAGGGGTTGGCCACTTTTGTGGCTGCGCTCTCTGAGCCCCGGCTTGGCATTGGGATCGCCATCGCCATTGCGATTCACAACATCCCCGAGGGGCTCGCGGTCTCAGCGCCCGTGTATTACGCCACCGGTAGCCGAAGCAAGGCCTTCTGGATTTCCTTTGCCTCGGGCTTAGCGGAACCGGTTGGGGCCTTGATCGGTTATGTCTTTCTGCGGACCTTTCTCAATGACGTGGTTCTGGGCCTGGTGTTTGCCAGCGTCGCCGGAATCATGATCTACATCTGCTTCGACGAGCTGCTCCCGGCGGCCCAACGCACGGGCGCGAAGCACCATCTGATGATGTTCGGGGTCACCGCCGGGATGCTGGTGATGAGCATCAGCCTGGTGCTGCTGAGCTAGAGCGCGCGATGGTTGCCGCTTCCGACCAACGCTGGACTTGGTGGCCGTTGCTGCCCCTCTATCCGTACGGCCGCAAGCGCACGCTGGTGCGTGAGCTCATCCCAGATCAGCTCTGGAGTTTTGAGCAGCTCCAGGGTGTCTTTTACGTGGCGGTCCCCATCCGAATGACGGTGGTCCGTGTGCGCGGTGGCCTGATGCTTTATGCCCCAGTCGCTCCCACCCGGGAGGTCCGTCAGGCCCTGCGGACCTTGGAGGACCGTTTTGGAGCGGTCCAAACCATTGTTTTGCCGACGGCATCAGGGTTGGAGCACAAGCTTCCCGTTCCACCGATGGCGCGGGCTTTCCCCGAGGCGGAGGTCTGGATCACCCCCGGTCAGTGGAGCTTCCCGATCAACCTGCCTGCCAGCTGGTTGGGCTTCCCGCGGACGCGAACCCGGGTGCTTCAGGAGGATGGCTATCCCCACAGTGACGAGCTTGTGTGGTCGTCCTTGGGTCCGCTTGATCTTGGGCTGGGTCGCTTTCAGGAATTTGCCTGCCTGCATCAGTCCAGTGGCTCGCTGCTGCTGACCGATGCCCTGGTGGCCATTAATCCGGAGCCCCCGCCCATTTTTGATCTCGATCCCACGCCCCTGCTCTTCCACGCCCGCGACTGCGGCGATCAACCCCTCATGGACACGCCGGAACTGCGCCAAAAAGGGTGGGAGCGTCTGGCGTTGTTTGCTTCGTTTTTGCGGCCGGAGGCCCTGCAGGTTCCACCTCTCCGTGAGTTGTTCTCCAAGGCGTTTCAGCCGGGCTGCCGCTCAGCTCGGAGCTATTTCGGTCTGTTCCCGTTTCAGTGGCGCTCCAGTTCCCGCCTGGCCTTTGAAGCGTTGACGCAGCCGAGCGGCTCGCTTCTGGTGGCACCCGTGCTCGAGCGACTGGTGTTCCCTCGGGCGAGGCCCGTGGTGATTCGTTGGCTGCGGGAATTGGCGCAACTGCCCCAGGTGCGCTGGGTCGTCCCGGCCCATTACGACGCTCCCGTGCCCTGCTCCAACGACCAATTGGCCCAGTTGGCCGATGCGTTCGAGCACAGGCCATGGGCCCCAAACGAGGGGGACTGGGACTACCTCGCCTCGATCGATCAGTTGTTGGTGCGCTCCGGAGTGGTCCCGAGCGAAGAATCGGCCTAAAGCCTGAGTTCGCCGGGATCGGCTTCGGCTCCGTCGTCGTCGAACAGGGTCGCTTCTAGTTCCATGCGCTGCTCCATCTGGCGCAGGAAATAGCCAGTCATCATCGCCGAGGCGAGCAGGCCAGCCAGATGATCACGGCTGGCGGTGATCTTCACGTCGAATTGCTCACCGGGAATCATCCCCAGCAGCCCTTGGACGTTGTGCCGAATGATGTCCTGAATGTCGCCGCTGGCGGAGCGAGCCACGCGTTGCAACACGTCCGGGGATTGTTCCTGCAGGTACTGAATCAGCGAGTTGCCGCTGATCGGTTCGCTGTCGCTGGTCAGGAACTCCGGGTTGAACATTCCGGCGTGCTCCACGTCAGGGTTGCACCCTACCCCAGCTGATTGTCTGCCCCTGGGGCGGGGAACCGAATCAGGCCGGCGCGATTCAGGGGCCAGTAGCGGAACACCGCGGTGCCGATCAGATCCTGCTCGGGCAGTGGTCCCCAGACGTGGGAATCGAGGCTGGCATTGCGGTTGTCCCCCAGCACCAAGAGGTGGTGATCGGGAACGGTGACGGGGCCGAAGCTGTAGTCGATTGCGTCAGTGCGCCAGGGTTCCGCGACGGCTTCACCGTTGCGCAGCAGCTCCCCACCGCGGATTTCCACGACATCGCCGGGGTGGCCAATGACCCGTTTGATCAGAGCGGCCGCCGGGTCATAGCCCGCAGCGACGAGCTGCTCAGGGGCGCGGAAGACCACGATGCTTCCTAAAGGAACGCCAGACCCGAGTTTGGGTCTGATTTTCTCCACAAGAATCCTGTCCTGCAGTTGCAGGGTGGGGAGCATCGAACCCGAGGGGATCCAGCGGGGTTCGATCACGGCCCAGCGCAGCAGCAGTGCCAGGCCCAACCAGAGGAGGACAGATCTCCAGCCCTTCACCGCGGACCCGGGGGATTGAGGCGGTGTCTGCATTGAATCAGCGCGGGCCGGCATGATCGCCACATCCTGATCAATGGCCCGCCGCGGTGCCTCTTCCCCCTCCAGACCCCTGCAGTGCTGAGGCGAATCTCCGGGCTGCACTGGAGCTGTTGCTTGCGCTCAGACGCCAGGGGCTGCGGCGTCTGGTGCTTTGTCCGGGAAGCCGTTCGGCTCCATTGGCCCTGGCTGCTGGACTGCTGGCGGAGCAAGGGTTGGAGCTGTTCTGTGGCGTGGACGAGCGCTCGGCGGCCTTTCTTGCCCTGGGCTTGAGCCGAGGCGATGGGATCCCTGCAGCCCTCGTGACGACATCGGGGACGGCCGTGGCCAATCTGCTTCCAGCCGTGGTGGAGGCTGATTTCGGTGCGATTCCGCTGCTGGTGCTGAGCGCCGATCGTCCCGCGCGCTTGAAGGGGTGTGGGGCGAATCAGACGGTGAATCAAGAGACGTTTCTTGACTCGTCCTGCCGCTGTTTGCTCCAGGGGGATCCCCGCGGTCTGGCGGCGATGGAGCACTCGGATCTGCGGCTGTTGGCCCAGCAGGCGTGGGCGAAGGCGCTGCTTCCACCCTCGGGCCCGGTGCACTGCAATCTCCCCTTTGAAGAACCCCTGCATGCCCCGGCAGAGAGCATCAACCGGCTGCAGAGCGAACTCAAGGCGCAGCCCCCTGAGGTGGCCCGTGGCAAAGACCTGATTCCCTCTCCTGCGAATGGGACTGGAGAGGTTTTTCCCTTCGATCTCGATCGCCCTGGGGTGGTGATCGCCGGTCCCTGGCGTGGTCGCCTGGAGGACCTGCCGGGCTTTGCCGCTGGCCTGCAGCGCCTGCAGGCGCGGACGGGTTGGCCGGTCTTGGCTGATCCGCTGTCCGGGCTGCGGGGCTGGCCTGGCCTGAGTTGTGTTCTCAGCTACGACCTGTTCCTGGCAGAGGGCCATGCGCTGCCGGATGCGCCACAACTGCTGCGTCTGGGGCCGGTTCCGGCGAGCCGTCGTCTGCAGGCCTGGATCCAGCGGAGTGCCGGTGTTCAGGTGCTGGTGAGTGAACAGGATCCGCGCAATCTGGATGCCTTGGGGTCGGCCACCCAGCATTGGCCCCATGGCCTGGTGGCCTGGCTCGCCCAGGACCCCGCATCCCGCTGGGACGCCCCGGTGTCCGATGGGAACCAGCGCTGGCGCGACCTCTGGTTGGCGGCCGAGCAGCGGGTGCAACAGCGTCTGGACCAGGTGCTTCCGGCCCAGGGGGTATCGGAGCCAGGTTTGGCCCGCAGCCTCAGTCGTGCCCTGCCCGCCGACTGGTCCGTGATGCTCGCCAGCAGCAGTCCGGTGCGGGATTGGGAAAGCTTCTCGGCCTCGGATGCCCCGTGCCGCAGCATTTACGGCTTCCGCGGAGCCTCGGGCATCGACGGGACCTTGTCCCTTGCAGCTGGTTTGGCCAGCAGCAGTGGTCCCCTGCTTCTGTTGAGCGGAGACTTGGCCCTGCTCCACGACGCCAATGGCTGGCTTTGGCTGCAGCAGCTGCGAGAGCGTGGCGCCCAGCTGACGGTCGTGATGGTGGACAACGGCGGCGGGGGAATCTTTGAGCAGTTGCCCATCCGTCCGGCCCTGGATTTCGAACGCCTGTTCGCCATGCCGCAAGCCTTGGACCACCAGCGCTGGGCGGAGGGCTATGGCATTCCCTCCCAGCGCGTGGAGTCCCTGGAGGCCTTGCCCCAGGCCTTGGCTTGGGCGCAGGGGCAGACGCTCAGCCTGCTCGTGGTGCAAACCAATCGCCAGGCGGATGCGCAGTTGCGGCAAAGCCTGCGCCGCACAATGGTCGAACTCGCAACCCGCTGAAGCCGCTGTGCAGTGGATTCCCCAGGGCTCCTACGACGACATCCTCTTTGATCTCAGTGAGGAGGGCATCGCCCGGATTCAGATCAATCGCCCGGAAAAGCGCAACGCTTTTCGCCCCAAGACCGTCAGCGAACTCTTTGATGCGTTTTCTCGGGTGCGCGATAACCCGCGGATTGGTGTGGTCCTGTTCGGTGGGGTCGGCCCCGCCCCCGATGGCGGTTATGCCTTTTGCGCCGGCGGTGATCAGAGCGTCCGCGGTGACGGCGGCTATGTCGGCGATGACGGTCTGCCGCGGCTGAATGTTCTGGATCTCCAGCGCTTGATCCGCAGCCTGCCCAAGGTGGTGATTGCTCTGGTGGCGGGCTATGCCATCGGTGGCGGACAGGTGTTGCACCTGCTCTGTGACCTGAGCCTGGCGGCTGAGAACGCTCGGTTCGGCCAGACCGGCCCGCGGGTGGGAAGTTTTGACGGGGGCTTTGGCGCTGGTTATCTCGCCCGGGTGGTGGGTCAGCGCAAGGCGCGGGAGATCTGGTTCCTCTGCCGCCAGTACGGCGCCCAGGAGGCGTTGGAGATGGGCTTGGTCAATGCCGTTGTTCCCCTTGATCAGCTCGAACTGGAGGGGGTGCGTTGGGCGCGGGAGGTGATGCAGCACAGCCCGACGGCGATCCGTTGCTTGAAGGCCGCGTTCAATGCGGAGACCGATGGTCTGGCGGGCATCCAAGAACTGGCCGGTCAAGCCACCCATCTCTTCTATCGAACGGAAGAGGGGCAGGAGGGCAGAAATGCCTTCCTGGAGAAGCGCTCACCCGATTTTTCTGGGTCCGACTGGCTGCCATAGCACAACCCGAGTCTCGTAGCTAGTCCTAGGTGAGACTGCTGCTTGGCTCGTGACGTTCTCCCGCTCGACCGGCGTCGCCCTCCTGACGCCCCTCGCCTTGGCCTTGCTTCCCCAGGTCGCCGAGGCGCGCCAACCCGACCCCATCCCTCCACCGGCGCCAGTGATCAGTGATGCGGTGGCCCTCTCGCGCATTCCGGCCTCGCTGATGGATCAGGAGGGTCTGCATCTGGTCCTGGATCGCCAGACCCGCCAGCTGATGGTCATGAAGGACGGCCGCATGCTGCACCGCTATCCCGCCGCGGTGGGCACGGACGGTTGGGAGACGCCCGCCGGCAGCCATCGCGTCCTCGAGAAGGTGGCCAAGCCGGTTTGGCAGCATCCGGGTAATGGCAACCAGGTGGGGCAGGGCCCGAAGAATCCGCTGGGGTCCCGCTGGATTGGTTTCCACCGCAACTGCACCCCGAAGGAAAACGCCTGGGACGGTGAGCGCTATCTCAGCGTGAACGGCTGCACGGTGGCGGGCTTCCATGGCACGCCCCACCGCTGGACCGTTGGCCGTGCGGTTTCCCATGGCTGCGTGCGCCTCTATGAGGAGAACGTCCAGGAAGTGTTCGAGCTGGTTGAGGTCGGCACCTTGGTGACGGTTCTTCCCTAGGGACTGCCCGTAAAGTTGCGCCCACTTGCGATCCCATCGCCATGCGGGTGCTCTTTGCTGCGGCTGAATGTGCACCGATGGTGAAGGTCGGCGGGATGGGCGACGTGGTCGGCTCCCTCCCACCGGCCCTGGCACCCCTGGGCCACGACGTGCGCCTGATCATGCCGGGCTATGGACGCCTCTGGAGTCTTCTGCAGATCCCGGCTGATCCCATCTGGCGTGGCCACACGATGGGCACCGACTTTGCGGTCTTCGAAACCCGTCACCCCAGCAATGGCTTGCCCCTGTATCTGGTCGGGCACCCTGTGTTTGATCCGGAGCGGATCTACGGCGGCGACGACGAGGACTGGCGCTTCACCTTTTTTGCCAGTGCCGTTTCGGAATTTGCTTGGCACCACTGGAAGCCCGACATCCTCCATTGCCATGACTGGCATACCGGGATGATTCCGGTTTGGATGCACCAGGACGCGGAGATCAGCACCGTCTTCACCATCCACAACCTCAAGTACCAGGGCCCCTGGCGCTGGAAGCTCGATCGGATGACCTGGTGCCCCTGGTACATGCAGGGGGACCACACGATGGCGGCGGCATTGCTCTACGCCGACCGGGTGAATGCGGTCTCACCGACCTACGCCCAGGAGATCCGCACGCCTGAGTACGGCGAGAAGCTCGACGGTCTCTTGAATTTCGTCAGTGGCAAGTTACGCGGCATCCTCAACGGCATCGACCAGGACGCCTGGAATCCGGCCACCGATTCCACCCTGCCCGCGACCTTCTCCGCCGATGACCTTTCGGGCCGCGCCGTTTGCAAACGGGCCCTGCAGGAGCGCATGGGTTTGACGGTCAATCCCGACACCTACCTGATGGGTGTGGTGAGCCGTCTGGTGGACCAAAAAGGCATTGACCTTCTGCTGCAGGTGGCGGACCGGGTCCTGGCCTATTCCGACAGCCAGATCGTGGTCTTGGGGACTGGTGACCGGAACCTCGAGGCGGGGCTCTGGCAGATGGCTTCCCGTTATCCGGGGCGATTCGCGGTCTTCCTGACCTACGACGACGCCCTCTCGCGTTTGATCTACGCCGGTAGCGATTCGTTCTTGATGCCGAGTCGCTTTGAGCCGTGTGGCATCAGTCAGCTCCTGGCGATGCGCTATGGCTCCATCCCCGTGGTGCGGCGCGTGGGCGGCCTGGTCGACACCGTCCCGCCCCATGACCCCAATGGCCATAGCGGCACGGGCTTTGGCTTTGATCGCTACGAGCCCCTCGACTTCTACACCTCGATCGTGCGCTCCTGGGAGGCCTATCGCCATCGCCAGAGTTGGACCGAGCTGCAGCGCCGTGCCATGCAGGCCAACTTCAGCTGGGACCGCTCTGCCCTGGACTACGACCGGATGTACAAGGAGGTCAAAGGGGTGAAGGAACCCACTCCCGACGCCCAAGCGGTGGAGCAGTTCTCCCAGGGCCAGCAGGCCGATCCGAGCCGCCAGGGCCTTGACCAAGCGCCTGAGGCTGAGGCGGGTTCTGGTCTGCGCAATCCCCTCTCGCTTCTGCGCCGCCGGAGCAGCCGCTGAGTTCTCCTCCGCCCACCGAACGGCGCAGCAATCTGCCAGCGCCCTACAAGAACCCTTGGCGTTCCCTGGCCGAGGACCTCGGCGCCGTCCGCGGCGACCTGGTGCTCCGCTCGCAGGAGCTTTGGCGTCGCAATCGCCAGGGATCCCTTTGGACGCCGCCCTGGTGGCCGTCGGATCTCGCTCCCCTGTTCTGGCCGGCCCTTGCGCTGGTCTTGGCGGCACTGCTGGGGTCGGCCCTGGTCTTCTTCATGCGGGTCTGGCCCTCCGCCCCCGATCCGGCAGCACCAGCCGCTCTGGTGGAGAGCGCTCCTGAGCCGCAGCAGTCCTCCCAGCTGACGAACGAACCGGCGTCGATCGAGGCCCCTTCCCTCGTTGAGGAGCCGCCGGTTGAGCCGACCCAATCACTGGAGCCGAGCGAGCCGGAGACCTCGGCGTTGGAACCTGAGGCTCTAGAGGGGCCCTATGCCCCCGACCCTTTGCTTGAGTTGGTGCAGCGACCCGAGGCCGATGGGTTGTTGGTCCAGGCGGAGGGCTTGGCCGACCAGTCCCTATTGATCCTGCAGGTGCGGCCAGCCTTCCCGGCACTGACCTCGCAGGAGCAGCAGCGGCGCGCTGAGCTTTGGCAGCTGTGGGCCGATCAGCTCGGCTACGAGCACCTGGAGCTACGCGATTCCCGCTCTGGCCTCATCGCCCGAGATGCCCTGGTTGGTGAGGGCATGATCGTGCTCAGCGAATCTCCGTCCACCTGATCCGATGCAGCTCGGTGCTCTGATGGCCCTTTGGGGCGCCCCCCAAGGCGCCTCAACCGATTGGGATCCCGAGGCTGCCGTCGGTCAGATCTGCACCGACACCCGGACGCTAACGGCTGGGCAACTGTTTATTCCCCTGGTGGGTGAGCGCTTCGATGGCCATCTGTTCCTGCCGCAGGTGTTAGCCGTTGGAGCCCAGGCCGCCCTCGTGCAACGGGACCGCCGTGAGCTGGTTCCGGAGGGTCTGCTCCATTGGCTCGTGGATGACACCCTGCAGGCCTATCAGCAGTTGGCGTTGCTCCATCGTCAGCAGTTGCATTGCCCTGTGGTGGCCGTGACCGGATCGGCGGGGAAGACCACAACCCGTGAATTGATTCGCTCAGCGCTGCTGCCCCTGGGCCCCGTTCAAGCGAGCCGTGGCAATGAGAACAACGACATCGGCGTCCCACTCACCCTGCTGCAGTCGACCGACGAACACCGGGCTGTGGTGGTCGAGATGGGCATGCGTGGTCTCGGTGAAATTGAACGCCTGAGCCGGGCCACGGCCCCGGACGTGGCGGTGGTCACCAACATCGGGACCGCCCATATCGGACGCTTGGGAAGCCGGGAGGCGATCGCCCAGGCCAAGTTGGAAATCACGGCCGCCCTGCGTGAGGACGGCCTGCTCGTGGTGCCGGCGGGTGATCCCCTGCTCGAGGCGGCCCTGGCTCAGGTTTGGTCCGGACGGGTCGCACGGGTTGCCCTGGCTGATGACGCCTGCGCCGCCCAGGCCGATTGGATCGGTGAGCTTGATGAGCGCGCTGGGCTGATGCGCGTGGGGGGATCGCAACTCCACTTGCCCTTGGAGGGTCGCCATAACGCCCGCAATCTGCTGTTGGCTGTTGCCGTCGCTGCCGAGCTCGGGCTGCCCGCAGAGGCCCTGAGCCAGATGTGCGTTGCGGTTCCGGGGGGACGCAACCGGCGGCTGCAGATTGGCGGCCTGACGCTGTTGGATGAGACCTACAACGCCTCCCCCGAAGCTGTCTTGGCGGCCTTGGATCTTCTGGCGCGCCAGCCAGGCCGCCGCTTTGCGGTCCTGGGCACCATGCTGGAGCTCGGGGCGCAGAGTGTCGCCCTGCACCGCCAGGTGGCCGAGCGTGCCGCTGCGCTGCAGCTGGATGGTTTGGTGATCGTGGCCAGTGGGACCGAGGCTGAGGCGATGGTCCAGGCGGCAGCGGCCCTCCCTCGGGTGTTGGTCGTCCAGCGGCCAGAGGACGCCGCTGGCGCGCTTCAGCAATGGCTCCTGGCTGGAGACGTGTTGTTGCTGAAGGCCAGCCGTGGTGTTGCACTTGAGCGCTTGATTCCGCTGCTTCCAGAGGTCTGAGCCAATCTGGCCTCAACGCCGAGGTCAGCATGCAGTTCAATCTGAAGAGTCGCCTTCAGTCCCTCAAGCTGGTCTCGGGCTTGGCGACGTTTCTGAAACACCCTGATTCCCTCGAGGGGGTGTTCGCCGTGAGCCGCAGCCTGCAGAACAGTCCCCTCTCAGCGCAGATGTTTCGCCATCTGCTGGAGAACCCTGAGCTGGCGGCTTTGGTGGACACCAACTGGCGTCCAGGGCCCATTGACTTGGATGCCCTCTTGGCCCTTCCCGAGGGCAGCCTGGGTCATGTCTATGCCCATCAGCTCCGCTCCCAAGGGCTGACACCAGAGAGCCTGATTGACCCCAGGCCGATCAGCTCTGCGGAGGATTACATCACCCACCGGCTGCGGGAGACCCACGACATCGTCCACGTGCTGACCGGATTTGGCACCGATGGTCCTGGAGAGTTGGGCCTCCAGGCCTTCAACCTGGCCCAGAACCGCTCGCCCCTTGCGGTGATGCTCATCTTTGGCGGGATGTTGAGCTGTTTGCAGAACGACGAACCGCTGGAGGAGCTGCTGGAGTCCCTCTCCCGCGGTTTCGAGATGGGCCTCAAGGCCCGCTGCCTCATCGCTCAGAAACTTGAGGATGGATGGGATCGCCCTCTGGCGCAATGGCGGCAGGAGCTGGACCTCCCCGCCTAGGACCAGTTCTCCTTGATCAGTTGCTTGGCGCGACCGAGCGCTAGGGCACCAGCGGGGACATCCTTGGTCAAGGTCGATCCGGCTCCCACCGTCACGTTGGCCCCCAGGGTGATCGGCGCGACCAGCACGGAGTTGGCTCCGGTTTTGCTTCCAGCTCCAATCACGGTCTGGTGCTTGTTGACGCCGTCGTAGTTGGCGGTGATGGTGCCCGCTCCGACGTTGACGTTCTCACCGAGTTGGGCATCACCGATGTAGCTGAGGTGGTTGACCTTGCTGCCCGCGGCGATTTGGCTCTTCTTGATTTCGACAAAGTTGCCGATCCGGCAGTCCCGGGCCAATTCCGTACCAGGCCTGAGTTGGGCGTAGGGGCCAATCGTGCAGCGATCAGCGACGACCGCATCACGCACGACGGAGTAGAGGACCTCCACCTCTTCGCCAACGCTGGCGTTCTCAAGGAAGCTCCCAGGACCAATGCGGCAGCCACTACCGACGCTGGTTTCTCCGCGGAAATGGCATTGCGGTTCCACCACGACATCCCGGCCGAAACGGGTGCCATCGCTGAGGGTGCAGCTCTCGGGATCGACAAAGGTCACGCCCTCGGCCATCCAGTGGCGACGCAGGCGCTGCTGGATTACCGCTTCGCATTGCGCTAGTTGGTAGCGGTCATTGATGCCATTGATCTCATCGGCATCGGCCACCTCAACGTGCATGGCGGGGCTGAGCATCGCCACGGTGTCCGTGAGATAGAGCTCCCCTTGGTCGTTATCGGTGCTCAGTTGGGGGAGCACCGCAGCGAGCTTGCTCCAGTTGAAGCAGTAGATCCCGGCGTTGGTGAGGTTGTTGGACCGTTGCTCTTCCGTGCAATCACGGTGCTCGACGATGGCGGAGACATGGCCACTGGCATCGGCAAAGA
>Ga0255780_10001958_pt1 | contig 18963 bp, 19 predicted proteins | sample 071ome_32_FD_179978 | JGI IMG/M metagenome (GOLD analysis project Ga0255780, IMG submission 179978) | Coastal salt marsh microbial communities from the Groves Creek Marsh, Skidaway Island, Georgia - 071405AT metaG (version 2) | ecosystem: Environmental > Aquatic > Marine > Intertidal zone >... | reverse complement strand
AATTTTATAGCAATTAGTTTTTTTAATGTACCAGCACTTGGTGCTCTAATGGCATGGGGTGCATATGAAGTATGGATGCAAGTATATTGTCAGTATAGATTAAAACAGGAGAATGACAGATGGCGTTAGTGCCAATAGTAATTGATAAAACAAGTGCAGGTGAACGTAGTTATGATATCTACAGTCGTTTGCTTAAAGACCGTGTAGTAATGCTAAACGGTGCAGTAGAGGATCATATGGCTAACTTAATTGTTAGTCAACTATTATTTTTAGAAAGTGAAAATCCAGATAAAGACATTACGCTTTATATTAATAGCCCAGGCGGTGTTATTACAGCAGGTATGAGCATTTACGATACAATGCAATATATTAAACCTGACGTAACTACAGTTGTAATGGGTCAAGCCTGCAGTATGGGAAGTTTCTTAGCACAAGCAGGTGCACCTAATAAACGTTATGTGTTACCAAACAGTCGTACAATGATTCACCAACCAAGTGGAGGTGCTCGAGGTATGCAAAGTGATATTGAAATTCAATACAAAGAAATCACACATATGAAAAAACGGTTGACAGAATTGTATGTAAAGCATAATAATAAAGGTAAGACTTATGCTGACTTTGAACGTGACATGGATCGTGATACATTTATGACAGCGCAAGAAGCAGTAGACTATGGTCTTGCAGATAGCGTAATTGAGAAACGCTAAATATGAGACAGTGGACTATGTGTTCGACCCACTATAAATATTCCGCACACTCCATTAGCCAAGGAGTATAAAATGAGTTACTACTCGACAAAAACATATGGGCACAACATAGGATTAAGTGCCTGCTTTAGACAACCTAATGCACATTCACACTGTAAACTATTACACGGTTACAGTTTGCAATTTAAGTTTACATTTGCAGCAGACGAATTGGATGAGCGCAATTGGGTTGTAGACTTCGGAGGACTTAAACCTTTGAAGGCGTGGTTAGAAGATAATTTTGATCACAAAGTTGTTTTAACAAAAGACGATCCTTATATGGATTATTTTAAACAACTACAGCAAGTAGGATTAGCAGAGCTTACTGTACTCGATGGAGTAGGTGTTGAAAAGTTTGCTTATCATGCTTGGGTAAAAGCGCAAGAACTTGTAAACGAAATGACAAATGGTCGTTGTCGTTGTATTGAAGTTGAATGTGCAGAACATGGAGCAAATAGTGCAATTTACCGAGCGGAGTAAATGGGCGAATTGTCTTTAGATCTTAGATGGGGTGCAAGTTGGAAACAAAATAATCGTTACCACTGCACCTTATCTATAAAACGAGATTATTTCGATAACGAACGCTTCTCGACTTTTTTGTTTGATACGTTTGGAGATGCATGGGGATCTTGGAAATTTGATAAACATATACATGGTATAGAAATTTGGTTTAAAAGAAAACAAGACATGCTAACATTTAAACTATTGGTACAAACAAATAGTCATAAACACGATTAAGGAGAAATTTAATGTTTAATACAATTAAAAAACTATTAGGTGTAAGTGCACCAGAAGTAAAAGTTACAACAACTGATGCGCCTGCCGCAGATAAAATTAAAGCAGCAAAATCAAAAACAAAACCTGTAACTGTAAAACCAAAAACAACAAAAAATGAAAACAAACAAACTAAAGGCACACTAACAAAAATGACAAAAGTTCAAATTGATGAACTAGCAAAAGAAACATTTGGTGCTGACTTAGATCGTCGTACAACAAAAGATGCGATGATTAAAGAATTTCTTAAACTCCAAAAGAAAGGTTAAATTACAGTGACATACATTGTAGATGATGCTTGTATTAAATGCAAGTACACAGACTGTGTTGCAGTTTGTCCAGTAGATTGTTTTTACGAGGGCGAAAACATGTTGGTTATTCATCCAAATGAATGTATCGACTGTGGTGTATGTGAACCAGAATGCCCTGCCGGTGCTATTAAACCAGATACAGTAGAAGGTGCTGACAAATGGGTAGAATTTAATAGAAAGTATAGTGAGATTTGGCCAGTTATTTTCGAACAAAAAGATCCTTTGCCCGACGCAGAACAATGGGACGGTGTTGAAAATAAAATGGAACATTTTAGCGAAGAACCAGGCCCGGGCTCATAAATACTCTTAACAACCGAAAGGTAACCAATGCTATTAACAATAACTGAAGCCGCTGAAAACTACCTTAGAGATATGCTTGACAAGAACGAAAAAAACTTTGTAACATTGTCAGTCTCTGGAGGTGGCTGCAGCGGCTTTAAATATGATTGGGACTTTGCAGATACTCCCAATGGTACATTAATCGGAACGATGTTAAGTGTAGATCCAATGGCAGAAATGTTTTTATTTGGATGCACAGTTGATTACGTACAAGAACTAGGCGGAAGTTATTTAACCGTCATCAACCCTAATGCTACAGCCTCGTGTGGTTGTGGCGAAAGTTTTGCTGTTTAGATAGAGGAGAATTAGCATGGCATTAAGTAGTCTTGATATGAACACATTAGCTTCATTAAGATTAGAACAAAAGACAGTACAGTTTGTAAATGGACATGCTAAAGAACGATGGGATTTAAACGACAATGAAATGAGTGTAGTTGACAAATGGATTAACAACCGTATACTAGAATTAGAAAATCAAAAGAAAAAATATGAGGATTAAATGGAAAATAACTTTTTAGAAGAAATACCCATGAACTTGTTTGGAGATATTAACACGTTTCACGAAGCGTGTGATCAAGAGCCGTCAGAAGCAAACTATGATATGTATCTCGGTCTAATTGCAGAAGAATACAACGAACTTGCAGATGCTATTGCAGCAGACGATCGTCTAGAACAACTTGATGCACTTATTGATATTCTTGTTGTTACTATGGGTGCTATTCGAGCAGGCGGGTTTGACGGAGAAGGTGCTTGGGAAGAAGTTATGAAAACTAATTTTGCTAAAATTGATCCAAAAACTGGTAAAGTACGTAAACGTGAAGATGGCAAAGTACTAAAGCCAGAAGGATGGCAACCGCCAAACTTAGAACCATTCTTAGATAAAGTGATCCCAGAAAAGAACATTGTAATACAAAATACCTAAAGCATATATTTTGGATAAATATATGCAAATAAGGATAGTACAATGAAAGCCAGAGAGTTTGTTATAAACGTACCGATCAATATCAAAATAGATGGCGATGGCACTCCAAATTTGGATATGCCCAATACCAAACCTGCGGATCAAGTTCCTGACGAAGAAAAAGTAACAATGTCTCCGTTAGATCAAGAACTTGAAATGCGTAAAGCAGAAATGGGTAAGCAATCTAAATATGTTGATCAAATTTTAAGTGAGCCAGATGATGTAGATTTAGCACCCGCTGACAGAGATGACAGCGATGCAAGCATGGATAGATTCAGAGAAGATATGGGTTTAATACCTAACGGTAAGATCGGTGATATGAAAACCCAGGCAGCAGGTAAGCCGGAAGAACCTGAGAAAGAGGATAAGGACTAAACTCCTCTATAAATATTATAACAAAGGAAGCTCTGAACAATGTCTACTACAGTTTTAAAACATAAAAGATCCAATGTACAAAGTTCTGTACCAGGCACATCAGATGTTGTGTTTGGTGAAATTGCATTGAACACATTCGACGGTCGTTTATACTTTAAAAAGAACGACGGTAGTGGCGAACAAATTGTAACTCTCCTAGAAGTAACTGAAGAAAATCTGGCAATTGACAGTAGTCAACTTACTTACAGTACTTCGAACAATTTGAAAAATGTAATCAATGACCTCGATGATGCTATTGCTGCAGTTGCTAGCGGCAGTGGTGGCGGAATTGGATCTCACGAGCACGACGACTTGTTTGCATTGATTTTTGCAGTGTAAGGTAAGTGTATGCCAAATACGTTTAAGTTAAAAACATTTGACGGTAGTTTGCAGTCTAAAAACACTTTTGCTAGTGTTTATACTGTTCCTGCAGCAACTACTGCTATGGTTTTAGGACTTGGATGTGCTAATATTTTACCAGATACTATTTTTGTTGACGTTAAAGTTTTAAACAATGACGGCGACGATGTTTATTACATTAAAGACGCACCTATTGTTCCAGGCAGTACTCTGGAATGTATGGGCGGCAATCGTATCGCACTAGAAGTTGGTGATGAAGTACAAGTACGAGCAAACTGGGACAACAGTTTTAACGTACTAATGACAGTATTGGAGATAACATAAGATGCCTTATCTCGGTAATGATCCCAATACTGGTGTATACAAAACAAAACGATTTACATATGTTTATACTGCAGGCGTTGGCCAAGGTACATTTAGTGGCGTAGACGATAACGGAGAAACACTTTACTTACCAAAGTTTGGCGAAGTACTTGTATTCTTAGATGGTGTACTTATTCCGCCTACTAGTTATTCGCAAGGTGTTGACAGTGTTACACTTACTACTAGTCCTGCAGCAGGTACAGAAGTACAAATTATTACAGAACTTGAAAGTTCTTTAATTGATGCTTACACTCGTACTGAAACAAATAATGCTATTGACAACCGTTTAGGTATATGGTATAATCAAAACACAGACTTTACTGCAGCACCGCAAGGCAAATACTTTGTAGATGTTAGTTTAAACACAGTAACAGTTACACTACCATTAACACCTGACTTTGGCAATGAAGTAAAAATTGTCGATATTAAAGGTGCAAGTAGAACTAATCCAATTACAGTTGATCGTAACGGACATAAAATTATGGGTGTAGCAGAGAATTTAGTTATTAACAGTAATCGTGCTGCACTAGGACTAGTGTATTTTGACACAAGCGAAGGCTGGGTACTTACAGATAAATAATACTATTATTATGAGGATCTGTTTGCATGTCATTTGCGTTAGCTCACAAACGAAGACAAATTTTTACGTACACTGCTACACTAAATCAAGTCACATTCGGCGGCTTGGACGACTTGTCAAATACTCTTGACTTCCCTACAGGTGCAACACACAAAGTATATCATAACGATAGTTATGTAGATCCGAATAATTATCTTATTTTAAACAATAGTGTAATTTTTAATACTGCACCAAATATTGACAACGGCACACATACAATTAAAATTATTGTACAGACGCTAGAATCGTCGATGAATGATTATGCATTTAAAATTAAAACAAGTGCAGACGATACTGAAGCGTATTTGGTTCAAAATGATCCTAATTACAATCCAACAGATCCAAATACATATTACAGTAAAATAAAAATTGAAGACGACTATCTTATAGCAAAAGACTATGCTCATCAAAACTATGCAATTGGTGCAGCAATGGATGCAATAAGTGATAGTAAATCATTTGCACAAGCAGAAGTATTGCAAGAAATCAGTCGTGCTACTGAAGCAGAAAGTGATTTAGATACAAGACTTGCTATATTAGAAGCGGCAGCAAATCAGGGCTATGAACTTAATACATTTACTGCTACACAAGGTCAAACAACATTTACACTGAATTACGATGTTGGAATGATTGCAGTATTCATAAACGGTATTTTGCTTGACGAATCCGACTACACTGCTACAAGTGGAACAGATGTTGTATTAATAGAAGCAGCAGATGCAGGCGACATTGTTAGTATTCCAGAATATTCAACAAGTGGCGCAGTACAACAAGCAAACCAAGTAACAACATATTCAGGTGCGAATGCATTGCCGAGTAGTAATAACACAGTAGGCGATTTTGCATTTACTACTGATACAAAAAGTTTATACATTTGGAATGGCAGTGCGTGGGATAGAGTGTATAACGGACCTAACCAAACAGTGTCCTGGACTACACAACCAAACGCAACTTATACACTTGCTACAGATGGGTCAGACACAACTATTACAGTATTAGCAACTGATCCAGAAGGATTTGATATTACATATGCTTATGTAACATCTCCTAGTACACAAGCACAAGCAACTATTGTAAACAACAACGACGGCACGTTTACACTAACACCAAGTACAGACAGTGCAGATAACGGTACATTTACTTTTAGAGCAACAGCGACAGATGGTGTACATATAATTTCATCTGACACAACTGTTGAACTTGCACTTACAGGCAGTGGTGGTGGGGGATCTGGATTCTCGTGGGGCGGAGATACTGTAATTATTGCAGGCGGTGAGTTATCTTCCGGAACTAGAATAAGTAATATAGATACTTTTGACATGACTACTACATCTAATGCTACTAATTTCGGTAGCCTGTCGAATTCTGTAGGTAGAACTGCATCTTTATCTGATTCAACAACTGGATTAATTGCAGGCGGACTTGACGGTAGTAGTAATAGTTATAACAATATCGAATACATAACATTTGCTACTCCGGGCACTGCACAAACTTTTGGAATTCTACAAAGTACAAAATACTGGTCTGCACCAGCGTCGAATGGTACAACTGGACTATTTGCAGGCGGTCGTAGTGGTGGTACTAATTACGATAACATAGATTATGTTACTATTGCTACACAAGGAAATGCACAACAATTCGGTGATTTACTTACTATAGGTTATGGAGCAGCAGGCGCCGGTGATGCTACTCGTGCTTTGTTTGCTGGTAATAATAATTTATCAATAACTAATATTATAGAGTATGTAGATTATGCTTCGCAAAGCAATTCACAAAATTTTGGAAATTTAAATCAAACTAACTGGTTGATGGCAGGATTATCTGATTCTACAATAAGCGTATTTGGCGGCGGTATTCGTCAAGTTGATTGTATTGAATATGTTAATACACAAACAATAGGTAATGCAACAGTGGGCGGCAGTCTGACAGGATCTACACAACGACCTGAGCTTGCTGCAACTTCAAATGGTACAAGAGGTGTGTTTGCGGGCGGTTATAGTGGAGGCACATGGCATAATATTGTTGATTATATTACTATTCAATCAATTAGTAGTGCTACAGATCTCAGCGACTTAACTGCAGCCAAAGGCGAAGTTTCAGGAACATCGGGATCTTAAAGGAATAATAAATGGCAATAAACTTTCCAAATAACCCAGTAAACGGTGATACACACGTAGTAGATAATATTACATATACGTATGACAGTGCAAAAGGCAAGTGGGATATATCAGACCAAAGTACAGTATATGGTAATTTAGCAGACATTAGACAATCTATTATTCCACGTTTAGATGGACAATATGATTTAGGTTCTAGCGGTCGTCGTTGGAAAGATTTATATTTGTCTGGTACATCAATTGACTTAGGCGGATTGATATTAACAAATAATAATGGCATACTAGAATTAGATGGTACATCCACTACAGAATATTCACCGACTACACCAACAGATTGGAACGGAACACCACCAACTACAATAAGCGAAGCATTAGACAGACTAGCAGCAGTAGTTAAAACATTAAATGGCGGCACCGGTGCTTAGTAATAAATATAGTAAAGTGAGAAAGTAAACAAATGGCTATTGAATTTCCAGCAAATCCATCAGATCAAGACTCCTTTGTTGCTAATAACGTAACTTACATTTACGACGGCACACTGGGTGTTTGGAACATTTATTCTGGCACAACTTATAATGGCGGCTTTGGCGGAAGCGGCGGCGCTAACGTTACTGTTAGTGACAGTGCTCCAAGTTCTCCAAGCGCAGGTGACTTATGGTGGGAGTCAGATGTTGGCAGACTTAAAATTTATTATGACGACGGTGACACACAACAATGGGTAGATGCTAGTCCTAGCAGTAATACAGTTGGTGGATCTAACTCAGTTATTGCACCCACAGCAATTGGTATTATTAATAATACAAGCGGAACAGGCACAGGATTGTCTTGGGGAAACTGGGATGCTGGAAATGGAACATTAGACATTACTTTTGATAATGCACAACCAGATGCAAACTATGCGGTTGTAACAGACGGTGAATCTCAAGATGATGGACGTTTAGTTTCAGTACAAAATAAAACTACTACTGGATTTGAAATTAGTTTATACGATGTAAATGGTAATGTAACTTCACCAAGTGCTATTAATATTTTTACAGTTATGGTTTTTGCGTCAACTCCTACACAGTTAGTACAAACAAATCCTTATAGTGATAACGCAGTTGACTCACACTTAAATGTAAGTACAGCAACAACAGGCGAAGTACTGAGTTGGACAGGTACAGATTATGATTGGATCACAGGCGGTGGAGGTGGTGCTAGTGTTACTACTAGTGATACAGCACCTAGCAATCCAAGTGAAGGTGACTTGTGGTATGATACAACTGAACTAACAACTTATGTATATTATAACGATGGCAATAGTAGTCAATGGGTAAACGCTAGTCCAAACGGAATGAGTGCAAGTCTTAATATTTCAGACACTGCACCTACAAATCCAAGTGACGGTGATTTATGGTTTGATAGCACTACACTAAAAACATTTGTTTATTATAATGATGGTAGCAGTAGTCAATGGGTAACACTTGTTCCAACTACAGGCGGCACCGGCGGTGGAGTAACAACTTATGCTGATACAGCAACAATGGTTGCAGAATCACCAGACGCAGGTTCACTGGGATACGTAACTGCAAATAATAACTTGTATTTGTATAATGGATCCGGATGGAGCAAAGTAGATACAACTAACAGTGCACCAGTTATTAATAGTGTACAAGATGCAAGTGCAAATACAACTCCATTTAGTTTTGCAACTGATGGCACACCCGTGGTGGTTACAGTTGATGCAACTGATCCGGAAGGCTTCCCACTGACTTATAGTTATAGTGTAACCAGTGGAGCACTAGGAACAACTGCAACAGTTGTACAAGGAACTGGAGCACAATCGAATGAATTTACACTTACACCTGGAACAAATGATCCAGGAGATGCAGGTACGTTTGAATTAACCTTTAGTGTAACAGACGGAGTTGAAACTTCTACTAGTACTGCTGATTTTTCACTAGCATTTTTTACACCATGGTATGGCGATAGAGGATTACTACAATATAACCAGGGTGCTAGTCCTTATAATGAATACGCTGGTGAAGTTGACATTACTACAAATAGTAATGCTACATATTGGGGTGACTTAACAGTACATGGAAACTACACAGGTGCTGCCAGCGATGCTACCATTGGTGTTTGGGTTGGCAATGGACTACAAGGTCCTATGAGTTATCTGACTTTTGCTACACAAGGCAATAGTGTATCGTTTGGTGACGGTGCTAGTTATGGTAATGTAAGTCCTTTATACCAGATGCAAAGTAATGGCACATACGGAATGATGGCAGGTGGGTATCAATCAAACGCTACACCACAAGACGGTATTCCACAAGGTTACGTTGAAGTTATACAGCGTTTTACATTTGCACAAACTTCTACTAGACCGACTGATCATGGTAACTTACGATTAGGAGGTACATTTTATGCAGGAGGTGGCGTAGCAAGTTCTACTAAAGCATTTATTTTTGGCGGCTCTACAGGTTCTATTAACTATGTTCAAGCCATAGATTCGATAACTTTTGCAACTCCGAGTGATTCTACGCAGTTTGGTAACATGAGTGTTGGAGCGACTTATGGTGCTGGAGGAAGTGATGAAACACGTGGGTTCTTTACACTAAGTTATGATAACGGTCATAATGATACAATTGAATACATAACTATGGACACTCCGGGTAATTCTGTAGACTTTGGAAACCTTCAACACGTAAAACGAGCACCTGGTGCAACAAATAATTCAACAAGAGGCATATTCTGGGGTGGTTATAATGGATCGTCGTATTATAACAGCATCGATGTTATTACAATTCAAACTCCAGGGAACGCTTCTAATTTTGGCAATTTGCCAGTACCAACAAACACAAATGGATTATTGTATGAAAGAAATGGTTGCTCAGGAAATGCATCATAAAGGATAACACATGGCACAGAATTTTCCAAACAGTCCAACAAACGGTGACACAACAGTAATAAACGGTATTACATATACTTACGTTAGTGCTTCTAGTAAATGGAGAGCAACACAAGTTGGCGGCAGTGGAGCAGGCAGTGGTGGTAGTGGTACAACAACATATGCTACTATAGCAGAACTTCCACTAACAGGAAACGCAGCAGGTGATCAAGCATTTGTTTCAGGTAATAATAGACTTTATATTTGGAATGGTACAGGTTGGTATAATATTGCACTTATCAATACAGCACCTACAATTACAGGCGGAGGAGCAGGCAGTTATGATTTAGCAACCGACGGTACACCTACGGTCATTACACTAACAGCCGCTGACCCAGAAGAAGTACCAATTACTTGGACTTATAGTGTAACATCAGGTAGTTTAACCAATGGCGGTGGAGTAACTGCAACAGTAAGTCAAGCAGATAATGTGTTTACTATTACACCTACTACAACAGAAGCATATGCTGGTACATTTGGTTTAACTTTTACAGCAAGTGATGGTGTCAATATTGCAACTGATGTAAATTCGTTTACTCTAAACTTTATAACAATAGTAGCTGATTCTAGTTATACTACATTACTACTACAAGCAGATGCAGCATCAACTGATAACCAAACGGATGCATCTACTAATAGTTTTGCAATTACAGAAAACGATAATGTAACTTCAACAGCATTCACACCTTATCACCCTAGAGGTTATTCAGTTTATTTTGATGGCTCTGGTGATTATCTGCGTGATGATACAATCGCCGATTTAATGGATCACACCGACGGAAACAGCGATAGTTTTACCATTGAGTTGTGGGTTTATGATGAAACGCCGGGAGAAACCAATGCTATAATAGGATCAAATTCTACTGCAACAGGTGCAAATGATTTTAATTTACTCAATAATGGTGTGGAGTGGCTAAGTTCAATACAAATGACATTTTCACTTACTGCTAATACTTGGCATCATTTAGTAGTAGAATATGATCGAAGTTCAGGAAACTATCTTTCTTGTTGGTTAGATGGAACGAGGGTAAATAGAGTTTCCGTTTCTGGTGCAATGTCGTTTGCTAATAATCATTTTGCATTTGGAACAGAAGCAGATGCAGGTAATTTTAGTACATTAGGTAATTACTTCCAAGGCTATATGCATGATGTAAAAATTAGTAAGGAAGCACTTTACGGCGATGTTGCAACAATAAGTATTCCAACTGAACCTACATCACCGGAAACTTCAAATGTGTTTAGCGGATTCACTGACAGTTATATTCCTAATGATTTTACTGTTGGCGGCGATCCTAAAACAGAATTATTCGGCTCATATGATTACTCACCGCCTTATAGCAAATCATTGCATGGTGGTTCTGTGTATTTCGATGGCTCCAATGATTATATGACAGTCGGGTCTGCCGCTGACTGGAAATTTTTAAGTGACGGTTCTACAGATTGTACAATAGAAGGTTGGATTTATCTACCAGATATATCAAGTGGCCGTATGGAGATATTATCTACTAATACAAACACAATAACCAATGGTTATGGTGTTACACTCGGCGCAAATATGTTTAGTGCAGGCGATTTAGCTATTCAGTATGCAAATGGAATTGATGGTACGTCTGGTCAGTTTTTAACTAATTCGGGACCAGGGTTTTTTGAAGCAAATACTTGGACACATTTTGCTGTTGTTCTCGATGTATCTGCAACAGAAGTAAAACTTTACAAAAATGGCTCCTTATTTACTACCGGAACAAAATCATATACCTTTGGAAATTCAAATCCATATGACGCTTTAAATATCGGACGATATGTTGGGGCTGTAAGTACAGGAGGATATTTTCAAGGATATATGTCAGATCTTAGAATAACTTCATCTACAGTATACACTGCAGAGTTCACACCACCAACAGAACCACTAACAGCAATTACAAACACGCAGCTTCTTACTTGTACCAACAAACATGAAGTTTGGGATGCTAGCGGTGGTAATTTATTAACTTTAGTTGGAGATACTACAGCAAGTACAACTCAAACAAAATATAGTAATAGTATATACTTTGACGATAGTGGAGATTATATAACCGCAACAGTAGATCCGCCATTGGCAGGAGATTTTACATGCGAAGCATGGGTTAGATTTGATAGCATTTCAGCAGGTAATCAAATTATATGTTCATTTGGAACTTTCACTCCCGCTTTGTTTTATAGATCGGCATCCAATGACATATCTATATATCATGGTACTGCATTCTATCAGTCAGGATTTAATCCATCCGCGAATACTTGGTATCATATAGCTATGGCCCGAGAAGGTACAAGCATACGAGTTTTCATCGATGGCACTCAATACGGAACAACACAAACTTATTCGACATCTATTACAAGCACTAATTTAAGAATAGGTTATGATGGAAATGATTATTTTGGTGGTTATATAGAAGACTTCAGATACACAAAAGGTCTAGCCCGTTACACCACAAACTTTACACCACCAACAGGATCATTAGAAGGATAACAAATGGCAGTAAACTTTCCAGATAGTCCGAGCAATGGCGACACAACAGTAATAAATGGTGCAACATATACCTGGGATGGTGTTAAGTGGGACACAACTAGTTTTGCTAGTAATGTTACAGCAACATACGACAGTCCGCTAAACTTGCCAACCACAGGACTAACAAACGGTGACGTTGCTTGGGTAGGTGGAAGTACTAACAAATTATATATTAGTAACGGCACAGGGTGGCTTAGTGCAACACTAACAAATAGTGCACCAGTTATTAACAGTGTACAAGACGCAAGTGCAGGTACAACTCCATTTAGTTTAGCAACTGATGGAACACCTACTGTGATTACAATTGACGCAACTGATCCAGAAAGTTTTGGTTTAACATATTCATACAGTGTAACTAGTGGAGCACTAGGTACTACAGCAACAGTAAGTCAAGCAGATAATGTGTTTACTATTACACCTGGTACAAATGATCCTGCAGACGTAGGTACATTTGAATTAACATTTAGTGTATACGATGGAGTTAATACAGTTACAAGTGTTAATGAGTTTACACTTGCATTCTTAACACCCTGGTACGGCGATAGAGGAATTTTTTGGGGAGGCAATTATACTGATCAAAATAACGGAAGCCAATTGGGTTTTCAAATTGAGTATGTAAGTATAAGTTCTCCCAGCAATTCAGTAACATTTGGTAATTTAGCTACATCAGGTTACACAGATAGTGGTCAAAGTCTGTCAGACAGTGTTTATGGAGTTCTTCCAATAAGGGCAAACTTAGATACTACATCAATCCAATATATAACAGTGTCTCTACTCGGAAATGCACAAGACTTTGGAGATTTAACAGGTTCTCACTCTTTATCTTCTACTGCTAGTAATGGCATACATGGGTTAATAGCAGGAGGATACAGTTATGATACAAGTTCACCAATAAACACTATTGATTATATCACAATTGCTACACCAGGTAATGCGGCTAGTTTTGGTACATTAACACTTACAAAAAGCGGAGCAGGTGGTGTAACAGATGGGACACTCGGTTTATTTGGAGGTGGATATGATAATGCGACAAGCGCACACACTACTAATATAGATTATGTTACTATAGGCACTTCTGGAACTGCAACATCGGGACCAACATTAAGTACCGCTGTGGGAAACATGGCAACATGTGATGACGGCACTTACGGTCTGTGGATGGGAGGAAATTCCAGTGGCAAAATATCTACAATCCAATACTTAACAATTGCTACTTCTGGTACATCATCGACTTTTGGTAATTTAACAGAAGCCAGATATTATCAACAAGGCTGCTCTGATGCTACATATGGCTTATGTGCCGGCGGTTTTTTTGGATCAGCGTTTGCCGGAAGTAAATGGGATATAATCGATTATGTTACAATTGCTACGCCGAGTAATGCTATAGACTTTGGCGATTTATCCCAAGGTGTAGAGAATCCGAGTTCTTGTTCAGGAAACTCAGCATAATGTCAGGCTTAGTATTATCAGTTTACAATGCAGTTAGTGAATTACCATCCGGTGCTGCCAATGGTACAATGGCATGGATTGCTGGTAGTACAAATAGATTATATATTAGTAACGGAACAGCATGGTATAGTACTAGTGCATTTTCTAACGTAGCACTTTCAACATATACACTAGCAGGTGATTATCATCATACTGCATTAACTAAAGCAGAATTGAATGATGCCAATAATACTTGGACCTTTAAAGGTCATTATATCGGAGGAATTTCAATTGATCCAACTGACAATAGTATAATAATTCCAGGTCTGGAAACACATTGGAATCCTAGTGCTACATACAGACCTGCAATATGGAAATTAAATAATCCCAGTTCGGGGTTACCTTCGCTATCGTGGTCATCTGTTCTTACAGTTAATTATGGCAACGACCCGATGTCTGCTTCAGACACAGACGCCGATGGTAATATATATTACATTTATCGGGGAAAAACAAGTGGAGGCGATAGCGGAGGCGTATTTGCTAAAGTGTCTCCCACTGGAAGTCTTATTTGGGAGAGGCTTATATACGATAATGCTTATGCAATAAGCAATGGTGATAGTCGTATGTTCGGTGAAACAATACAAATTGATAAAGAAAATAATATAGCCGTCATTGGTTTTAGAGATAATAGTTTATACTCGGGATTTGTTCAAAAATGGGATATATCACAGTCTACGCCGACTATTATATGGAGCAGAAAACTTACATATGGAACATCAACATATAACGGTTATGTACAACGTGCTGTTATCGATAGTAGTGGAAATATATATACAACTGGCAAGTCAAATAAGAGAGAACAAGATTTAGGAGTACCTAACCCACGTCAAGATGTTTTTGTTACAAAACATTCGTCAGATGGTACACTCCTGTGGCAAAAACATTATTGCACAAGCGAAACACCCGTTATTGAAGTTCAAGGGTTTGCTACAGATTCTGAAAATAATTTAATTCTCGCTGGATATGGGTTTGTATATGATGGCGGTTCACAAAGTGATAGAGATTGGATTTTAAAATTAGATACAGATGGAAATATATTATGGCAAAGACATATCGGACGGGATACCGACGGAACTACTACTGTAGACAATACAACTAGACTAGGTAGTGTACGCAATATATTAGTAGATGCAGACGATTTTATACTTGTAGTTGGCGGCAGTAATAGAATTGGATTTTTTGATCCATACGGAGAACTAATACGTTCATTGGAGTTTTCTCCAGGCATCGGAGGTGACTCTGGTTTAGTTTTAGATAATAACAATAATTTAGTTATAGTATCGACCATCTCAGTACAGCAAGGTGCAGACTATCTATCTTCTGCAGGTATATATGTATTACCATCAAATTCGCAACTTATACAAACAGGCACATATAATGATACTGGTAACAGTCTTGGGATTGATGTAACTATTTCTGAATACAATGATTTAGTAATATATAGCAACGGTGCAGATTTTGAAGTAAACAACGGAATTGCTACTGTAACAAGTATTACAGCGGCAACTACAACAACTGGTACTACAAGAACATCAGGTTCTGGATATCAAGTTTACAACACTGCTTTACCACCGTACGGACCTGTAATTACCGGTGTTACTGATGCAAGTGCAGGTACAACTCCATTTAGTTTAGCAACTGATGGAACACCTACTGTGATTACCGTTGCGGCAACAGATGCTGACGGTGATCCTTTAACTTATAGTTATAGTGTTTCAAGTGGCACACTTGGAGATACAACAGTAAGTCAAGCAGACAATGTGTTTACTATTACACCAAGTACAACAGAAGCAGATGCAGGTACGTTTGGTTTAACATTTAGTGTAAATGACGGAGATCAAACTACTACAAGTGTTGCTGAGTTTAGTCTTGCATTTACTGCAATGTATGGCGATAGAGGATTATTTGCAGGTGGTACTGGTACTACAACTTCAAAAACAAGTGCAGTTGAATATATAGATATTACAACACCTGGCAATGCCGCTTCATTTGGTACACTTAATACATCAATTGCACGTGGTGCTAGAGCAACAAACGGTACAATAGCTATATTTTACGATGAAGAACCTAGTTTAAATACAAACCGCAAAAATTATATGACTATACCTGGTAACCCTGGCGGTGTGACAGCATCTGAGGCAGGAAATCTTAGTGTTGATCGTGAAGAGTCTGGCTGTGCATGGGATGGAACATATGGTACAATTGCTGGCGGTGATCCTGTTCCTGATAGTAATTATGTTACATTGCAGTCTATTGAGTATATAACTATAGCAACTCAGTCTGATGGTCAAACTTTTGCTAATTTATCAGGAACAACAGGTAATTTAGCAGGAACGAGTGATGGCACAAATGCTTATTATTTCGGCGGATATAACTATGAAGTTACGAGTAATTGGGTCAACAATAGAATAGAAACATTAGTTATTACTACACTAGGACAACAGACTAATTTTGGTAACTTAGCAAATGAAAGACAGTCTCACAGCGCCGTTGGCAATGAAACATATGGTGTTATTGCAGGTGGTGGACCAGGTGGTACACAAACTCCTAATTCTACCATGGAAAGAATTGCTTATGCAACTCAAACAACTGCTACTAGTTTTGGAAGTTTAAGTAGTGGAGCCAAATGGAAAAAAGGCGGTCTCGGTAACGATACATATGCAATTTTTGCAGGCGGTTATACACTAGGACCTGACACTTATTATGTAAATATGGACACAGTTACAATAAATGGCTCAGGCGGTTCAAGTAATTTTGGTAATTTAACAAGCACAGGCGGCGATGGCACTAGAGGTGTGTCGGGTTCTCCTGCATAAACCACTTGACAACTTTACATAAATAAATTATAGTAGCAGTTAATATGGAGTTAAAGTATGACTGAAAACAACACTTCTTTAGATAAAGTAGAACAACAAACAACACAAATCGTTAACGCAGATAACCAAGTTACTTTTAATATGCCAACAGTAACTAAAGATGTTATCAATAAAAATGCAGTTGCAAAAGTAAACGCAGGCTTGCCAGAGATTGAAGAAAAAACACGCTTCTTTGATCGTAATAATACACAAACAACACTAAGCATGATGAGTATTACTATGCTTAATGGGCAATCGCCAATGCGCATGATGCGACAAGTTATGGCAGAAGTTGAAAAGCGTAAAATGGCACTAGCCGAAGCACAAGTTAGTCACGCAAAACAATTGCAAAAGATTGAAAAACTACAAGCAAAAGTAGATGAAAATCCAGATGATAATGTACTGCAAGCAAAACTAAGACTAGCATTTGTTAGCATTAGTACACTTGAAAGTAAAATTAACGGATCGTTCAAAGACATTGCAACACTAATTGACAGTTACGAAGCACTAAAAGAAAAAAACAATATCGACGATTGGGACGAAGAACAGTTTGAAGCGTCAGAGAAAAAACACCATATTAGACGTGGCTTTGAATTAATGTATCGTAACTTAATGGATGGTGGTCGTGCAAGTACTGCTACAATTGAATACATGCAACAGTATGGTATACATCCACAGATCGGTTTAACAGAAGTTAGCGGATACATTAAATTTGTAAACGAACAAATTGCTAAAAATATTATCTTGCACAGTAATCATTTGGAAGAGTTTTTAGATCAAATGGCTGACAAGTATTTCCAATTTGCTGATGCTACAACTGAACGCATTTACGGTAAAAAAGATATTTTCAATACTGACTATATGAACAACTTACTTCCTAAAAACACAGAAGAAACTACCGAAGAAGAAACTACTGAAGAAGAAACTACTGAAGAAGAAGTAAGCACCGAGGAAGTAACTACCGAAGGCTAAATACTATAAAATAATTATAGGAATTTAGCAAATGGCAATTGGTTTCCCCGCTGGTACACCTAGTCTCACACTTACAAATTTAAATAATGGATTTGCAACAACTGGTACACCTAGTTATGTAAATGTAGTTGGTTTAGATATATCTCCAACCGGAGATAGAATGTTTTTAGCAAGCAGAGACACTGATTCTATATATAGATATGACTTGTCGACTCCCTTTGATTTTACTACTGCTAGTCATGTTCAAACTCTTTCATTAGGAGGTAGCATAAATCCTTATGGTATTAAATTTTCTCCGACGGGTAATCGTTTATTTGTTTTAAACTCAAACGGTCCGGTATTACAGTGGATATCAACTGGTACTTACAGTTTATCAACAGGAGGCGCATGGCAAAGTTATAACTACGGCACTGCTAGTGTGAACAACACTAGAGGTATTGCGTTTAATACAGACGGTACTAAGATGACAATTTTAACATACGGTGGCGCCACAGGAATACATGAGTTTGATTTAACAACAGGGTTCGATCCTAGTACAGCAACATATAATAGTGTTTATTTTAATACTGCTCCCTACATGACAGTACCAATGAATCATTGGTTTAACAGCACTGGTACTAAACTATATGTATCTAATTACAGTGGAAATAAAATACATACGTTTTACCTTGCAACTCCTTTTGATATTTCAAGTTCTAATATTACAGTTGGACCTATATCTAACAATGCACCAGGTGGCGGTGAACAACATCAGCACGTTTTTAATGCAGATGAAACACAACTTTATGTTATAAAAAGTTCAACTAGTGGCAGCGGATTGGTAATATCAAATAGTTTTGTTGAAGAGGTTGGTTTACAAGACGGTGATGAATTTACATTCAACAACAGAGATTATATATATGATGGTACTAAAGAAGCATGGGAAGTAAATTCACCAATCACAGTTGCACAATCTGGATCACCTGTTTCGGATCTTAGCGAATTAGCAGACAGTACAAGTATACTAGATGATCCTGCCAACGAAGTACTAACATACGCAGACTTAAATGCAATTCTTGCAGTAACAAATCCTGCAACTGGACAACTAGCATTTAACTTAGATACATCAGACATGTATATATTTGGTGGTACAAACTGGCAAAAAGTTTATGATGAAGATGATGTTCCGCC
>Ga0255780_10001954_pt1 | contig 19020 bp, 22 predicted proteins | sample 071ome_32_FD_179978 | JGI IMG/M metagenome (GOLD analysis project Ga0255780, IMG submission 179978) | Coastal salt marsh microbial communities from the Groves Creek Marsh, Skidaway Island, Georgia - 071405AT metaG (version 2) | ecosystem: Environmental > Aquatic > Marine > Intertidal zone >... | reverse complement strand
CCGAGCACAGGACACTTGACAAGTCCGTAACGAGCACAGGTAGAAGCACGATGGAGGAGGGCTACGCGAGTCGAGGAGAGGGCGAGCATCAGAGGTGAAATCTCAGTTGATTCAGACCTCACCACGAGAAGAACGAGAAGAACGAGGAGAACGAGAAGAACGAGAACGAGAACGATAGTATCGACCAGGTAGGTAATGAAATGGTGGGTCTCTGTCCAGGGCGTCGAGCTCGATATCCTCGGCCCTCGGAGACATGCGTTGGAACTGATCCACATTCATGAGGGCGGACCGACTGCGTCGGACTCCTGCGCAAGTATGGCGACTGCCGCTCGCCGCTGCCCACCGCCGCGCGGTGGAGGCAGGAGGAGCACCGATCCGGCGAGCTCAAGCAGCGGCGCCTGGTCGTGCGGGAGATGGACGAGGACGAGCCATGGCATCGGAGGTGGCACGTGGGTGCCCCGCTCATTCGAGTCCCTCCCCATCTCTCCTCCTCTCTCAGAATGTATGAAGCTGAAGTCGGTCCCTTTAGGTCAACTCGTGCTGTAGGACGCTCAGCCGTTGGGCGTACGCGGCGCTAGGTACTGTCGAGTTGCATCATCCTTCCGGGGAGACGCGCTCGCGGCGTGCCGGTAGACAACAGCGTTTGGTACGTGGTGCGTAAGTGCGAATAGAGTAGATTCAGGGAAGGTAGCGCGGGGATTGGTCAGTCAGTCAGATTTCGTGCGGCGTCGAGTCGTGGCGGACAAAGCGATCGAGGCACACAACACATGGTCGCCGGGCAGCAACACCCGCTCGCGTTGCCGCCAGAGGGGGTGGATGCGAGTGCGGTGACGAGCAGCGATCCGTCGAGTTCGAGCTCTGCGGCGCATCCTCCCCGGCGGGGTTCCAACTCGCCGACGCCGTTTCCGTTGCCGGGGTTGGCGATGCCGACGTCGACAGGGTCGAAGAAGAAGATACTGGCGCATCGGGATATTGTGGAAGAGGCGCATTATAGAGAGCTGTTGGAGCAGGGGAAGCTGCGTCATGGGTCGATTGTCAAGCGGAGCGACAGGCGGCGGCAGGGGTCGCGGGGGGAGAATGTCGTGCTGAATTTGGACGGGCAGGTGACGGGGAGGTTGCCGCGTTCCCTGTCGCAGGGGAGCCTGTCGAGTCCAAGTCAGAGTCTTTCGCTGTCTGTCGACGTGTCGCACTCGTCCGTGTCGCTGTCGACGACGAATCATGATGCAGCAGATGGGGTGGTGGGGGCGACGGCGGGGACAGGGACTGCGGCGGCGACAACAGCGACGCCGACGTCTTCGTATACCGTCAGGGAGCGGGAGCAGCTGGAAGAGACGTGGGTGATTATTGTCAACGGGCTAAAGAAGAAGGAATGGGAGCGTCGTTGCGCGCGTCTGCTCAACCAGCTGTCGCTCGTCAAGTGGCGCGTCTACACGACCAGGTATCCCGGGCACGCGACGAAAGTAGCGACGCGAGCGGCGAATAAGGGGGCTCATATGATCATCGCGGCCGGTGGTCAGGGGACGGTGGACGAGGTCGTCGACGGGATGCTGCGGTCGCACTGTCGGGACGAGTCGGGGCTGCCCAAGGCGGTGCTGTCGGTGCTGCCGCTCGGGAGGGCAAACGATTTTCATAGGAGCATGGGTTGGGACCCGGAGTCGTTCGAGGACGGGCTGTGGCGGATTGGGCGGGGGCATACGGCCGTGGTGGACGTGGGCAAGGTGACGTGTATCGGGGCCGACGGGGTGCCCATGGCCAGGCATTTTCTGAACGTGGCGTCGGTGGGGTCGAACGCAAAGGTGTGTGCGCGGCTGGATAACTACGGCATGTTTGGCAGGCTGCGGCACACGGTCGCGTCGGTGTTCGAGACGTGGAAGCACGTGGTTTTCAAGCCGCGGGTGGACGTCGTCGTGTCGTACGATGAAGGGGAATGGGAGCATATCAAGGATCTGACGCTGCTGGCTGCGTGCAACGGGTGTTCGTTCTCGCGCGGGAAGAAACTGTCGGTGTCGGCGCATCCGTTCAACGGGACGATCGACATGGTGGCGGTCAATTCGACCGGATCGCTGTTCAGCGTCGGCCGGGTGTTCCAGCGCATGGGCGAAGGGACGCCAGAGAGGAGTCGGCACATCTCTTCGAGGCCGTGTCACACGGTGGACGTGCTGCCGTCCGATCGGCGCGGTCGGCCGCTGGTCACCGAGGTGGGCGGGTTCGGGGGGTTGGGCGCCGGGGAGGCCATGCTGGAGCGAAAGCACTCTGACGAGCGAGCGGGAGAGAAAGGGATGCCCCATACCGAGTCGGCGGCGAGCCTGAACTCGCACGCCGGCGAGTTGGATGGCGGCTCGATGCCAAACCCGTCGTCGTCGTCCCATTCGTCGACGAGGAACGCCAGGGTGCACCAGGCGCGGATCAAGCGGCTGGTGGCGAAGGCGAGTCACCCCGTCGAGATTGGAGGTACGGTCGTGGGCGAGCTGCCGGCCACCTTTGCGGTGGTGCAGAGCGCCATAAAGCTCCGGGTGGGAACGGAAAAAAACGAATCATGAACCCTCGTGGTTGGCATGGCATCGAAGCGAAATCGCATACAGCAGTGTAACTACAGGCAATCATAGGATGCGTGGTCGTCGTCGTGTTCGGTAGCAGCGAGTCGAGTTTCTCTCACCTCACCCGAGAAGAATGGCGTCGAAGGATCGTGGTAATGGAAAGGGGCCCTCCCTCCCTCGCCGGAAAGTGAAGGCGAAGGACTCGAATGTGCCGATCCGGGATGCCGATCCAACGATGGCGCCGTCTATGTCCACGTCCGCGTCGTCGTCCGCGTCGTCCTCGTCCTCGATCCACCATGCCGTGCAGGCGATGATCAAGGCGAATCCGTCGATACTGGACGCCGTCGGCGACCAGCTGGGCGTTCCCGCCGACGTGCTGCAGCGCAGTCTGGACGAGATCGAGCGCGGCACGCCCATGCCGCCCGAGATCGAGGAGAAGCTCCGGAATCTCAACCGCAACGGCGGCATCAACGCTCAAAACGGCATCAACGCTCAAAACGGCGCCGCACCGAACGTCGTCGCCGACGACGGGGACCTGTTTGCGGAAGAACGGGAGCAGGACGTGATCTCGATGTACCGCTCGTCGTTCTTGCGGCACGCCGACCTGGCGCTGGGCCCGGTGGTCGTGCTCGTCTGCTGGCTCATGTTTTACCTCGGCGTGCGGCTCATGGTGGGCGTCGTGCTGTGCCCGATCGTCACCGTGGGACTCGCGTGGACGCTGCACAAGAAGATCCTTGCACTGCCGGTCACGGCCCTGCCGGCGAGCAGGATGCTGGGGAGCACGGTGTTCACGCTCGAGGCGACGGCCGTGGCCGTGTTTCACGCCTCGTTCGCCCCGTGGGTGCGCGTCGACATGTGGCCATGGGTGGTGCTGATGTACGCGTTGACTGCCGCGGCCATGGCCGCGCACGTGACGACGGCGCAGAGCGCACCGGGTTTCATCGCCAGGGGTCCGGACCCCGCCCCGGCCGTCCCGCTCGAACAGCTCATGATCTTGCAACGGGCCAATCCCTACAACTGCTTGACGTGCGGTGGCGTCTACAAGCCCATCCGGTCGAAGCATTGCGCGATCTGCAATCGATGCGTCGAGGAGTTTGATCACCACTGTCCGGTCGTGTGCAACTGCGTCGGTGTCGGCAACCGCCGGATCTTCTCCTTCTACCTGTTTTCGCTCTTCTCGGCCGAGGTGATCTGGTTACGGCTGGCAATCACGGCGATGCGCCGGATCGGATGGGCGGCGCTGACCTCGGGGTACCCGGGCACCGTCTCGTTGGTGGCCTACGTGGTCGTCATCCTGAGCGGCACCGGGTTCCAGGCCCTGCGGCAGCTGTTCTGCATCGCCGCGAACATCACACCGAACGAGCTACTCGTGCGCTCCAAGTACGACTATCTCAAGTCGAAGGACATGCTGTTTTTCAACCCCTTTGACCTGGGCGTGCTGCAGAACTGCGTCACGTACTGGTCCGCCCAGCGGCCGGCGTGGTATGACGTCTACGAGGCGCGCTACGAGCTCGACGGGGACGTTGAATCGCGTTGGAAGATCAGCGGGGTGCTACGGATGTGGGACAAGACCAAGATACGGCTACGAGAAAAGCGCGAGCAGCAACGGGTCGCGCGAGAGCAGCGGCTGTTGGATCTCTACGGCGGCGGCGGCGGTGGTAGTGGTGATGGTGGGTGACTGATGTCTTTCTGTGTTGATCGATCGACGGCGACAATGACGACGACGATGATGAAAGAACCTTCACACCTGTACAAACAAACGATCGTTAAATGCGTCCACGCGGGCCAACCTCGGCGGTCTTCTGCGGTCCCTTGGTGATCGGCAGGGCGGCGTCCACGGATCCCTTGGCGCCCCAGACGAGCAGCGCGGCACCTCCTCCGAGCGCGACGAGCGCGTTCAGGTACTCCCTGCGCGTAAGTCCGCTCGCTGCCCTCTCGAAGAACTCGGACTGCATGCCGTTGTAGCGCTTCTGGTCGTCCTGGCCGTACATATCCCAGGACCCGACCGTGTTCTCGAGGTCGGACAGGTCGAAGAGCTTCTTCTCGGCCATGACGCGACTGCAGCGGGCGGTGGCAACGTGCGGTCAGTGAGCGCGCGCAATAAACCGGCGAATACGAAACCTCCGTCCATCGATCGACCAAGAACGATCGACCCGAGCGAGTAACCGGTCTCAGTAACGGGTTGAGACACGGCGAGACGGCACTGGGCGCTCGGAAACGTCCGATTGTCCGGCGGATGATTTTCGCGAAAATCGATTCAGTACGTACACCGTGTTCCTCTTGGTCTGGGTCATGGAGACGCGTCCGGCGACGACCGGGGCCTTGACGATGGAGATGGCAACCATTTTGTACGATGAGATGAAAAGATGGAGTGAACGCGTCCGTCGATCCGAGCGACTCTATCCGGATCCTCCCTTTTTCGAAGATCGTGGTGTCAGTCACAGCTGTGGCATGATGAGCCGGGACCATCGATCCCGCCCTCTCGACACTGCCCGCCTCTCCAGCGCCTCGTTTCCGTACAGCGAGCCGAGACCGCCGGTGTGCACGTACAATACCCGCTTCCCGGCGTACTCGGCGCCGGCCCGACGTACGTGCTCGAGCCAGTAGTGCAAAGCCTTGCCGGTGTAGGTCGGATCGAGGCAGATGCTCGACTCGCTGGCGACGTCAAGCGTCGTGTCGAGTTCCTCGTCTCGGGATATGGCATAGCCGCCCCCCTTGCCTTGGATGAATCGAACGCGGTCTGAAACGATGGCCTTTGCCCTCTCCGGTGACATGCCCAGCTCCGTGTAGAGGCCGGTGATGTATTCCGTGAAGTACAGTTCGTTGTCGCAAACCATCACGGCGTCAAGCGTCGTATTCCGGAACCGCGGACACAGCGCGAGCCCGAGCGCGATCCCGGCCACCGTCCCTGGCGAGCGAACGAACCAAGCGCGTAGCGCGAGTGAGAGAGTCCAGCGCGCGGCCACCCGACGGTCGAAATCAATACCCACCGCCGCTCCCGCACGCGACCACCATCCGGTCGATGGAGTTCCCGTCGCCGATGGCGTCTGCTGCGAGCTGCTCGTCGAGCTCGTCGATCATGCTCACGTATCCGAGCGTTCCCATGGGGCTTGACCCACCAACCACGATGAGGTAGGGACATTTACCGGCCTTTTTCAGCTCTTCGACGACCTGGCGAGTGAGCAAAGTGAGTGAACAGGGGGTTGGGAGCTCGGGGCGCGCTCAGGAGTCGAGCACATGTCGGTCGAGCTCATCAATCCGTACGCGACGGCCGAGTTCCCGCTGCCCGAACTTGGCATACTCTTCTTTCGTGACGAGGTGGAAGTGCGCGTTGGCGAGCCTCGAGACGAGAAGGTTGCCTTCGACGCCCGGGTCTCGATCGACGTCCAGTCTGGACGTGCGGAGCACCACGTGCGCCTCCTAAAGAGCGAGCGAGCAAAGCGCGAGTGAGCGAAGCGCGAGCGCACGTCGGTCGAGGCCAAGACGAACGAGTCCCAACGCGTTTGCCGCAGCCACGGTCGCACTGGCGAACGAGCGAAGCGCGAGTGAGCGAGGGAGCAAAGCGCGAGCGCACGTCGGTCGAATTCAACTACCCACCGACAGTGGTTCGACTGGATGCCGCCGATCGTGACGACCGTGTCGCACCCCTTCTCGATGACGTCGGCAAGGATGTACTCCAGCTTCCTAATCTTATTGCCCGAGAGCTCGCTTCCCGTGAAATCGTCACGCTTGACAAACAGCTCGACGCCCAGGTGTCGGGGCAACAGCTTGTCGGAGAGCGAGAGCGGGTGCAGCGGGGTCGGGACGTTTGCCAGGCTCACCTTGTGCGTGGGCACAGCGACGTCTTTGCGTGCGAACGAGCGAGCGCGCGAGCGCGTGAGCGTGTAGGGTGCTTGATCTGCCGCTGGTGTAACGAAACCACTTGGTTTCGAGGTTACGCACCCTCTCGAGAAGTCAGCCACGGCGGAAGCGAAGCTTGCCTGACGACCCCGTACATGATGCTTCAGCGGTACGGTATGTAACGCGTACTACGTTTCAACCAAAGTACTACGTACTACGTTTCAGCCGAGAACAAACCCAAATCTCGAACGGCAAACGATTTGCACAGGTTCTCCCAGATCAGGTCGAGGCCGTCTGCCTCACCGCCCTTCACGCTGACCAGCACGTCGGCCCCCACATCAGGCAGCTGAACGATCAGTAGTCGTATCGCCGTATCCGTCGCCCCGTCACCCTTGGGGAATTCCATGACGCAGCGACAGGCGAGCGAGCGGCTCGTCCGGCCGTTCACGATGCCGCCGTCTCTGAGGGCCGGGGTGAGCGCGAGGGGATCGAGCTCCAACGGGGAAGACCCCCCTTCGCTCCGACACTCGCACACGAAGTCTCTCGTGCTCTTCGCCTCGTTCAGCTGGGCCATGTCGTCGAGATAGTATCGACAGACGTCTTCCGGAGTACCCCGTCCCAGGTTGTGCTCCACGATTTCGACGATCACACACTGCTGCGTGGCCTCGTCGAGGAAAATCTCCTGGTGGTCTGGGACAGGGTAGCAGTCGCTCTCGTCCCGCATCGAAGCCGGCAGCTCTACGCTGATCGTGCCACCGAAAAGAGGTCGAGGCATGATGCAAGGTGGTGCTGATCAGGTCGTTGTTTCAAACACGAAAAGTTTTCGTTTTTCGACGCGCATTTCCTGGGAACCTCCAACGGGGAATTGGCGTGACTCCATTGCGACTGGAGAGTGCACAGATACAGCCAACAGCGACGCGCGAGGCCGATTCCGTTACTTGCATCCTCGCACCCTCCGACAGCCCCCCGTCGTCATGCAGCCTCTCCGTCCCTCGAGCTACGCGGCGTCCCACCAGTCGCCACGCCTCATCTACTCCCTCAACCAGTCGGCAGTCCACGACTGGCCCGGACACCCGGAGACTGCCGATCGCGTCGCCAGGTACGTCGTGGTTGGTCGGTTCTGGCGACGCCCCGCACTCCTCTCACGTTCGTTCTCCTCGTCCTCCTCGTCCTCCTCGTCCTCCTCGTCCTCCTCGTCCTCCTCGTCCTCCTCGTCCTCCTCGTCCTCCTCGTCCTCCTCGTCCTCAGCATCCAAAAGCAGCTTTCCAACGTCCTGAACACGGGCCATCACGATTTCATCGAGCTGTCGCTCGACTCGCACGTAGCCCCGGCGTCCCTAGAGGACGTCCTTCTCGTGCACGACGAGCGGTACCTGGCGGCCCTCCGCGACAAGGCGAGCGAGGCGATGTCCGTCTCGGGGCTGATGCTGGACGAGAGCACTTACCTGACGAGGTCGACGTATATCGACTCGCTGGCGTCTGCCGGCGTCGTCAAGTCGATGGTCGACGAGATCATGCGGTGCAACTCGTCGCACGTCGCCTGCGACAAGACCGTCGACGACTTTGTGACGCCGACCGGGTTTGCCCTCGTCCGCCCGCCCGGCCACCATGCGTGCCCCGCGCGGCCGATGGGGTTCTGCCTGGTGAACAACGCGGCGTTGGCGACGCGGTATCTGCTGCGGGAGCACGCCGACGTCGTCAAGCGGGTCGCCATCATCGACTTTGACGTGCACCACGGCAACGGGACACAGGACATATTTTACAACGACGAGTCGGTGCTGTTCGTCTCGACGCACCAAGACGGGTCGTTCCCCGGGACTGGCAAGATTGCCGACACGGGCCTCGGCGACGGCCTCGGTAGGTTGTGTTCCGACGGTCGTCCCCATTTACACGCTATAACCGTTGACGCTCGTACCCTTCACGCTCGACATCGCAGGAACCACGCTCAACATCGCGCTGCCAGGCGATGCCGGCCACGCAGCCGCGCTCGACAGCTGGGAGCTGATCGAGGCAAAGGTGACCCAGTTCGCGCCCGACTTTATCGTCGTGAGCGCCGGCTATGACGGCCACCTGTTCGACCCCCTCGGGGGCCTCCAGTACAGCACGTCAACGTACTACGAGCTGACGAAGCGCATCGTTGACCTCAGCGCGGCCCTCTGCCAGGGCCGGACGTTGATGGTGCTCGAGGGCGGCTACCACCTGGACGCGCTTGCCGCCAGCGTCGCCGACTCGTTCCGGGCCATCCTCGGGCAAGACGGCGTCGACCCGCACAGTCCCGACCTGTTCCGAGACGAGCCCGCCGACAAGGTGGGTACTGACCCCGACCGATGTGTGCTCGCCCTGACCCTCTCACTCGCGCCACGCGCTTCGTTCGCCAGGTCAAGGTCGTGCTTGCTGAAGTCAGACGGATACACGAATTATAGCACGTAATCACTTATGAGCTACCCGTTGGGGTTCGTTCGTCCGTCCGGACGACGACGACGTCACCATCAGCAGGCCGACGACAATGCCGAGCCCGCCCAGGTCGTACTTGTTCACGTGCTCGCCCAGCACCGTCACCGCGAGGATCGCGCCCACGAACGGCTGCAGACACTGGAACGAGGCGACCTGACTTGCGGGCAGGTGGTTCATCGCGTACGTGACCACCTGTGTGTGTGTGCGTGTGTGTGCGTGGAGTGGTCGAGTGAGCAGTCGAGTAGTCGAGTGAGTAGTACCAGTGCGAATAATACCCACCAGATAGCCGCCGACGCTGCAAATAAATATCCAATAAATCAGCGGCGCCACCATGGACTTGGGGAACATCCAGTCGCCGGGCACCGTCCACACCAGGGCCGCCAAGCCCATCATCGTCGCGGCAAAGGCGTACGCCCAGGCGGCGACGTGGATCGCAGAGTATTTTTGGACGAGGCTCTTGGCCAACAGGTAGTAGACTGCCATCGCGATGGCGTTGACAAGGATGCACGCGTCGCCCATCATCTGGTTTCCAGCCGTGACCGTGGCGGCGTCGGCGTTGCCAGTGTTGTCCCCGACGCCGCTGATGCTGCCGACCACCATGCACATCGCGCCAACCACGGCGAGCAGGATGCCGACCACTTTCCTCAAGCTCCCCGTTTCTGCACCGATCACGAGGGCGATCAACACCGTGAAGACCGGCACGCTCGGCTGGATGCAACTGGACGACGGGCGCGAAGCGCGAGTGAGTGATGTATATATATCGGGCGAGCGAGCGTCGAGTCACCCACCTGGCCATCAGCACCCCCGCCATGTCCACCCCGATGATGTACAACAGCTGACTGACGAACATGCAAAACCCGAGAAAGAACACCTTGACCGCGTCTTGTCGCTGGGGCAGCTTATACCCGACCGTCGCGACCGACAACAGGAACAACACGGGCCCCGCGCTCGCCTCCCTGTAGAAGGCGTAGACGATGGGATGGAAGACCTCTCCCCGCGACACGTCAATATGCTTCATACTCGCCTTCAGCAGAATAGCCCCCACGACGAAGGAGCAATGCGTTAAAGCCACGCCCATCCGCACAATGCCCCGTCTCGTGCCACTGGTCGTCGTCGGTACGACCTTGCCGTGGGTCCCTCGCCGCACCACCGACGACGGGCTTTTGTGTTGCCCCTCCAAGCGAGACGGCGTAACGATCACGTCGAACGCGTTGTGTCTGCCCGAGCTCCGCTGATGGTTGTTGTTGTCCATCTCGGGCGGGTCGTTTACGTAACACGGAAGCCGCTCGTTCGGAAGCCGCTCCGGGGAGCGTGACGATCCAACGGAATTTCCTCTCTCCAGTGCCTCTTGTGCACAAGCAGGTCGTGCTTCTTTCGCTTTCTCTGTTCCACGTCACGCCTACACGATCTACGTTGTTATTACGTTACACTACCGTATCCGGTTGCCTCCAAATACGGAGGATTGTCTGAATTTCAAACAGAACGCAGGCCACAACTCGTAACCAAAGCCACAGCCCAGCAGCCACCCCACCACCACCTGCGCAATCGTATGGTGTCCCGAGACGACACGCAGGACTGGGACGACCATACTCACGACCACCCAGAGCACCAGGGTTGGTCCCTGGTCTCCCTCTCCCGCTCTCCTGCGGTTCCGATCTCGGACGAGCGTCGAGATGGCAAACCCCCACACCATGGAATGACTGCTCGGCATCCCGTACTCGCCACACGTCCCCAACGCCAGGCACATGTCTCGCGGGCGTTCCTGGGCGATGGCCGTCTTCAGAACCTTGCACGTGGACGCGTTCAGGGCGTGCCCCAGGCAATACAGGGCGTGGTCGACGGTCTTGCGGTCGGGTTGGCGGAGGAGGCGGCGGAGATGGCGGCCTCGCCGGTGCTCTTTCACGATGAGGGTGCACGTACGGATGATCGTGAGTATGATCATGCCGTAGACGAGCGCATCGGCGGCGAGCGAGGCGAGGAACGTCATTCGAATGATGGTTCCGGAAATTCAAAACTTCCGTCCGGTCGTAAAGCTTTTCTCATCCTCCTTTTGCGAGCGTCGAGGCACTGAATCACGCACACACGGCAGACAGGTCGGTATCTCGGGGAGGAGCGTGCTAGACGAGCGAGCGAGGGGAAATCATGCGCTCGCTTTTCAAATCAAATTCGCTTGTCCGCGCGCCTCGGGCTAGGCAAGTCCGCGTTTGTGCCGAGCACACTGTGAATCTGCGCTTTAGTATCAAGCAGAAGCTGGAGTACGGTGCGTGATCTGATGGGTTTCACGGCCAGACCCTTGGGAAGTGGGAGGGTATAGGGAACGACCGGGTGCAGATAGACAGCTCACGAGCACTCATATCACTGACGTAGGCAAACGACTCTGCGTGGTGGGTAGCCCGGCGGAGCTCGGCGTGTGGAATGCGTCCGAGTCGACGTGCTCGTTAGAGTGGACGCAGGGTGACCTGTGGGTCGGCAATTTGACCATATCGCCGGGGCCCGTGGAGTTCAAATTGGTCCAGGTGAGCGACGAGGAGGTCATATGGCCAGAAGGTGGGTTTTTGTTTTTCCTCGACCGACGTGCGCTCGCCCTGACCCTCTCACTCGCGCTACGCGCTACGCGCTTCGCTCGTTCGCCAGGCAACAACGTGTCGTTGCTGATCCCGGACCAGGCGTCTGGGGTTGATGTCACGGGGGAGGGAGATTCGCTCAACCTGACGATTCTGGGGAATTCGAGTTCGGGCGCGGAAGAGAGGTCGAGGGAGGTGCAGGTGGAGAGGGAGGAGGTGAATGAAACGCCGAGCGGCGGTGGCACGCCGTTCTTTCCGACGAGTGCGGGTGCGGGTGCGAGTGCGGGTCAGTCGTCGGGGGTCGAGTTCGAGACGCTGGAGATTGGGAGGCTCGAGGACATGACGGTGGCGGAGTTGAAAAAGTTGCTCAAGGCAAGGGCGCTGCCGGTGAGTGGGAAGAAGGCAGAGTTGATCGAACGACTCTGTCGTCTTGAATGAATTACCGTTACAGTGTGATCACTACTCTCGAAATCCCCCCATTTTCCTTTTTATTTCGATAGCCCCGGAATGGACGAGTCGTCGTCGATAGTATAGGTGAGTACTACCGGGGATGTATCTGTTGTTGTTGTTGTTGGAGGAGGAGGAGGAGAGAAACGTTTACGTTGCATGCAGAGATGCAGGAAAAATGTGCTCCATGCCAATCACCCGAACCGAAGAAGCCTCGTGATGACCAAATGATATGGCAGAAACTGACGCATTGTGAAGTTTGTTATGCGTGAAGAAACCCATGTATTCGTACTGTCTGAAGGCTTCGGGTTTGGGGTCGATCTGCACGTCGGCAGCGGGATGCAGGGCGAAAAGAGGAGGAGGGCGCAGAGGGCCGCGGTTTTCACCAGCATTGTAGTCTTACCACCATTCGAGACTGTAGTTACTCACCCGTTTCTCCAAACCTCTCTCTCTCCTAGCCGGCCAGATGGGCTCGCTGCGCACGCTCGCTGCCTCTAAGGTGTCGCCCGCCCGACTGGGCCTGCTGTCCACGAAGGACGGCCTGGTGGAGACGCCGGCGTTCGTCGCGGTCGCGACGAACGCGGCGTTGAAAGCGGTAGACCTTCGCGACGTCCCGGGAGTCGATATGATTTTTGCCAACACCTTCCACCTCTTGCTCCATCCCGGCGTGGACGTAGTGTCCAAGGCAGGCGGCCTGAAGCCTTTCATGAACGCCGGCGACGGTCGGATCATCATGACTGATTCGGGAGGCTTCCAGGTATTTTCGTTGAAGCATGGCACCGTCCACGGCGAGTTGACGCAAACGCAAACCCAAACCCAGACACACACGGCAAGCCTGAAGATGAAGTCGGTCAAGGCAAAGAGGCCGGACAGGTACGGCAGCTCGGACGTGCGCGTCGGCGAGGAGGGCGTGACGTTTCGGTCGTATCGAGACGGTGTGCGGGAATTGCTGACGCCGGAGGGTAGCGTATCTGCCCAGAAGGCGCTCAACGGATCCATCATCATGCCCTTGGACGAGCTGCCCCCCTATCACGTGACGGACCAGGCGCTCCGAGAGAGTCTCGATCGCACGCACCGGTGGATGAAACGGAGCCTCGACCGACATCTGCTCGAGCCGCAGCACCAATTAATGTATGGGATCGTCCACGGCGGCAGCGACAAGGCCCTCAGAAAGGCGTCGGTGGACGCGATCAGGGCGATGCCGTTTGACGGGTATGCGATCGGCGGGGCGTTGGGTCGTGACAGGTCGGAACTGTACGAGATCGTCGGCTGGGTCATGGACGAGTGCGGGATGTGGGCGGCGAGCCGGGCAGAAGACAAACCAGTCCACCTGCTTGGCATCGCAGACCCGTGGAGCGTCAGGCGCCTCGTGCAGCTGGGCGTCGATACCTTTGATTCATGTTACCTGACGAAGATCTCGAGACACGGGACGGTGCTGACGGGGGCGCCGGCGGACCCGGGGAGGATAAACATCGCCAGCGGGCGCTGGAAGGGGACGGTGGGAGGGACGATGGGGGAGGTGACGGGATGCGAGTGCTCGACGTGTACGCAGTACAGCGTGGGGTACCTGCACCACTTGAAGAAGGCGCACGAGGTGGTGGTGGACAGGTTGCTGAGCGTTCACAACTTGGAGTTTATGGCGAGGACGATGCGGTGGATACGTAGGGAGATTGGGCGTGGGACGTTGTAGTCGCTTCGCTGGGGCGTCACACCAGATCGTAAAACAAGAGGTAACTGCTCGCCGACGCACCCAGGGCGTCCTGCTCCGAGACTGGAACGACCGTCGAATCGTCGCACGCCCACCACGTGCCGTCGCGCCGAACCCTGGCGTCGTAGTGCCCGGACGCGAGCCCGACACCGTGATGGCGGACCATAGAACGCAGCTCGAAGCGCTTCGAGCCGTCCGCGCTGACCACGACAGTCTTCTGCGCCACGAACCCGTCGCCTATCTTGTGCATTGCGCCCCCGGCGTACTCGAATCGCCGCAGTTGAACCACGAGGGACGACGGCAGCGACGTCACCAGGCTCGTTCGAGTATGCTCGACGTCCTTTGCCTTGCACTGCTCGCAGTTGCGGAGAACGGTCTCGTTCGTCTTCCGCAGGGCGCTGCCGATACTGTTGCCGTCGCCGTTGCCGTTGGTGTCGCCGATGCCGATGCCAATGCCGCGCCCGCCCCCGCGGACTCCGACCAGGACGTTCAGATGTCCGTCCTCGACGGCCTTGCCCTTGTACCCGCACGCTTCGCACGTGACTTCGACGAGCACGCCGTGGGCAAACGGACAGCGAAAGTTCTCCTTGCCCACCTCCCCCTCGACCACTTGCTGGATGAGGAGCAGCGCCTCGTGCGCGTCTTGCTGTTCGAGCCCTCCGAACACCGCGCCACCGATCTTCGTCAAAGCGAGCGCCGCTTTCAGTTCGTTCAGACGCAACGTTGTCCGCGTCGGAGACGACCTCGACTCTGACCGTTGCACAATCAGGTCGTAGATTGCCCGCGTACAGGGCGCCTCTCCAATCGCCTTGACGTCCACGAGCCTCGTAATTTCGCCCACAAACGGCTCGCACGCGAGCAGACACTGCACGACGCTGTTCAGATAGCACGTGTTGCCCACGTTGTAGAATCCCGGCGGGCCTGCTGCCGTCGCCGTCGGTGTGGGCGTCGCCCGCGCCAGCATCTGGGTCCTTGCCGCGGTCCCCATCGTCGGTGGCGTCACGGCAAACGGATTCTTGCGCACTTGGAACGGCGTCTCGATTCGTCGCGGATGGAGACAATTCGACAACACGTCCCGACTGGCGGCGTTGTCCGTGTCCTTGTCCTTGTCGGCCGAGAAATTGAGCCACGCCGGCCGCGCGACGCCCTCTTCCGTGTCGATCGTAATGCGCTTCTTCCGTCGGCTGAACAAGACGGGCGTCTCGTCGTCGTGGTCGTGGTCGACTCTGCCACGTTTCGTCGTCGTCGTCGTCGTCGTCGTGGTCGCGGGCCCCTGTAACTTTGCTTGGGTATCATGGACGCCCAGCGCTTTCCTCAGAGCCGCTTTGCCTCTCGCTGCTGCCGCGCGTGCGGATAGTACGAACGGCGAGTGAGATGGTGAACGGCACTTCGGTTTCATGAACCGGATGATCATCCGAGAATTTGAAATTGCAGCCTCCTCGACACACGTACCTGGCCCGGATCCGCTGGAACGGAGGCCCAGCAATGCACCCGAGACGCCTTGGCGTGCCCGGGTAGGACCGTCCATGGCGACGAGAGCTCTCACCCACGGTCCCCAACTCGAAAATAAGTTTTGCTTGATTGGGAGTTGAGACGTGCGAGCGCACGGGATTCAATTCCACGTTTACCACGATAGACAGGTCAAATAATTGGCATGGAGCAGGCGAATGGACCCTCCGAGGGCACGGTTGGGGCTGAGGGTGGGAGTGGGGCCATGCACCCGAGAGACGAGGGAGCTGAGGGAGGCGGCGGAGAGAGGAAGGACAATACGCAGCAGCTCTCGAAGAACGCACTCAAGCGTCTGAAGAGGATGGAGCACAAGGAGAAGGTCAAGCAGCTGAAGAAGCAGCAGGAGCGGGAACGGAAGGCGAAGGCGAAGGAGGACAAGTTGGCGCTGATCGCCGAGCGGAATGCCGGGCTGTCCGAGGAGGAGAGACGTGCGGAGCGGGAGGCGCGGCAGGCGAGGGCGAGGGCGCACCGAGCGGAGCAGGTGAAGGAGAAGGAGGAGAGGGCGGCGAGGTTGAAGAAGGCGAAGGAGGATGACGAGTATCGGGTGGTGATTGACTACGACTTTGAGGCCTATATGACGGAGGGGGAGATGCGGTCGATCGTGCAGCAGACGAACTTCAGTTACGGGGCCAACGGGAGGGCGGCGGTGCGTCAACTTACTGCCACGTACTCGCTGGTCGGCTCGCTCGCTGGTTTGCTCGCTCACTCGCTCACTCGCTCACTCGCTCACTCGCTCACTCGCTCACTCGCTCACTCGCTCGTCGCCAGGTGCCAGTCCACCTCATTCTGACGTCGATAAAGGGCAAGATCAAAGACCAGTTCGAGAAGCAGTTGAGCGGGATGCCGAATTGGCACGGGGTTACGGTGACAGAGGCCCCGTACACCGAGCTGTTGAAGGACGAGCTGGATAAAGTGACGTACTTGACGGCTGATAGCGAGGACGAGATCCGGGAGCTTCGGGCCGGCGAGGTGTACGTGATTGGGGGGATCGTCGATCGGAATCGGCACAAGAATTTGTGCTTCGAAAGGGCGAAAGCGGCGGGCGTGAAGACGGGGCGGCTGCCGATCGGGCAGGCGATGGTCGCGGGGGGTCGCAGCGTGGTGATGACGACCAACCACGTCGTCGACATGTTGTTGGGGAGGTTGGCCGGGCAGACGTGGGAGGCGGTCGTGGAGCGCGTGTTGCCGGACCGGAAGCGAAAGCAGGAGGAACGTCAGGGGTAGCGGCAATGGTAAAATGGTAAAATTTGTTCATGAATACAGAGGTTGGTTGGTTCAATCGTCCCGCTCGCCGCCGAGCGCCTTGGCGTAGGTCTTCACGAAGTAAGCCCCGGCCGGCGACGTCGCCAGGTGGGTCATCAGCGCCAACTTGATGTTGATCGGCGCGATCGCAAACACGTACAGAGCAAAGCCGATCAGGTCGACGGAGCTCAGCCTGCTCGCGAGGAAACCGTCCCACAGTCCCCGTGGCAGCCGAAAGAAGGTGTCGAAGAAGTCGGTGGTCTCGCCCACGTTGAGACCCACGAGCAGCTCCATCCCGAAGACGTGGAATGAAGCCTGCCGCCGGCTCTCGTCGCTCCACAGGGCGTCCCAGACGACCTCCGACGCGCGGATCGCGTTGGGCTGCTCGCTGATGCCCTTCGCGATCGCGTCGGCAATGCTCGGCGCCAAGCGGAGGCTCCTGGCGATGCTGTAGCCTGTTGCGGGGTGGATCAGACCCGCCGCCGACCCGAACGCGGTGAGTGGCTGACTCCGGGCTGGCAGCGGCCCGCCCGTCGGGATGTACGACCATTCTTCATCATGGACAGCTTCGATCGTGATTCCCAGGGCCGCACACCTCCGGTAGAGCCGACGCTTGAGTGTGGAGAACGGAAGCGCCGGTTTGGCGACGAGGCACGTCTCCTCGAGGAACACCCGCCGCCCATCGTCCTCGGGCATTGCATAGAGGAAAGAGGGCGACTCGCTTCCGGTCTCCCACTGCCCCTCGCCTCCGTTCGGGTGCATGCCCGCCTTCTGCTTCGTCGCGGTCCCTTCGTAGAGCCCGGTATGATGTCTCCGGAAGTCCATGAACAGCATCGAGTCCGTCTTGAGGCCTGCCTCTGCGTAGCCCGTCACCGTCGCCTCGATGCCGTAAGCAGTCTGGGCCGCCGTCGACGGCGCGTCGTCCTCGTACTTCAAGAACCTCCCAGCCGCTCCGCCCGACGCCAACGTCACCATCCTGGCAGAGACGACGGAGCCGTCCTTCAGGGTGACAGAAGTATTCGCGTACGTCGTTGGGTCTGTCGGGGGCAGGGCGATGTCCACCACCGTCCCGTCGCAGAAGCGAACCCCGTTCGCACGACAGCGTGACAACAACTCGTTGCGCAGTAGTCTCTTGTTGACGCGCCCATACGCTCGGTCGACCTTGGTCTCCACCCCCTCCTCAAAGTAACAGCTTGACGTCTTCCAGACCTTGTCCAGCGTGTGCGCCAGCCCGAGCTCCACAAATTCGTCCTGCCACACCCCATAGGTGTTCACCAACGGCCCGTCGGGACCCACCAGTCCCGTCTTCAGCCCGCGTTTCGCCAGCTCTGCGGCCAGCGCGAGCCCAGCCGGGCCCACGCCGACGACCAGCACGTCGACGACAGCGACGTCCAGCGGGTCGAGCACAGTCGCAATCGATTCCTGGCTCGCGTCGTCTTTGCTCGCCTGGCGAGCCAGCAATGACGATTCGTAGGACCCTTCGCGCATGATCTGATTCCCGTCGATGGAGGGGCCGTCGACGGAGGGAGCGACAGCTGCGAGACGACGACGGGCTGATGGGCACCTCGCATGGAGCGTTGGAGCTGCCTTGTCGTTTCGGAGCCACGTCCGCGGCGAGGGCATTCCCACGACGCCGACGACCATCGTGTATCGGGTATCTCGTGGAGAAGCCTTAATGTTTCATTTGCAATTGAACGGATCGTCGAGCTCGTCGAGCTCGCCCCACGAGGGCCCGGCCTTGAAGGTCACCTTGAGCGGGACGGCGAGCCCAGGCCAGGCGTTCTCCATCTCCTCCTTTATCGCCACCACGGCCTCGCGCATGCGCCCGGGATCGACCTCGAACAGCAACTCGTCGTGGATCTGCAGGAGGCAGGCGCAGGGCGGCCTGTCGCCAAAGTCCCGCTTCAACCGCCGCTCGATGCCTATCATCGCAAACTTCATCATGTCGGCCGCCGACCCCTGGCAGACGCTGTTCACCGCGGCCCTTTGGTCGGCGGCGAGCGCGCCGCTGTCCTCCTCGTTGCGAATATCGTCCATCCACCTGATGCGACCGTTCAGCGTCTGTACGTGGCGGTTCTCTGTGCAGCTCTTGACTTCTCTATCGATCCACATGGCCATAGACGGGAAACGGTCGAGGAAGTCTCGTCTCGTCGCGGCGGCTTCGAAGGGCTTGATCCTGAGCTCAGCCGCCAGGCGGTTTTCGCCCATCCCGTAGAGCAGCGCATAACAAAGCATCTTGGCATGCTCCCGTGCTTGCGGCGTGACCTCTTCCGACGTCTTGAACTCATCCGACTTCCACTGGCACGCCAGCAACTTGAACGGATCGCTGTCGACCTGCTTCATAATGCTCTGCATGGCCGCGTCCTCCGCCAGGTGGCTCATGACCCGGAACTCAATATGCTTGAAGTCGGCGCTCAGGATAACCCTCCCCGGGGTCGCAGCGACGATGCACTTGCGCAGCGCAACGTCCACCAGGATGTCGTCGAACTTGAGGACCTTGCGCTTCTGGAGGCACTGGAGGTTCGGCTCGTCGGTCGCAATGCGACCGGTGCCAGCGCTCGTCTGCAGAAAGTTCGTTCGTATCTGGCGAGGGAAGCGAGTGAGTGAGCGAGTGAGTGAGGGAGAGCGAGTCGGGGCGTGCAGGCGCTCGTCGGGGCGCTCATCACCAACCTTGCCATCGCCATCTCGGAACCTGCCCAACGTTGTCATCGACGACGACA
>Ga0255780_10001927_pt1 | contig 19172 bp, 4 predicted proteins | sample 071ome_32_FD_179978 | JGI IMG/M metagenome (GOLD analysis project Ga0255780, IMG submission 179978) | Coastal salt marsh microbial communities from the Groves Creek Marsh, Skidaway Island, Georgia - 071405AT metaG (version 2) | ecosystem: Environmental > Aquatic > Marine > Intertidal zone > Salt... | reverse complement strand
CTCGGACGAGGGCTCGGACGAGGGCTCGGACGAGGGCTCGGACGAGGGCTCGGACGAGGGCTCGGACGAGGGCTCGGACGAGGGCTCGGACGAGGGCTCGGACGAGGATGCCCCCCTTCCGTACGCCTTCCTGGTGGAGCAGGGGGGGTCCCTCGTGCTGGAGGACGTGCGGATGGAGGGCACGGGCGTCAAGGTGCGGTGCGGCGGCACGGCGCGGCTTGTCGGCTGCGACGTCCGCCATACCGAGTATAGCGCGATCGTCGTCGGCGACCAGGGCAGCCGGGTACAGGTCGAGGGAGGGAGCGTGAGCGTGAGCGGGCCCACCGTGTTCGGGTACGGCATCCTCGCCGAGGACGGCGCGCACGCGGTGGTGACGGGCGTGCAGGTGACGGGCACTGTCGCGGCACGCGACTCGGACAGCGTGGTGGAGATCGTGGGAGGGAGCGTGACCGGGGTAGGGCCCGAGGATGGCCATGGCATCGTTGCCGAGAATGGCGGCACGGTGCGGCTGGTCGGCTGCGACGTCCCCGACGCCCCGGATGACGGGGTCCACGTTACAGGCCAGGGCAGCCGGGTGGAGGCCGAGGGCGGGAGCGTGAGCCGGTCGGGCCGCTACGGCATCGGCGTGTGGGGAGGTGGGCACGCAGTGGTGAAGGACGTGCGGATCGAGGACAACTGGAGGAGCGGGGTCTACGTTGGCGACGGCGAGGCCTACGGCGGCGGCGCCCCCAGCCGGGCGGTGGTCGAGGGCGGGAGCGTGAGAGGGATACGGCGTGATGTCCGAGAAGGAGAAGGGACCCGGGCCGACGGCATCGTCGTCTGGCGAGGCGGGCACGCAGTGGTGAAGGGCGTACGGGTGGAGGACAGCATGGTTGGGGTCCACGTGCGCGACCGGGGGAGCCAGGTGCAGATCGTGGACGGGAGCGTGACCGGGTCGTCGGCCGAAGGCATCGTCGTCCGGGGAGGCGCACACGCGGTGATGAAGGGCGTGCGGGTGGAGGGCAACGAAAGGTGCGGGGTCCTCGTTGACGGACAGGCCGACGAATCCTGGTCGAAGGATGGGAGGACCACTCGGGCGGAGGTCGAGGGCGGGAGCGTGAGCGGGTCCAAGAAGGGGAGCGGCATCGTCGCCATCGACGGCGCGCACGCGGTGGTGAAGGGCGTGCAGGTGGAGGACAACCAGGAGTGCGGGGTCCGTGCTTCCGGCCCGGGCAGCCGGGTGGAGGGGTGGGTAAGGGCTCCCTATGACGAGATAAACACCTGGCTCCCTATGATGTGAAAAATCGCGGTCAAGAAAAGTCTGCGCGTTGATTACAGCAAGGAGCATGGGGTGGTTCGGTGGTGGCCGGCGCGATCAATCTTCCTTGTCTTCCAGTTTGTCTCGAGGACGCTCGAGGCCGACGGCGACTTCCACCAACTCCACCATCTCCACCATCTCCAGTTTGTCTCGGGGACGCTCGAGGCCGACGGCGAAAAAGGTAGGGAAGGCCTCGACTTCCTCGACTTGGATGAAGGCGCATCCTTGGCGCACGGGCTGGCAGCCTTCGAGCAATCGGTGCGCGGCCACGACGCGGGCGGGGACGCGCTGCACGCGGGTCTGCCACGGGCGGTCGAAGGTGTGCCACCAGCACGCTGGGCAGCGGTAGTGGGGCTGTCTGGGGCTAGTGGGGCTGTGGGGCTGTCTGCTCCTGCAGCCCCCTTTTTTGTGTGTTGATAGATTGAATAGGCACCTGATGGCGCCATTGATTCGCAGCAACGCCTTTACCGTCCCCGCGGAGGGCATCGCCCCGGGGAGGGTGGCGAGCAATGCGTTCGGCCGCACGGTCGCGCGCGCCGAGGTGCCGGAGCTGGCCTCGGCGCTGGGCAAGGTGGTGGAGAGCGAGGCGCGTGCCCTCGACGTCCCGGACGTCAACGCTGCGCGGACCCGCGCGCTCCCCGCGGACGCGGGCCGTGCCCTGATCCCGTCCGACGCCGCCGGCACCGCCGGGGCGCACTTCCAGAGCGCGTTCGACGTGTCGACGGCGCGGCCCCTCCCCGGGGCCACGGGCGCGCTGGCCGCCGGGTCGGCCGACGGGGCGGTGATCGCCGTGGCGGGCGGCTCCTTCTCCGCGGCGCTGGCCGAGCTGCTCGTGTGGCGCCGCAACGCCCGGGGCGCCCCCGTGCAGGTCCCGGGCCCGGGGGGCGCCCCGATGCTGCCCACCGAGGGCGGGTACGTGACGGCCGTGGACGTCTCGCGCGACGGGGCGCGCGCGCTGCTGGTCGGCCAGGGCGTGGTGGACGTCTACAGCGTCTCGACAGCCCCGGCGACGCTGGTCGGGTCCCTCGGGACCACCGGGCAGTACGCGGCGGCCCGCTTCGCCATCGACGGCGGCGGGCTGCTCCTGCTGGAGGCGGCCACGGGCGCCGTGTGGCACTGCGACGACGCGCTCGACGCGGGCTCGCTCGCCCTCGTCGGGACGCACGCGGGCGCCGAGGCGACGACCGGGCCCGCCGCGCGGCCCGTGGCGCGCGCGCTGCCCCCCGCGCCCGCCGGGGGCCTGGCGTCCGTGGCCGGGCGCACGAACTGGCACCGCGGGGCGGAGGGCGAGCACGGGCGCGTGACGGGCGTGGAGGAGGACGGCGGGGGGGCGGAGGGGCGGTACCGCCTGGCCTCGCGGCGGGCGCTCGACGGCGCCCTCGTGGCCGCCTACGACCTGGGCCCGACGGCCTCCTCCGCGTGGCCCTACCTGGCGGGGTGCTCGCACGACGGCGCCCTGGCCGCCGTGGTGGTGGCGGGCGCGTCGGGGCCGGAGACGCGCTTCCTCCGCCTGGCGAGCCTCGCCGAGCCGCGGTGGGAGCTCACCGCCACCTCGCCGGCGGTCTGCACCGGCCTGCTCGCGAGCGGGGACGCCGTCCTGGTCGAGGCCGACGACGCCGGCCCGGCCCTCGGCGCCAACAACCGCCTCGTGTCCCGCGCGGGGATGGGCGCGGCACGCGTGCTGCCCGCCCGCGAGGCCTTCGGGCCGGTGCCGACGCCCTTCGAGGTCGTACGGTACGCGGCGGACGCGCAGCCCGCCATCGAGCTCGTCGGCGCGGAGGCCCTGCCCGTCGACGTCCGCACCCGCGCCCGCGCGGCGGACATGCGGGCCCGCGCCACGCTCGGCGGACGCCACGCCGTCGACGCCCGCGGGACCACGGTCGTCTACCGCACCATCCCGCGCAAGAGCGTCGAGGTCCCCTTCTCGCTCCTGCTCGGCCCCGACACGCGCATCGGCGTCGAGGTCGACGGATTCTGGCTCGACGGATACGCCAACACCGACCCCGTCAACGCCGTCGAGGTCGTCTTCGACGTCGCCCAGGAGCGCTTCCTCCCCGCCGACCAGGCCACGCGGCCCGCCACGCACGCCGCCACCGCCAGGGTGCTCACCTCCGTCGAGGTCCTCGCCGTCTGCCCGAGCGGGGGCGGCTTCGTCGACATGGGCACCTTCGCCGCCGCCCTCGAGGACCAGGCCCACGCCATCGCGCCCGTCGGCGCGGAGGTCGAGTGGCCCGCCGCCCGCGACCCCGTCGAGGAGGCACTCGACCTCGGCGGCGCCTCCGAGGGCACCATCACGCGCTGGAACGGCGAAGAGGACTTCAAGAACGGCGTGCTCGGAGAGGCCGCCGTCCTCCGCACCGCCGGCCCCCTCGCCTTCGCCGTCCTCGAGGGCGGGCTCTGGGCCAGGGGCGAGATCGTCTCCTCGCGGAACGCCTCCGTCGGCGGCAACGTCACCGACTCCCTCGTGCTCACCCTCGGAGGAACCCGCTTCCGATCCAGCGACAAGACGCTCTCGCAGCTCGAGCTGCTCGTCCCCGGCGAGAACGCCGTGCAGGGAGGGGTCACCGCAGCGGGGATCGAGGCCGTCACCTCCGCCGTGACCGCGGGCGCGCTCTCGGCCTCGGCCCTCGACCAGGTCCAGACCGTGCTCGAGGCCGTCCCCGAGGGCACGCTGGAGGTCGCGGGCACCACCCGCGAGCCGCAGCCCGCCGCCTCGCTGCTCGACGCCACCACCGCGCGACGCGTCATCACCGCCGCCGACGGCAGCGGCACGTTCCTCGTGCCCCAGGCCGTCACCGAGCTGGCCGTCGCCGCGCTCGGGGCGGGGGCCGCGGGAGACGGGGCCGTGGGGGGCGGGGGCGGGTCCCTCACCTACGGGAAGATCAGCGTCACGCCCGACGAGACGCTCCTCTACGACGTCGCCTCGGACGCCGTGCTGCAGCGCTTCCGCGGCGACGTGCTCGCCCGCGGCCTCGGCGCCACGGGGCAGACCGGCGCGCCCGCCTGGGCCGACGCGGGGACGGGCCTCGTGGCCGTCGCCGGCGCCGACGGGTCCCTCGAGAACACCACGGGCTACCAGCACGGCGCGATCAGCGTCGCGCTGCCCCGGCCGCGTGGCTATATCCCCGGGATCCTCGGCGTCGACATGACGGGGAACACGAGCATCTTCATGAGGAGCCATGTCGGGCATGCGAACTATCACGACATGACGTACGTGACGACCCGCATCGCCTCGACCGACACGACCACGAACGTGGACTCGAACCAGGATTACCTCAGGTTCCGCGTGGGCACGGACGGGAAGAGCACCGAATACTACATGCAGGAGGAGACGGTCGGGAACTGGGTCGCGTGGTACAACGGCCCTGGGGGTAACGGACTGGACGGGACCCTCACAGGGACGACCCGCACGAGCTTCGGCCGGGCCCCCGCCCTGGACGGCATGGCCTTCGTCGAGGGGTACGGGGAAAGCGCGCACTTCCTCAACGAAGACCGCACCGCGCTGTACTCGACGGGCCTGTCCGACTACTGCGGGCGCGGGGGCACGACGGGGACCTCTCTCGTGGTGGGGCCCGTGTCCACGGGCCTGGCCTACTATGCCTGCTGGTCGTTCACGGGACCCACCCAGGTCGTCACGGACGGGTACACGATCAAGACGTGGGGCGGGCGGATCAACGCTGCCTGGAACGACAGCGCTGGTCCGTTGTTGACTCCGACGACGACCGCCACGGGCCCGCTGACCTTGCCGCTGAGGTCCGTCGCCGGGGGCAACGGCGTCATCGCCGCGGTCGACGCGGACGGCCGGCTCTGGACGACCGGGTACGAGAGACCGTACTACCTCAGGCAGAGACCCGCAGAGACGACAAATGGACAGTTGACGGGCGTCGACGGGCGGACCGAGGGGTTCTACGGCTGGACGCAGATCGCCTCCGGGGTGCGCTTCGTCCGCGCCGGAGCGGGTCTCGCGTGCACCTTCGGTTACGTGAGAGAGGACGGCGCCGTCTACATGTGGGGCGGCAACGAGTACGAGCAGATGGGCATCTATGACGGTGTGGGTGTGTATTTCACGTCGCCACAAGTCAGCGACACCTCCCAGATCACCTCGGAGTACGACGTACCGGAAGTCGTCAGCCTCGCCATTGGGCAAGAGACGTCCTACCTCGTCACCGACCACGGGCAGCTCTGGGGCGCTGGCCTGAGGGGCTCCTCTAGCGGGACGCGGGCTCTTCGATGGCAAAAAAACGAGCCCAGCGCCGGCAGTACCTGGGTAGTCTGGCCTGAGTATTCGTTGCGCACCCGCTACGCGACGGGCGGGGTCATCGACCGCGCCGGCGCCCTGTACTGGACGGGGAGGCGGGGCGCGGCCTGGACCGGGGGGACTGCGGGGGAGACCAGCTCGTGGGTCGCGGACACGGGGGGGGGGACCGCGGTGTCCTCTGTCGGGGCCGCGCTCGGGACCGTGCTCTTCACGCGCCCCGGGGACAAGGCCGTCTACTATTCCGGGGATTCGCTCGGCATGGTCTCGGGGAGCTATGTCTCCTTGGCCTATGCCTCCTCGACCAACGTGCAGTACCCCACCGCGACGACGTTCAGCGCCGGGCTGGCCGAGGACGACGTGGATGCCATCGCCGTGAACGGCTCCTTCGCGTACCTGGGCCCGTGGGACTACCACCGCACCCCCAACGTCAATTATCGGGGAGGGAGCCAGAGGTACCAGACGTTCTACCGGATCAACACGGCACGCGACGAGATCTGGGGGTGGGCCGACGCCAAGGGGAGCGAGGTGGCGGGTCTCGGACAGGTGGGCATTAACGTCACTTACAGGCAGCTGCAGGTGTCGACGGCCGACCCGTTCACGGACCACGACCTCCAGGGGGCGGTCAAGGTCCTCACGACGGGGACGGAGCTCTGGATTTGGGGGTACCCGGAGGCCAACCCGTGCGAGGTCGGCGTGACCATGGGCACGTACCCGGAGGGGGTCGACATCTCCGGCCTGGCGCTCCCCCTGCGGTCGTGCGCAGCGTGGTTCGGCGTCCTGGCGGTGGTGGACGCGGACGGCGGGCTGTGGACGATGGGATACCACTCCGACGGCGTCCGGGGCCACGGGGAGTACCTGCGCACGGGGATCGGCGTCCCCCCGGCCGACATGACGGCGGGCGGGGCGTCGTCCACGTACACGGGGCCGAACCCGACGTGGACGGGATCCAACGGGACCTTCGTGCGCGTCGACACGGACGTGCTGTGGGCCCGCTCCTGCGGAGGGACCGCCGGCGGGGGCGACTCGTGCTTCTACGTCAAGCAGCCGACCTCGGGGCCGACCTCGTGGCACGGGTGGGGCCCCTCTCACCTCTCCATCGGGACGACGGCGGCGGCGGCGGACCACGAGTTCGCCACCAGCCCCTGCCTCATGCCGGCCGACGCCGACCCGGGGACGCCGATCGCGTTCGCGGGCGGGTGGCGCTTCGGGGCGGTGCAGACCGACAAGGGCAAGACGTTCGTGTGCGGGCGGCAGTCGGGCAGCATCGGCAGCACCACGTGGGTGGAGGGGTGGCAGTCGCTGGTGAACGAGTCGACCGGGACGTCCGCCCTGGCCGGCGGCGCGTGGCCGGCCTCCCCCGGCCTGGGCGGCGGCGCGGCCTCGTGGGAGGGCGCGCTCGGGGAACGGCAGGGGCTCCTGGTGGACGGGACCGAGTACGGCGGCGGCGGCGACGCCGTGGGCGCGGTCCAGGGCGACGGGGCCGTGCTGCTGCTGGACTGGACCGACCCCGTCGTGGACGTGCCCTCCGCCGCCTCCGTCACGGCCTCGCCGCCCGTCTTCACCATCGACTTCCGCGACTACTTCGCCAACACGGCGCTGGAGAATCCGCGCTGGACGCTGGGCGCCGGCGCGCCGGCCCACGCGGTCTTCAACGCGGCCGCTGGCACCATCGCGTACGCGGGCGACTACCGCGGGCAGGACTTCGTCCTCGAGCTCGGCGCCGAGCTCGGCGAGGAGGGCGCCGTGTACAGCACCTCGAGCGTGACGCTGACCGTGACGGAGCCGCCCGTCTCCGCCTCCGCCCCGGCCGTCCTGGCCGGCCTGGACCCGGCCTCCCCCATCGCGCCCGTCGCCTTCACGCAGTCGACGGGGCTCGTGTCCTTCTCCCGCGACCTCGCGGCCGTGCTGACCGACCCCACCGGGCAGGGCATCTCGTACGCGGTCTACAGCGCGGCGTTCCCCGCGGCGGTCAGCCTCTCGGCCGCGGGGGTGCTCACCGTCGTCGGGGGGTACCGCGCGGCCGACTGGGCCGTGGTCGTGCGCTGCTCCAGCCAGTGGGGCGCGTACGTGGACCTCACGGTCGCCGTGTCGGAGCCGGCGGCGCCCACGCCCGTCGTCAAGGGCGTGCCGGTCCTCCAGTTCGGCCCGGACGACCACAGCGGCCCCGCGGCGTACCTCGAGCTGGACATGGCCCCCCGGACCTCCTCGCTGCTCCCCGTGACCTGGGCCCTCGCGGCCGGCGGCGGCGCGCACGCCAACGACTCCGTCACGGCCGCCGGGCTGCTCACCGTCTTCAACGCGGAGCAGAGCGAGCGCACCGTCACGCTCACGGGGAGCGTGCCCGAGCAGTACGCGGGCGCCACGCCCGTCCAGGTCGTCGTCACCGTCCGCGCCTACGCGCCGCCGCCCCGCTTCGACCCCGCCGTCGCCGCCGACCTCGTCGCCGCGCGCCTGGCCAACACCGTCAACGGCGACGGGGTCACGCTGTGGGACTACCGCCTCGGCGGCGCCACGCCCGCCGGCGGGGACGCCGGCGACCCGCTCGAGGACGCCGTGCTCGACCTCGACCTCGGCGCCCTCCTCGACCCCGCCGGGCCCCACGCGCCGCACCAGGTGGACTGGACCGCCGTCGTGCACGACAACCAGCACGCCGGCCCAGAGGCGGCCGTCGTGACCGCCGGCGCCGGGGGCGAAGCGCGCGCCCTGCGGGTGCGCCACCGCTGGCAGGGGCAGACGTTCCAGGTCACGCTCGCCGCGGTCGAGCGCGCGGACAGCCCCCTCCTCGCCGGCGCCACGGCCACGCCCGACCCCCTCCGCCGGGCCGAGATCACCCTCCACTTCCAGGCCCCGCCCATGAGCTTCGCCTTCGCGCCGCTCGCCGGCACGGCGCTCGCCTACGCCTTCCCGGAGGGCACGCGCGACCTCGCCCACCACGACTTCGACCTCTCCGCCCACCTCCGCGCGCCCTCCGCCGAGGGGGACGTCTGGTGGGTCGCCGAGGTCGACCAGGCCGACGTCGGCAACTCCGACGAGATCCTCGAGGGATCCGGCACCGCCGCGCCCAAGTACGTCCGCCTCTTCAACACCGAGACGTTCGCCGACGGCGTCCCCGTGCCCAACAACCGCACCCACACCGTCCACGCGCGCCTCTTCAACCCCGCGGGGGCCGGGTTCACCGGCGCCTACGACATCACCTCGCTGGCCTTCACCATCGCCGTCACGGAGCCCACGCCCTTCCCCGAGACGACCCTGCCGGCGCCCGGATCCTCCTACAACGCCACCGAGGACGGCGTCGACCTCTGGGACTTCGCCGCCGCGCCGACGACGCCCTTCACCATCGACCTGGACCTGCTCTTCGACGACGAGAACGCCGCCACCTGGACCTACGCCTACGCCGTCCTCGACGCGGACCGCCCCTGGGCCGTCCTCGACGGCACCCAGCTCACCGTCACGCCAGACTACCGCGCAGCCCTCGGGGTCTATGCCCTCACCGTCCGCGCCACCGCCGACAACGGCACCACCGGCGACGCCGTCCTCCGCTTCCGGGAGCCGCCCGCCGCCGCGCCCGTGCCCACCGGCGCCGCGCCGGCCATCCACACCTTCGACCTGGACGCCCCCGCCGGCCAGGAGGCCACGTTCGACCTCGCCACCTGGTGGACGCAGCCCGACGGGCTGCCCCTCGCCTTCTCCGTGGCCGACCCGGCCGGCGCCGCCGTCGTCGCGGGGTCGACCCTCACCCTCACCAACGCCAACCGCAACGCCCAGCGCCAGGTGGTCGTCACCGCGACCGTCGGACCGGGCTACCAGGACGCCGCCGCCGCCCCCGTCGTGGCCACCCACACCCTCCCCGTCCGCGAGCCCTCCGCCCCCGCGGCCGTCGCGCAGACGGCCTGGGACGCGTTCGCCACCTCGACCGTCACGGCCGGGGAGCTCGTCGGCGGACAGAGCGTCGAGGGGTACCTGGCCTCCGCGCTGGACCTCTACTGGGCCGACGGCCCGCTCGTGCTCGCCCTCGACACCCTCTTCACCGACCCCAACACGCCCGCGCTGCCCCTCGCCTTCGCCGTCGGGCAGGCGGAGGCGATCTCGCTGGCCGCGGCCGTCCCCGGGCTCGACGGCGCCGCCGTCTTCGACTCCCAGGCCAACACGCTCACCGCCACGCCGCAGTCCCGCGGGGCCCTCTGGCAGGTCCCGGTCACGGTGACGAACGCCCACGACGGACGCTCCGTCACGCGCCTCGTGCGCTTCCGCGAGGGCTCGCCGACGGCCCCCGCCCTGCTCGCCGACCCCGCCGCGCTCGCCGAGGCCCTCGTCTTCCCCGCCGACAGCCCCTACGGCGCCGTCGTCGACCTGCCCACCGCCGACTGGTTCTCCAGCGCGTGGCCCTTCACCCTGGCCGTCACCGCCGTCTCCGACCCGCTCGTGTCCGCCAACCTCGTCGACTCGGGCGCGACCCTGCGCGTCACCAACACCAAGCTCGGCGGCACCTTCCAGGCCACCCTCGTGGCCAGGACCGCCGCGCCCTGGTACAACGCCGCCCCGGCCCTCGACCGCTCCGCCTCCACGGCGCTCGTGCTCAACGTCACCATGCCCGAGCCCACGCCCACGCTCGTCTCGAGCGCCCAGGCGGCCACGGGAGACGCCGCCGTGTTCGACTTCGGACCGCTGCCCCACGACCACACGCACCAGTACGATCTGGACGACCTCTGGCTCGACCGGTCGGGGGAGGACGTCAAGGTCGAGTTCCGCCCCGACCAGCCCGTCCTCCCCGCCGACGCCGCGGACACCCAGGCCGTCGTCGCCGCCCAGCCGGGCAACGCCCTCGCCAAGCCCTCCACGCACACCCTCGAGTGGGTCCCCAGCCCCGGCGTCGTGCAGGTCCTGGCGCTCGGGCGTACCGGCGAGCTGGGGCCCTCCGAACGAGTGGACGAGGTCGTCTCGGGGCACACGCACCTCAATGCCCTTTCCAACGGCGACGCAGCGACCACCTTCTTCCGCACGTCGTCCGGCCGCGTGTACGTCGCCGGGAAATCCGAACGCGGGTCGGCCGGGGCGGACGACGGACAGTATATCTCGGCGGGTAACTATGGCGAGCTGGACTATCTCAAGCCGACACTCGTCTGGGACCCGGAGGAGCAGGCCGACCCGCAGAAGCTCTTCGTGCGAGCCCTGCGCGCGCTCGAGAAAGCAGACACCGCGCAGACCGCCCCCCAGATCGCCGGCCAGACCGTGCCCGTCCTCACCAACGTCGCCGGGCAGGACGTGCCGCTCGGGGCCACCAGGCACGTCCTCGTCGACCCCGCCGACCCCGACCCCCCCGGGACGCTCTCGGGGACCCCGTGGGACGGGAAGTTCAGCGTCGACAGCGACATCGCGCTCGTCGCCCGCCACGCCGTCCTGAACGCCGAAGACTGGTCCTACCTCAGCGAGAACCGCCTGCCGCTGGTCCTGCAGCTGCACAAGACCGCCGGGACCGTGGCCCTCTCCTCCGTCGACCGCAACGGGCTCGTGTCCGGCTCCGCGCCGACGGCCTCCCGCGACTACTGCGAGTGCCGCACCGTCTCGTACTGGTCCGCGACCCAGGGCAAGGCCGTCACCGTCACCACGAACGCGGCGTACGGCACGCTCGGGGCCGTCGCCGACTTCCAGATGGACTACTACCCGAACGTGGACGACATCGACGCCGGCGTGCCCTGGACCACCTTCGCTTACCCGACCGTCGACGACCGGAGGGCCGTCTCGCTCGCCGCCGGGTATTTCTGGGGCGGCGTCGTCTGCGCGGACGGGACCGTCCACACGTGGGGAGTATATGAGAGAGGAGGCACCGCGGCCGAGTTGACGCGGCCCTACCCGCTGTACCAGTGCGTGGACTGCTTCCGGATCCGCGGCGGCTACAGGCACGTGTGCGTTCTCAGGAACGATCGCCAGTCCTGGTACACGTGGGGAAACAACACGTATGGCCAGCTCGGGCTCGGCCACACCACGAACGTGGTCAAAGCAACTCTCGTCGACAGCGCGGGCTTCCCCGGCAGCCTCCCTTGGGATGTCTATAGGCCGATTGTCGACATCCAGTGCGGAGGCTATGCCACGGCCTGGGTGGTCGAGGGTCCCGACAGCATCTGGTACAGCGGCCACGACGCCGCTGACAAGCTCATCGCCGACGGGACGAACCAGCTGTCCCCGGTGTTGATCATGAACTGGGGCACCACGCTCGTCTACGACCACAACGGCACGGGGGCGCCTCCCTATAACCCCATTTACCACGTCCGCATGGGCGATCACCACATCCTCGCGTGGACCAGCTCGGGCAACGGGAGGGTGGTTACGACGGGCAGGAACGATGCAGACCAGCGCGGCGGAGACGGGACGCTGGGCAGGTGGTCGTACGTGCAGGCATACGAGGGCACCGGGGTCCTCGAGGGCGTGGCGACCCCGTACTACACCGATCGCTGGTGTGGCGTGCACGTGGCCCGCAACGCGAACATGGTGCAGATGTCGGACGGGACGGTCCGAGTCTGGGGCTGGGCCGGTTGGGAACTGTACGGGATGCCTTCCAGTCCCGGGAACTTGGCTCGGGCGAGGCTGGTCGACCACCTCGGCTGGGACCTCAGCGGTGAGCTGGTGAAGCTGTTCCTCACCCATGCGAACACGTTCAGGGCGGCCGAGAGCTCCGTCCAGGTCTTTGGCGCGAGTACCCTCGCGAGTGGGTGGGGCGTGGAGTACGGTGCGACTATCCCAGACACCACCGGGGCTCCCGTGGCGCTGCTCCCGTTCGCCTCGCACGCCGTCCGCCCCCACTGCGTCCAGGTCGCGGTCAGCGGGAACACGGTGGCGTTCCGCATGAGCGATGGCAGCGTCCACACCGGCGGCCGGGACCAGTACGGATCGCTCGGGTGGGGAGACGGGTACCACAACGAGGCCAGTACCCTCCCCCGGGTGATCTGGGACCCCGCGACGAGGGGCGGCCGGAAGGCCGTCGACGTCGCCGTCGGCACGTCGCACACCATGGTGTGCGTGGACGACGGGACCGTCTGGACGTGCGGTTCCGGCGCGGACGGGCGCCTCGGGCACGGCGGCGGGGCGGACGTGTCGGTCCTGACCCAGGTGCCGGGCGTCACCGGCTGCGACCGGGTGCGCACCAGTGCGTACGGCGCTTCCTTCGCCCTGCGGCCCGACGGGGAGCTCACGTATGCCTGGGGGGCCAACGGCGTGGGGACGCTGGGGGACGGGACGACGACCACGGCCTGGGCGCCCACGACGGCGGGCTACCAGGGCGTGGACGTGGACGTGCACGACAGCGGGCTCGCGGTGTGGGTGAGCCCCTCGCGGACCCACGTGGTGAGGACGGGGTACGGTACCGCGACGACGGGCCAGGTGATGTACACCGCCGGCGACTACGCGCCGGGCGCGACGGTCGGGACCGCGGCGGCCGGCGAGGGGCTGCTGGTGTGGTCGCTCGACGTGCCGGGTGGCGAGTCGGTCGCGATGGCGTACGGGACCGGCACGTACGGCTCCCTCGCCCGCTCCGACGGGTCCACGCCGGCGGAGGGGGGGGCGGAACTCGTGTACACCGACGACGGGGAGGTGCTGGAGGGCGTCGAGCGGGTCTTCGTCGTGGGCGACTACGGCGTCGCCGCGCGCACCCGGGGTGGCAGGCTCTTCGGCTGGGGGGACGGCGGCATTGGGCACATTAGCAACGGGAATCGCGCGACCGAGTTCGCGGTCGAGACGACAGCCTCCTTCCGGTTCCAGGGGCGGAGCTTCCCCGACACCGTCGTGTCCGGCGTGTCCGGGGCGACGTACGCCTACGGCAGTGTGGTGTACCTGACCACGCCCTCGCGGAAGGAGACGCTCGTGCGCGGCTTTGAGTATGGGGTGGACCAGGGTGCGTCTGGGCTGATGACCGCTGGGTACGGCTGGAACCCCGGTCAGCCCGTGTTCTTGGGGGGGACTGAGGTGGGAAGCGTGCCCCCCAACCTGCCCTACCGGGGCGGCATCGGCCCCGTGGGCGGTGGCACGCCCGGCGGGAGGCCCGCCATGGTGTGGGGCGCGCTGCCCGTGGAGAAGGGCGACGTGGTGCAGGTGGCGGTGGACTCGGTCGGGGCCAAGCTCCTGCTGAACGACGCGGAGGTCGCGGTCGCGGGCCACGGGCAGGACGGGCGCGAGGGCGGCGCTGACGGCGTCGCGTCGCTCGCCGGCGCCGGCGCGGGCCTCCAGACCCTCGCGGCCGTCGTGCAGGACCCCGGCACGGGCGCCCTCGCCGACACCGGCACCGGCTTCGACGGGCTGGTGCTCGGCCTGGACGGCACGGGCCGGGTGTACGCGAACCTGCCGGCCGACTACGAGGCGGCCCTCGGGCTGCTGGGGGTGGCACTGGACGGCGAGAGCGACGTCCTCACCGTGACCAACCGGTACGCCGACCAGCAGTTCGCCGTCCAGCTGCAGGCGTCCAACCAATTCGCCAACTGGGCGGAGGACTTCGCGCTCCTCTTCCAGCAGCACGCGCCCCCGCAGCTGCAGGTCCTGGTGGCGGCGCAGACCGTGTCGCTGGGCGTCGGCGAGGCCTCGCGGGCCGTCGACGCCTCCGCCTTCTTCGCCTACGCGGCGTACGCGCCCGGCGGGGCGCCCCCGCCCCTGGTCTACGGCCTGGTCGACGGCGACGCGAACGTCTCCATCGTCCCCGAGACGGGCGTCGCCACGCTCGTCAACGACTACTCCGGCTCCACCGTGCCCGTCACCGTGTTCGCCGAGCCGGCCGACCCCGCCTACGCCGCGCTCGTGCCCCGGCAGACCATGACCCTCAGCCTCCAGCACTCCGCGGCCCCCCCCGTCTCGAACGACTTCGGGGCGCACCTGACGTCCACCACGCACGACGCCAACACGTGGTACTGGATGCGCCACGCGAACGTGGAGACGGACGAGCCGCCCAACGGCGACGCCACCTTCAACCTCCTCAAGGGCGACGGCGCCCCCTTCAGCGCCGACGGCGTCACCGTGGAGAACCACTCCAGCGACGCCTTCGGGTTCTTCGACGCCACGGGCGAGACGGACGGCTGGAGCTTCTCCCACTCGTACGTCTCCGCCCCGGCAGGGGCGGCCATGACCACCACCGCCTCGGGGGTCGTGCTCGACTTCGACTTCCGCGACGGCGTCGCCTACGTCGAGATCACGGCCACCAACAAGTGGGGCCAGGCACAGACCGTGCGATTCGCGTACCGGGAGCCGCCGGGGAGGGCCGTGCTCAACACGCGGGCGCAGAACGAGACGGTCGTGCAGCCCGGGCAGGACGTCGCGAACTGGCTCGTCTACCCCGGCATGGTGAACGAGGGCGGGGGGAGCACCGACATCACCTACAGCGTCGTGTACGACCCGTACTCCCAGGTGGCGGCCACGCGCAACGAGTTCGGCGGCACCGGGAACGCGATCGAGATGAGGGCCGTGCCGCACAGCTACGGCCTCGTCACGGTCCGGGGCACGAACGTGTACGGGCTGTGGGCCGAGTGGTCGTTCTTCCCGTCGCAGGCCGAGGAGGCGCAGGCGCTCCAGATCGCCGACACGAACGTCCTCGCGCCCCTCACCGACGCGCAGCCGATGTCGGCCCTCGCCGTGGACCCCGCTTTCGACAATGTGGCGGTCGAGCATCGGCCCCACCACGCGGGGGTGGGCATAGCAGGGGGGCCTTTCGGGGGGGACTTTGGAGTGGAATCTGATCTCGGCGGCAGGGTCTCCCACAACGCGTTCGGGGATACCGAGAGGGTGGTCGTCTTCGACGGCGAGGCGTGGCCGCACCCGAGCATGCGGCTCGACAGCGGCAAGTCCCTGGTCAGCTGGGGGCCCGTGGGCGGCCTCGGGGCGCCGTCGGACGCGCCGTCCGACCCGCGCACGGCCGTTTCCTTCCGGTCCACGCTCGACGGGGACGCGACGTACTGGCATAGCCTGAAAACGCAGATGACGGCCAAGTACACGTACGACTTCCAGAGAAGGTGGCGCGTCGTCTATGACGGCGTGGGCTCGGTGCAGTGTGGGGCGTTCCTCCGCCGCGTGTTCGCCGCCGTGATCGAGACGAACCACCAGATACCCTTCGTGGATTACGGCTTCTCGTACTACTCGGCCGACGGATCCACGATGTCATACCTCCACGCGAAGCAGCTGCTCGTGGGCTTCGTCCCGAGCGGGCAGGTCGAGGGGGGGCTCGATGCGACGTGGTCGTCGGCGTACGCCTCGGACCAGGTCCACACGGATTCGCCGGGGAACATGGACCTGTCCCTGACCCTGAAGGGAACCAACGACAGCTGCATCGTCGCCACGACGATCATGCAGAAGACAGTCGTACCCAAGTCGTGGGGGGGGTCGCCTAACAACGCCCCAAAGTACAACCTGGGCGAACTCCTCGGCGACGAGATCGACGCCATCCGCGCGGTCTGCCGGAACATCGTCGCGGACGTGTGTAGCTCGACGGCCGACGACGCGGGGGCCACGGCCTCGAGCGTCCGCTCGCCGTTCGCCTCCTACATGTAGTGCCGCCTTGTTTTTATTGTGTTCTGAGTTGGTAGTAGCGGCGTGAGAGAGTGAACATGCCCGTCCTGACCCCCACCACGCTCGTGCCGACCTCGCACCTGGAACTGGAGGAGGGCACGGAACCCGGCACGCTCGTCGACCTGCGGGGGCGGAAGTGGCAGCACGATCCGGCCCTGCTCGGGCCGGCGGGCGTCGCGCGCCTCTGGGAAGGCGTGCCCCTGGCCAACGGCCGGCCCGGCGAGACGCACGCGGACGCCGCGTGCCGCGCCAACCACGCGCTCCGCTGGCTGGAGGTGAGCAACGCGACGCCAACGACGCACGGCGGCGGCGGGTCCGGGCTCGGCGAGGCCGCCACGGCCGCGCTGGCCGCGGGGTTGGCCGAGTCGCGCTGGAGGCTCGACGCGTTCGACCCGGCGCTCCCGGGGCAGGACGACGCCCAGGGGCAGCCGAACGCCATCCGCGCGGTCTGCGGGTGCGGGAAGGACCTGCGCGGGGCGTGGGCCGCGCCCCCCGACTCGGCCGAGGAGGTGGCGCTCGACTTCGGCAGCCTCGGGGGGGTCGGCATCGCGGCCGTCCTGGACCGCGCCACCGGCGCGCCGCTCTGGACCTGCGGCTTCGGCCGCGCGTGGTTCTCCGACATCCCCGTCCCGCCCCCCCAGGCGCCCGGCCTCCGCTACCACTACAGCCGCACGGCCGTCTTCCCGCACCGCCCCGGGCAGGTGTACGCCGTGCTGGCGCCACCCGGGAGCACGGTCGGCACGCACTTCCTCCTCCACCGGCGCGCCTAGGGGCTCGAATACATAATATGCGGGTTGAATAGCCTCGCCCCGCCAGCAGTCATGGTGGCGACTAATAGCCTCGTGTGCATCTGCGCCCGCCTGGCCCTCGCGGCCCTCAGCGCCTCGCCCGCGGGCCGGGCCCTGCCCTGGTGGCTGTGGGCGGCCCCGGGCGCGGCCTTCGCGCTCCTCTCGCTCTTCCCCTCCCTGCGCCCCACCGCGCGCGAGTCCTCCGCGCCCGGGGGGGCCGTCTGGTGGGCACACATGAGGCCTCTACACGCCGCCCTCTGGCTCGCCCACGCAGTGGTCGTGCGCTGGCCCCCGGGTGCCAGCCTAGCCATCACACGCCTGGCCCCGCTCCTGCTCCTCGCCGACGCCGCGATCGGGGCCGGTATGTTGCTCCGCCGGGACCCGTAGGGGTATTGGTTTGGTTCAGTCGACCCTTACCGCTGGATTTTGTGCGGATGTATATTGAGCAGCTAACAGCAGAGCAGATGGTGCGCCTGTACGAGCACCACGCCGGCGGACCGGGACACTTCTTCGAGGCGGGAATCGATCGCCTGGAGACCCTGCCTGGCGGGTGGAAGGACCGCGTCACGACCATCGCGCTCTGGCCCAACGAGGCCATTCGTATCTGGCCAGACGACGCCGGCCACGGCGAGCCACGGGAGTATTATTGGGACGAGGGCCGCGCCCGGGCGCAGGGGGGGTCGAAGCTGAAGGGTGAGGTGGGGAGCGAAGTTCTCGTGATCGAGCTGCACCGGAACCATGAAGAATACGAGTTTTATGGCCGCGGCGGCGGCTGGAACGACGTGGTCAACTCCTTTCACACCTTCCGGACGGACGGCAACGTGGCGTGGCCGGAGAGAGTGCACTGGGACACCAACACGCTCCCCGGGCAGAACCAGCCGCCCCAGGGCGGCCCCGTGGGGGGGGCGGGGGGCGAAGGCGCCGGTGGTGATAATATGGGCATAGGGGCTTCCATCGCATCCGCAATCGCTTCCGTCCAGGAAAAGGTCAGGGCCGCGCGGGAGCAGGTGGGCGAGGGGAAAACTATACTAACTAAAGATGGTATGAGCATAGGGGCTTCCATCGCATCCGCGGTCTCTTCCCTCCAGGAAAAGGTCGTGGCCGCGCAGGAGCAGGTCTCGGGGGGGCAGACGGACAGCTATGGGGAGACATTCGGGGCGGTGCAGGGGTTAGAGCCGGACACTACGGGCTCCGCGAACACCGTCGCTCCCTCGTCAGGTCCGCTAGGCTTGTCTCAGGCAGAGCTTCTCCTGGCGGGGGGGGGGGCCTGCTGCTCCTGCTGCTCCTGCTGTGAGGAGGGTAGCGCCCGCACTCGGCAGGTACGGGGAAGGGGATTTGAATAAAAATGTCGGTCAGATACGAGGGAGCACGGATGGTTAGGCTGTACGAGCACGCAGCGGACCATCAGCAGAATGGGGGCTACGGGGGGGCGTATTTCGAGGCGGGGATCGATCGCCTGGAGACCCTGCCTGGCGGGTGGAAGGACCGCGTCACGACCATCGTGCTCTGGCCCAACGAGGCCATTCGTATCTGGCCAGACGACGCCGGTCGCGGAGAGCCTCGCGAGTATTATTGGTACGGGAATGTGGCGAATCGACAGGCATCCTCCGAACAGAGGGCGGGCGGGTGGTCGGGGTTGAGGAGACAGCTGGGTGTGGAGGACTCAAGCGAGAAGCTGATCATCGAGCTTCACAGGGACCACGCCCAATACGAATTCCACGGGCTCGGCGGGGGCGGCTGGAACGACGCGGTCAACTCCTTTCAAACATTCCGGACGGACGGCAACGTGCCCTGGCCCGAGAGATCAGATTGGGGCGGAGAGGCAGTCCCAGTCCCCCAACCCACTATCACGGTGAAACCCGCCCCCGGGTGCCAGAACCTCATGTCGAGCATCGACACGCAGGACGGCATCGAGGTGACGACGTACAGGTCCTCGTCCGCCCACGATGCGAAATGCGAGGGCTGGGCCGCGTCGGGGGAGTGCGACAAGAACCCGCTGTACATGAAGGTGCACTGCGCGGCCGCGTGCGGGAGCTGCAACAAGCTCGAAGCCTACAAAATAGAGCGCGCGGGGATCGAGGAAGAGGCCCGGCGGCAGGCCGAGGAAGATGCCGATGAAGAGGCCCGGCTGCAGGCCGAGGAAGAGGCCCGGCGGCAGGCCGATGAAGAGGCCCGGCGGCAGGCCGAAAACGACGCGTGGTGGAAGCAGCGGGAGGAGGCCAACAGGCAACAGCTGCTCCCTGTGCCCCTCCCTTCCGTCACCCCCCCCCCCGCCCCGGACAAGAACGCCCCC